>Ga0105048_10012075_pt1 | contig 13580 bp, 12 predicted proteins | sample MAT05_FD_78382 | JGI IMG/M metagenome (GOLD analysis project Ga0105048, IMG submission 78382) | Freshwater microbial communities from Lake Fryxell liftoff mats and glacier meltwater in Antarctica - MAT-05 | ecosystem: Environmental > Aquatic > Freshwater > Ice > Liftoff microbial mat | place...
ACCCGCTTGCCCATTCGGCAGGATCCGGTGGCGCTGATGAGCGGCAGCCGCACATCAGATATAAGCCGCTCGCCCACTACATCATCGGTACCGATCACGAGCTGAAAGATATTGGGAAAGCCCATCGAGCACGCCACCCGCTCCGCGATTGTGTGGCTCGCGAACGCAGTAAGGGGCGCGAGCAAGCTCGGCTTCCAGACCACCGTGTCCCCGCACACCGCCGCGAGCATCGCGTTCCAGGCCCAGACCGCGTTGGGAAAGTTAAATGCTGAGATGATGCCGACAGGACCCAGCGGCAGCCACTGCTCCATCATCCGATGCTGGGGACGCTCGCTGGGCATCGTAAGTCCATAACACTGCCGCGAAAGCCCCACAGCGAAGTCGGCGATGTCGATCGTCTCCTGCACTTCGCCCAGCCCCTCCTGCAAAATTTTTCCCACCTCTAAACTTACGAGTTCTCCCAGTGCCTGCTTGTGCTGGCGGAAGGAATCGCCGATCGCCCGCACCACCAACCCACGTTGCGGGGCGGGGACGCTCCGCCAAGACTTGAATGCAGCAGCGGCACGTTCAACAGCCTCGTCGTAAGTTATCACCGTATCCAGCGAGACGCCCGCCAGCTCGCTGCCGTCGTGGGGTGACCGCACAGAGACCGCCAACTCACCCCCGCCCGCGAGACGCGGATGAGAGGCGGAGATCTCCAGCGAAGATAATATACGACGTAATGTTACGTTCATCGTGACGTTCTCTAAACTTCCTGAGCGAGGCTCTGCGAGCGGCGATGGTAACTCTGGTTCATCAATAAAACACACCGAAGCTGGGCCTGTCTTAACTACCCACTTACTTCCGGCAGCTCACATACATCTCCTCGAACATATCCATGAGCCGGTTCTCGTCGTACTCGGTAAAGACGAACGGTCGCGCGGCCGCCCGCATCTTCTCCATCCGTTGATCGTCGGTCAAAATCGCCTCAATCTCGGCAGCAAACGCTTCGGCGGTACGGTCGACAATGCTCGCTCCTCCCCCGGACTTTAACTCGCCCCAGATATCAACGCCCTTGGTAGTGATCACCGGGGTTCCACTGGCGAGCGCTTCGGGAAACACAAAGCCGAAGTTCTCCTGGCTTGTGGGGAGCGCGAAGATATCAGCGGCCTGATATAAGCTGATTTTCAAGTCGCCCGCCACATGGCCAACGAAATGAATATCATCTTGAACCCCCATCGCAACAGCGTTCGCCTTCAGCTCGCGCACGTAACCTTCTTCGCCATCACCCGCGAGAATAAAATTATACTTAATCCCCCGGCCGTTGAGCAAGCCCGCCGCAGCGAGCAGCACCTCGACGCCCTTCTTGTAATGCAAGCGAGACAGAAACAAAACGTTTTTGCGCCCGTTGGTCAGCACGGCGAATCGTTCCCTCGCCAGCCCGGGGCCGGGGGGCGTGCGGAAGGGTTGTAAGTCCAGAAGGTTGGCGATTACCACGCCCCGCCCGCGCGGGAACCATTTCTTACTCTGGTTCAGCTCCGCCTGTGCGGTGCAATGTACCGCGGCCGCCCTCTCAAGAAGCGCTTTATAAATTAGAAAATGGAAGACACGCTTTTTAAGGGCCTTCTGTTCCATTGACCAATCATCAAGCATCCCCCGCAAGCTAACTAAATATGGCTTGCCCGCCGCCCTCGCGAGGTTCGCCATCTGAACATTGGAATAGTTCCAAACCCCGTGTACATGCACCACGTTGCTCGCGTTAACTTCGGCCTTCAGCACAGCGCGGTGTACGCTCGCGATCGGTCCGTTCACAATCTCCGGTTGCGACACCTCCACCACTCGCGGGTGCGCTGCGGACCCCTCAGCCCACGCCTTGGGAATGTCGCCATAATCGCACGTGAGCAGCGTAACCCGGTGCCCCCGCCGCACAAGCCCGCTCGCTAGATCTAACACCGCGCGCACCGGCCCGCCCCGCTGCAACCGAAACGATGGCAGATAGTGCAAGATGTTCAAGGTTTACGCCAAGCAACGATAATATTACGAACAGTCAGCTCGTCATCGGAGTACTCTCCGAGTTCGCCCCGGCTCCGGGCTAAAGCCAGCGGCTCCGCAACATAAGCATCGTGACGATATATAACTTCTGCCCCCGGCAGTTCAGAGGCAATCTTTTGATGCCATTCAGCGAGCCGCAACTTGTTCAGGTAACCCCCATATGCTAACTGTTTGCGACTATGTGCATGCAGATGTGGCCAGAACGGCAGACTTCCCCGCTGCATGACCACCACCCGCGGGTCGTGGCACCCCGTGTCACTCGTGTAAAGATGGATATCGTGGTACAGCACTCCGCCCGACCTGAGGATCCGCCCGGCTTCTTTGAAGACAGCTTCGGGCTGGGGAATGTGCTCTAGCACATTGAACGAGTAGGTCACATCGAATGTGTTATCTTTAAACGTGGTCGCGGTTGCATCCATCCGCATCACCCGCGGCTCGTGCAGCGGCTTACCAAAGGCTCGGTCGTACGCCGCGACAATCCGCCGGTCAAAGCCCATTGCCTTGCGCGCCAGTGTTTTGAGCACCCGCCGCACACCGTTTGAACGGTACATCCGCCAATAGCCCGGAATGTCCAAGCCGCTGGGTAAGACATCGAGGTCAATCCCCGTGACCTTCGCCCAGCGCCCGAAATACCGCGCCTGCGCCAGCCATTGCCCCGGACCAATTTCGAGAGCCTGACAGCCAGCAAGTGGTCGCTTCAACATCGCCTCGATCTTGGCCTTTGCGGGGTCGTAGACTTCTACACATTCCCTCGCGATGTCGCTCTCGATTCGATCGGCCGCAATGCGTGAAGCGCTCGTCAAGTTATTGAACTCAGCCCATAGCCCCAGATTACCGCACGCCGACGCCGTTCCTCGGTGCGCTGCCCCTGACGTCTTATCCGCCCTCCGAGACGAATTGGCGACTCCCTCAGGATTCGCAGCCGGCACGTCGAGTTGATTTTCTGAAGATGAAACACCCATGGGATCCTTAAAATCTAGTTTTCCGCGCTGGCAAGTTTAGCGCACTCGGTCGGTTCAGATAACGCGTTCACGCTCAACAGTACTGTTTCGAATCCCCGCTGTCAGGGCCGAGGCTTGGCACCACTTTGTACGGGCGACGTTGGTTGTTCGGCGTAAACGAGCACGTCGTGAAGCGTGCGGATCTATGTTGGACTCAACGCGCTCCTTCAACCCTCATTAACCGGGTCAACTGCTATTGTGGAACGGGCAAGAGTGGGCCAGCTACCCGGGTGCGACGTGGTCGAGGTGTCGAGCATACGACTAGAACTAGCTTCCAAACTAGACTCGAGATCATCTCAATCTGTTAGGTGTAAGTTTGGATTAGGAGGCTTGGGGCGATCGCATTTCGGTCACGGGAGTGCCAAAGGCCAGTTTCAAGATGACTTGGACTTCGCCTGCGACATCGTTAATCTCGGCTTCGGAGCGGTTTTTACCTGATTTCTGGGGCGGAGTGGCTTCAATCAAGATTTAATTTACGCCATCAAAAAGGGTGGGGGACCGCGAAAGTAACTTCGGCGGCGACGGCACCAGTTAAACATGTAGGTATGGTGATGGCCTGGTTTCCGCTCTATTGCGTCATCAAGACCAACTCTCCGGGCATGACCTTGGGTCGGCCAGCCGCTACCCTTTCATCATGGCCGGGCCTCACGTTCCTCTTAAGCCTTACACGCCTCCGGTTGCTTCGACTGACGCCGCGCAAGAAAACTACTCCGTCATGCGCCAAAGACGGAGTGTGCGGTACTTTTCCGATGCGCCAGTGGGTGAAGATACAATCCGGTGGTGCGTCGCGGCGGCGGGCACCGCGCCCTCGGGCGCGAACAAACAACCGTGGCGGTTTGTCGCTATCAGCTGCCCGATTCTTAAGCGAAATATTCGCGATGCCGCCGAGGCCGAAGAGCGGGCTTTTTACGACCGCCGCGCCACTCCGCAGTGGCTTGCTGATCTGGCCCCGTTGGGCACCGACCCCAGCAAGCCCTTTCTTGAAACGGCTCCGTGGATCATCGCTGTCTTCAAACTTATGAAGACCGACCCCGACGCGGGCGGCGTTCAAGGTAATGTTTACTATGCGGATGAGTCGGTGGGCATCGCCACCGGGTTTCTCATCGCCGCCCTTCACCGCGCCGGTTTAGTTACGCTCACCCATACACCAAGCCCGATGGGATTCTTGACCGCGTTGCTCGGTCGGCCCGCGCACGAGCGGCCGTTCCTTCTTCTTCCCGTCGGGTATCCGTCGAGCGACTGCCTCGTGCCCGACATACACCGCAAGCCTCTCGATGAGATCTTAATCACACTACGGGGCGGGACCTAACCAACCCGCCAGAGTCAATTCCGCCAAGCGTGATCGAAACAACCGCCTTCGCGCGTCTTCCCGCTCGGCAGTTTGATTTGGCACGTCTAGAACGCCTTGTCGTGCGTAAACTTGGTACCACGCCATGCCCCTGCTCGAAGCCAAAAACCTTAAGAAGTCCTTTGCAGGCCGCACCGTCGTACGAGATGTAAGCTTTGATGTTGAAAAAGCCCAGGTTGTGGGGTTGCTGGGGCGCAACGGCGCAGGGAAGACCACGAGCTTCCGGATGGCCATCGGAATGATCGACCCCGACCCAGCCTTGGCGGGTCTCTCCAGCTCGGTCCGGTTTGACGGCCAAGATATCACATCACTCCCCATGTACCAGCGTGCCCGGCGCGGTATGGGTTACTTGAGCCAAGAGCCGAGCATCTTCGGAAGGCTCTCGTGCGAAGATAACCTCTTGGCTATCCTCGAAACCCTAAACCTTTCACGAGGCGACCGACGGCTGCGAGCCACCGCGCTGCTAGATCAGTTCGGACTCGCCCACAAGGCTAAACACCAAGCTCGTACGTGCTCGGGTGGCGAACGACGTAAGCTCGAGATCGCTCGGGCGCTGGTTACAAACCCACGACTCATATTGCTTGATGAACCTTTCAGCGGTGTTGATCCGATTGCCGTGGAAGAGTTGCAGCGGGAGATTTTGCGACTTGCCAAGTCGGGTATCGCATTCCTGATTACCGATCACAACGTTCAACAAACGTTACGGGTTTGTAACCATGCTTGTATCATTGTTGACGGCCAGGTAATCGCCAAGGGCTCACCAGCGATGCTTGTGCGAGACGAGGGCGTCAAGCGCGCTTACCTTGGAAATTTGTTTCGCGGAGACGAGTTTGATGCGGTGCCCGGTGATGCCGCTCAACCTCATGCCGACCAGCAATCGCTGCCCGTCTCAAATACTTCTGCTTCTGCACCATCTGTCAACCTCGCGCCAGCAAGGCCATCAGTCTAGACTAACTTAAGTTTTACCCGGTTAGACCCTAGTTGCCGGGCGGCTCACAACGTAATCCATCACACAGGTATAAAACGGAAATATTCCTGCCCCTTCGGTAAAGTTCACATCTCAGGCCCGCCCCCATTGACCATAGCCAACATTAACTCGCAGCCTGCCTCTCGCGGGGTTATTCCGGTCGCCACCGTTCTAGGCGTTGGCCAGATGGGCTTGGTTTGTGCCGGATTGCTCGCTTCACCGGAGCCGTCGCGCCTGAACGACATCGGTCAATCCGAGCCGGGTTTGACTCGTCCACTGAAAGTAAGGCTTTGGGGTCATAGCCCGGACGAAGCAGGTCGCATTGCGCAGATGCGATCATCACCGCGCTTGCCCGGGTTTCATCTGCCCGCCTCGATTGATGTTATGATCCGCGATCCTGCCGCGCTCGATCACGCGGGCATTATCGTTTCCGCAATCCCGGTCCAATACACACGAGACGTTTGGACCAGGCTCGCTCCTCACGTGCCACCGGGCGCGGGGATTGTTTCGTTGGCCAAAGGCATTGAGAACGGCACCCTGCTCCGACCAACGCAAATAATTTCTCAGGTTCTCGCTCGCACGGGGAAAGACGATCAAGACCGCAAGCCGCGGCGGATTGCGTGTTTGTCAGGCCCGACCATCGCGACCGAGTTGGCCCGTTGCCTTCCAGCCGCGATGATCTCCGCGAGTGATGATCCGGCCTTCGCGCGCGAGGTACAACAACTCTTCGGTAACAGTTGGATGCGCATCTACACCAACCCGGATGTGCTCGGCGTCGAGCTTTCCGGGGCGGTGAAAAACGTGGTAGCCATCGCCGCGGGTATTGTGGATGGGCTGCAAGCGGGCAACAACGCTAAAAGCGCGCTATTGGCCCGCGGCCTAGCCGAGCTCTGCCGGCTGGGCTGCGCGATGGGTGCCTCCTCCGAAACCTTCTTTGGAATTGCTGGCGTGGGCGATCTTGCGACCACCTGTTTTTCGCCCCAAGGACGTAACCGTTCTTGCGGTGAAGCATTGGGCAAGGGTCGTAACCTTGATGAGTACCTCTCGTCGATTCCTTACATAGTTGAGGGCGTCGCGACCGCGAAGAGTCTGATGGCGCTCGCCGAAAAGTATCGTGTGGATGTTCCCATCATCGCCTCCGTACACGCCGTGCTCTTCGAGAACGTTGACCCGATCGAAGCCATCGGCCGCCTCATGGCTCGCGAGCAAACCGTTGAAGTTGTGGGCTGACTTCGCGCAATGGTTCCGCTGTAGGTAAATACCTAAGATATGTACAAAAATAATCGTCGCCCGGCGAAGGCCCGGGCGGTTGCTTAGGTTATTCACTCTCCGCTGCCTCAACCAGCCCGGGATGCCGCCGAGCATCGCAACGATTTATCGCCGACGGCGTGTGATTGTGTAAACCCCCGCGCAAGCAAGGCAGAGCGCGCCAGCGGGGTTGGGAATTTCGGTTGTAACTCCAAAGAAAAGGGACATGGCGCCCGACCGCGGGCCCGCCCAACCACCCTGCCCCGTCCCGTTTACGTTTGCCGCAAAATGCCAGTCGCCCGCCGCCAGAAGCAATCGCTGCGACGCTCCCGCATCGAAGTTGACTGCTTCTGAGGGAGGCGTGAAGTTAAACTCAAAGGCCCTAACGCCAGCCCGCGAGATCACTACGTCCGCCGTGAGGCTCACGCCCCCGGCGATCTCGCCGGTTGCCCGCGTGAAGACGTCCACTTCAGTTGGCCTTGAAAACCTCGCGGTAAAAATGAGTTCGCTTCGCGTGCCCGAGAGCGAGTTTGCCAGCACGCCGCGGCTCCAGCGACCGGGGTGCATGCTTCCGAAGAGCGTGGCATCCACCAGCTTCTGCCCATCCATCAGGGTGGAAACCTGACTTGCCAAGCTCTGCTGCTCGATCGCTCCCGGTTCGCCGTGCAGTGTGACTCGGCGATTCAAATTTCCGAAGGGCAGAGGCGATGTTGGGTATTGGTACTGGTCAAAACGTTGAAAGTAATCGCGCTGAGGTGCGTCTAGAAAGAGGGAGATGTTCATTCCTCGCGTTGCAGCGAGCGGAGTGATATCAGCCTGCACGCTCCCAGCCACCGATGCCAACCCGGCGATCATTATCACAACCTTATTTCCGTGAGTCATTCATTTTCCTCGTCTGTAGTTGTTTTCGCGCGGGAAGCGGCGCTCGCCATCCGCCTTGAGGTGAAGCGAACGGCTCACCGTGCCTTCACGCGGCGTACATCGGAACGAGCTGGCCTTGCCACTACTCGCACCCTTCGCGGCCAACCAAGTCTGGATTTGTCCTTCCCGCATACTCCGCACCCTGCGTACATCCCGCGTAGGGAATCTCCCCGATTTCGGGCATCTCGCGGCGTTCTGGGCGTCTTCATGTGCCCGCCATTCTGCTGCGCGTGTCCGCCGCTGAAACTAAAGTTCACCATTTCGGAAATACAGTTACCGCGTCCGCACCCGGATATGCTCTCATTCCTATCTAAGGCCCCAGCTATGAATCCCCCACCCTTTGCCCATAGCTCTCCTTCGCACGGGGCGTCGCGAGTAAACTCTGATCCACTCGAGGATCTCAGCGCGACCGAATGGGAACGCAACTACTCGATGGCGATGCATCTCTCCCTGCTTGCAAGCGTCATCGGCGTGCCGCTGGTGCCCGTGATAGTTCTCTATCTCCTCAAGAAGGATGTCTCGCCATTCGTGGCCGACCATGGGCGGGAAGCGGTAAACTTCCAGATCAGTCTGCTCATTTACGCTCTGATCAGTTTGCCACTTTTTTTCATCTGCGGGTTGGGAATCGTTTCGATGACCGCCACGTACGTTCTGGGACTGGTTGGGATGATTTTTGCGGCGGTCGCGGCTCGGTCGGGGCGATACTACCGCTACCCGGCCTGCATTCGGTTTCTTTCGCCCCGCGCCACGGCAGTGTAACTTATAATGTCCTCAACGTGGATGTATATCATTGCGGCGAGCAGCGTTTCGCTGGCCAGCGTAGTCAGCCTAGCCTTGACTTTGCTTACGTTGCCGGGGATGTGGTTGCTGCTGGCCGTCACCGTTGGAGTTCAGATCTGGCAACCCAGCCTGTTCTCTTGGTGGACAATCATCGCCTGTGCGGTGTTGGCTCTGGTGGCCGAGCTGCTTGAGTTCATCGCCTCTGCCGCGGGCGCGGCGAAGGGCGGGGCGAGCAAAAAGGGTGCTTTCGCTGCGATTGTGGGTTCGCTGATCGGGGCGATCGTTGGCTCATTTTTCCTGCCGCCCATCGGCACGATTCTGGGCGCGGTGCTGTGCGCAGGGGTGGCCGTGGTCTGGGTTGAGTCGGCCTTGAACCAGAAGAGTATGAGCGACGCGGCGAGGGCGGGCACCGGGGCTGCGGCGGGGCGACTCATTGCCACGCTGATTAAGACCAGTATTGCCGCGGTTGTTGCGATCACGCTTACGATCGCGGCGTGGTACCAATAACATAAGTATGAGAGCCGCTGCGCCTCCTCGCGGGCCCACACCGCCCTTGGACCTCCGTCACGGTTAACGGAGCCACCCGGAAGGCCTGCAACCCTGATCGTCCAAAAATTCTTCGGTCGTTGCGCGCACGCTCTGGCGGGGCCGCGTCTCACTTTAGGTGTAAGCGACCCTCGGATGCGGCGAACAAAAGGATGATCGCAAGAAACGATTACCCTTTACTCGCCAACCACGATGGAAGTTACATTGTGCTTCTTGTTCCATTCAGTTCACTGTTTTATTTATGTTAGAACAAAGGATACCGCCATGAAGACTCTTGCCTCACTCCTCACCCTCGCCTCGCTCACGACACTCGGCACTCTGGCGACCTTCGCCAATGCCAGCGGCCCGGAAAGCACCCCGACGCCTCCTAACGACATCCCGGTCAACTCGGTGACGGACGCCTTCTTAGCCGCGTGGTCCAACGGATCGCCCGGCGCCGACCTGAATCAAGATGGAGGCGTGGACGGCTCCGATCTAGAAACTTTCTTTCTTGCTCTCGCTCACCCCCTGAGCCGTGCGGATACTAACGGCGATGGCCGCGTGAGCGCAGAAGACCTCGCCGAGCTCTACATCCTGGTTGCCACCGGTGATGCTCGGGCCGACTTAAACAACGATGGCGGAGTTGATGGAGAGGATGTGGCAGAATGGTTTATGTGCGCCAACTCTATCTCGCTTGAAAATATGCCCTGGGAGACCTCTGACGAGTCACCAGAACGCGACGGTGACGACTCGTGGGATACTCATAGCACGGACGAACGGTAAGCGGATTCGGACGGTTTAATATTTCTTCTATCACGAATCGGGCGTGCCACCACCTACGGGCGTGGCTCGCCCGATTTGTGTAGTTATAACTTGATGGTGCCCTCGCCCCCGCAGCTCTAAACTTAACTCGCCCCGTCCCAAGGCGTCGGACCGGTTCCCGCTTCGAAGCTGGCGTAACGCGGGCATGAGCGCAGAGCCCGGAATCGTTCCGCAAAGAAATGAGGATCTTTCTTGAACTCGGCGATTACGTCAAATGTGTACGGCCGACCGCACTCAGGGCAGGTTCCTCGCTTGCTCAATCCGCCGAGTGTGTAACCACAGTGGATGCAGAAAATATCCGTGCGCGCACTCACGCCAGTGCGCACCGCCCATAAGACTATCGCGATACCCCCGCCCGCTGCCAACGCCGCGATCTTAAGCTCTGTTCCCAAGAATTGCATGGCCTGAGCGGGCGCGAACACGAAAGACATAACAACCGCCGCGAGCGTCAGCAGGATCGGTAACAAAAGCAGCCACCTCCAGCCGATGGTCTTGCTTATGTCTAGCACCCCCGGTCGCCACCAGGGCATCGTACCGTCGAGCATCGTCATAAACTCTGGAGCGAGCGCATCTAAGGGCTGTGGCGCAAGGTCAACAGGCGAGCCTACGACTGATTCAGGCATGACGGGGATGTCATGCTGCAGCTGGGCTTTTTGATCCTTTGGCACGGGCTTCTGCACTCAAGACTATATACTATGTGGCTGGGCGGAACTGTGACCTTAGCTACGTTACTCTCAAATTCCATAGTCATGTTTCGCGGCTATCACCGCCCGTAAACAAAGCGCAGGCCTTTGGCGAGCAGGTTCACCATAAACTCCCGAGGCGGCTTGAGGCTACGGCGAATCAGCCCGTTACTTACGCTGATATATACGGGCCGGGTGAGACTGAGCAGGCCTTCTCCCCCTCGCGAAAGCCCAAACCCCGATGCTCCATGACCACCGATTCCCACCGCAGGATGGGCTGTGGGAATTATGCAGTCGTTCACGGTGAGTGAAGTGGCCCGCAGGTCTGCGGCCATCCGCCGTACACGCGAAGGCGTGGCGGTAAAAACGCTGGTAGCAAGATGCTGGTCGCAGGCTTGATGAATCGCGATTGCTTCCTCTGTTCGCTTCACTCTAACAACCGCCAGCGCGGGACCAAAGTGCCTCCCCTCCACCAACGCGGCGGTTGGGGGGCAATCAATTACGGCGGTGGGTCTCCAAGTGCTGCCAGCTGGCTTGGGCGGTGGTGCGGTTGCTTCCGGTGCCTGGTTGCCAGCCGCGGCATCGCGTCCGCCCGCCGCGATTGCCGCAACCACGAGGTTGTAACAGTGGTCGGCCGCTGCGGCATCGATGAGCGTGCGCTGCGTCGCCTCTTTAGCGAGCTGGGTGAGTGCCGCGACAAAGGGCTCATAGACGGCATCGTGAACTAGAGCGCGGCGTGGCGCGATGCAGGATTGCCCCGCGTTGAGTGTAACTGCCGACCAGATACTTTTGGCCGCGAGCACCGGGTCGCCGTCGTCAAGAACGATTGCTGAGTCGCGGCCCGAAAGCTCGAGAGTGCAGGGTGTTAAATGAGAGGCGAGGGTGGAGGCTATGGAGCGACCAACCTCGGTGCTGCCCGTAAATATAACATGGTCAAACCGCTCCGCCGCGAGCAGGGTGGCACCAGCGTTTCGGTCTGCGTCTGTCCAAGTTAATGTCTCATCGGGCAACCCGGCGGACTGCGCCAGCTGAAGTAACTTAAGTTGAGATGCGGGGCTGCGTTCCGACGGCTTCACCACCACGGTGTTGCCAGCGATGAGCGCCTGAACAAGTTCAATTCCCAGAAGCTGAAGGGGATAGTTCCAAGTCGCGATAATGGCGACGCGGCCAACTGGGGCTCGGAACCGCTTGATTCGCACGCCAGGCATCCAGAAGGGCGAAGAACCGGCAACGGCTGGGGCCAAGAGACGGGTCGCGTTACGCTCAAGCCATTTGCACGCGGCGACCAAGGGGACTACATCGGTGGTGAGCGCCTCGAACCGAGACTTATGTACCTCACCGCGTACCAGTTCGCACAACTCATGCTCCGCAGCGATGATCGCACGCCGAAACCTGGCAACAAAAGCAATCCTGTCCGGCAGCGGCGTATTGGCCCAGATAGTCATCTAGCCAACTTTATACACGCCGATGCGGTATCGCCATTTGTGGACCGCATGCGTGATCCTGAGGCCGCTCTTTTACTTCGCGAGGGCTTCTTAACACCCTCCGGCCGACCATTGAATAAAAAAGGTTTCTACATCGGACCCATCCACGCCGCCGTCCTCATTGGTGTCTGCGGCGGTTTCGCTGCCGGCCCACGCCACGAAAAAGAACTCGATATCCGTGCCATCGACTCCGCCGTCATTGTTAATGTCAGCGTAACACCCCGGCGGCGGCACGACCAGCTGCGGAACAATCTTGAAGAGTCGGCCGTTGAAGAAGTCCATGAAATAGATTTCGCCGCGGCTGTCTTCACCGAACGCCGCGAGATTGGCGAGCACCCTGGGCGATGTGACCGGCTGGGGCTCGATGTCCGGCGTTAAGTTCTGGAGTGATCCGCCGGGTGTGTAAGCGAACAATTTGGGGAGTTGGAAGTCGGCAAAGATGTAAGTCCCAACCAGACCGGGCAGCAGCTGCCCGGAGTAGACGTAACCACCCGTGATCGAAAGCCCGAGATCATGGTTGTAAGTTAGCGAGGGCGCGATCGAGGGTGGGCACGGGCAGGGGTCAGCACCGGTGCAATCCGGCCCCTCCATGCAGCGCCAACCGTAGTTTCCACCGCCCGCCCCCGCTGGAATAATATTAACTTCTTCGTACGCATCTTCGCCGACGTCGGCTACCCAAAGGTCACCCGTGGCGCGGTCAAAGGAACAGCGCCAAGGATTTCGCAAGCCGTACGCCCAGATCTCCGCGTCGTTTGCGGTTCCAACGAACGGGTTATCCGCGGGAATCGTATAGTTACGATTGGGGTCGGACGCGAATGCATCTGCGGCCGGGTCAATCCGCAACACTTTCCCCTGGAACACCATCCCGCTTGTTGTTTGAGAAGCGTTCGTCGGGTCTAGAGTCCCTGCGGACCCGCCGTCGCCGAGTGAAATATATAAATAGCCATCCACGGGCGAGAAGCCGATCCATCCCCCGTTGTGTCCTATCCTTGGGCGGTTGTATTGTAATATTATCTGCGCGGAAGCCGGGGCAGCTACGAGTGTTGCAACGTCGAGGGTGTAACGAGCAAGCGTGGCGGTCGCGGACGGCGATGCGCCGGGTGCTCCGCTCGTATAATAAATATACAACGCCCGCGAAGGCCCCGTCCCTGGCGCTACCGCCGCGCCTAAGACGCCGCCGTCGCCTTCCAGGCGTACCAACGAACTTAAGTCAAGCGCGGGAGTCGCCCGCGTCTGGCTGGTAATAATATCAACTACCTTCAACTTACCCGTTCGCTCGAGAACGAGTAGGTGCCGCTCATCGCCCTGAACGTGAGTAGCAAACAGTGGCTGCCGCAAGCCTGATACCACCAGTTCGGCATCGAGCGGCGGAAGCGCTGAAGCCGCGGCGGCCACTAAGGCTCCAGCAATTGCACCTGTCAGTTTAGTTGGTGTAGTGAGCTTGGGCTTCATGGGCAAACTGTACCCCCGTTTAAGGGGGGCTCATGCGAAATGCTCCGAGGTTAGAGGAACTTCAAGGGTCCAAAGTCTGAAACTACGGTGCGCAAATTTTAATCGTTCATAGCGGCTTGTTTTAGACGCTCCTCGCTGCGGGCTCTCTTTTGTTTAGCTTTCACCCTCAGCAGCTGCGGCTAGCTACCCAAAGCTACGTCAACGACTAAGGAATCAAGGCACATAAACGCTGTAGCCTCGTTCGAGCAGGCCGTTGCCCTTCTTGTGCCCTGCCAGCAACTTCACCATGGCCGCATCAATTGCTGCGCCCGTGTCGCC
>Ga0105048_10012080_pt1 | contig 13578 bp, 12 predicted proteins | sample MAT05_FD_78382 | JGI IMG/M metagenome (GOLD analysis project Ga0105048, IMG submission 78382) | Freshwater microbial communities from Lake Fryxell liftoff mats and glacier meltwater in Antarctica - MAT-05 | ecosystem: Environmental > Aquatic > Freshwater > Ice > Liftoff microbial mat | place...
CTACGTCGCCGCCGGCCCCGCGGGGCAATTCGTGGGGCTGCCGCTCTCGCACTTTCTAACCACCAGCCTGACGGTGGGCACCGTTCTAGGCACGGTGGGCTGCTTCATGATCATCTACCTGGTGGTGCACCTGATCTCGACCGCGCTGCTCAAGCGGTTCTTCGATGGAGGCCCCGAGAGCGGCCGCCGCGGGCTCGACCGGGTGTTGGGCGGCCTGCTCGGCGCGCTCAAAGCGGCGGCGGTGCTTTACGTGGCGCTCTGCGCGGCCACCTTCCTCGAGAGCAACGTGAGCATCGGCGGCAAGCGGGTGACCTTCACGCCGAAAGAATCGGTGCTGATGAAATACGTGCGCCAATACAACCTGCTCGAATTGCAACAATTCGGTGGCGTGCACGAGTTGATCAGGGCGGTGAAGCGGGTGAAAGACCCCCGCATCGCCTCCGAGTACAAGAACGACCCGGCCTACGAGCTGATGCAGCGCGACGCCCGCTTCAAGAGCCTGCTGAACTCGGAGGCGCTGAAGAAAGCGTTCGAGACCTCCGATGTGCGCACCTTGCTGACCAGCAACCAGGTGGTCGAGCTGCTCCAGGACTCGCGAGCGATGGAGCGGATTGAGCGAATTGCAGAATCGCACTGAGTGACGGTGGATCTTCCGGCGCTTTCACTATAATTCGGCGCCAAACATGGCCACTCCGAATCCTCCCGCTCGATGGACCGTCGCCGACTCACTCGATCTCTATTCGATTCGCCAATGGGGGGCCGGGTACTTCGGCATCAATGACAAGGGCAACGTGTGCGTGCACCCAGCTGGCCCCAGCACGCCCAACTTCGACTTGAAGGAGCTGGTCGACGAGGTGCGACGCCGCGGCATCGGCCTGCCCTTGCTGATTCGCTTCACCGACGTGCTGCGCCACCGGGTGCAGCACCTGAACGAGGCGTTCAAGAAGGCCATCTCGGAGCAGGGCTACAAGAATCACTACCGCGGGGTGTACCCGATCAAGGTGAACCAGCACCGCTACGTGGTCGAGCAGATCGTCGACGCGGGCCGTGGCTACAACTACGGGCTCGAGGCCGGCAGCAAGCCCGAGCTGCTCGCGGTGATGGCGCTGCTCGACGACCCCGACGCGCTGATCGTCTGCAACGGCTACAAAGACGAAGAATACGTCGAGACCGCGCTCTACGCCTCGAAGCTCGGCCGCAAAGTGGTGATGGTGGTCGAGAAGCCCTCTGAGCTGCCGCTGATCGCCGAGGTCTCGCGCAAGCTGAACATCGTGCCCCGCATCGGCATGCGGGTGCGGTTGTCGACCCGCGGCGCCGGCAAGTGGGAGGCCTCGGGCGGCGACCGCTCGAAGTTCGGGCTCTCGTCAGCCGAGCTGATGCAGTCGCTGGCGTTCATGAAAGAGGCCGGCATGCTCGAGACCTTCGAGCTGCTGCACTTTCACCTCGGCAGCCAGATCTCCAACATTCGCAACGTGAAGAACGCGCTGCGCGAGGTCGGCCGTTTCTACGTCGAGGTGTTGGCGCTCGGCGCGCCGCTCAAATACATCGACGTCGGTGGCGGCCTGGGCGTCGACTACGACGGCTCGCAGACCAACTTCGCCTCGTCGATGAACTACACCACCGAAGAGTACGCCAACGACGTGGTGTTCTCGGTGATGGAGGCCTCAGACGCCGCCAACGTGCCCCACCCCATTCTGGTCTCTGAGTCGGGCCGGGCCATCGTGGCGCACCACGCGATGCTGGTGACCGAGGTGCTGGGCAACAGCGACTTCGACGTGCCGCAGATACCCGACACGCTGCCCGACGACGTGCCGTCGGTGGTGAAGAACCTGTACTCGGCGTTTCGCGACGTAACCAACAAGAACCTGCTCGAGACCTACCACGACGCGAGTGAGTACAAAGATGAGGTGCTGACCCTGTTCTCGTTGGGTCACTTGTCGCTGGCGCAGCGGGTGCTGGCCGAGAACCTGTTCTGGGCCATCTGTCACAAGGTGCTGAAGGTGGCCAAAGAGACCGGCGAGGTGCTGGAGGAGCTCGAGACGCTCGAGCACCAGCTCTCAGACACGTACTTCTGCAACTTCTCGGTGTTTCAGTCGCTGCCTGACTCGTGGGCCATCGACCAGCTGTTCCCGGTGATGCCGATTCACCGCCTCAACGAGCGGCCGACGCGGCGCGCGGTGCTGGCCGACATCACCTGCGACTCCGATGGCAAGATCGAGAAGTTCATCGACAAGCGCGAGGTGAAAGACGACCTCGAGCTGCACGCACTCAACGACGACGAGTACTACCTGGGCATCTTTCTGGTCGGCGCCTATCAAGAGATTCTGGGCGACTTGCACAACCTCTTCGGAGACACGCACGCGGTGCAGGTCTCGCTCGCTCCGGGCGGCGGCTACCTCATCGACCGCGTGGTCGAGGGTGACACGGTGACCGAGGTGCTCAACTACGTCGCGTACACCAAAGAAGACCTGGTCTCGAAGATGCGCACCTTGACCGAGAATGCGCTGCGAGCCGGGCGGCTGACGCTCGACGAGTCGCGGCAGATTCTGCGGCACTACGAGGCAGGGCTCACCGGCTACACCTACCTCGAGCGCGAGGTCGACGCGAAGAGCTTCACCGCGTCGAGCCAGCTGCGCCTGGTCGCCCCCACCGATACCCGCCCGAGAACGACGGGTACTTGAAGCGAAGCGCCTACCGGCGGCCTTCGCCGCCCCACGGCTCTGAGACGGCACCGCGGGTGGCGCCACGTGAGCGAACCCGCTCGGTGCGCTCGACCCCTTCGGCGTGCTTGGGAGTGCCCTTCTTGAAGCCAGCGGCAGCTTCGAAAATCTGGTCTTTGGTGAAGAGCACCTCGTTGGCGCCGCGGGCGTATTGATCGCTGGTGCACAGCTCTTCGGCCTGCTGCTTCGCCTCTCGAAGAATCTGCGCTTTGGTTCGCTTCGGAGCCGGCGCGGCGGCGCCCACCGGGCCACTCCGGGCACCGCGAGTCGCTCCAACGCGGGGCATGGGCTCGGCCTCTTCGGCGGCGGTGATGATCGCCACCCGCTGACGGGTCACATCGCCCATCACCTTGTCGTGGGTATCGAGAAACGGCTCGCTGAAGCCCAGCGGGTTGGCCGCCTGCCACGTCTTGCCGTTGTCGGTCTTCAACCACTCGTGGCGAATCTTCTCCATCGCGCCGTAGTGCCAGAGCACGAACGCGGGTTCGGCGACCGACTTGAAGCCGGCCATGCCGCCACCGAGCTCGACGTGCGCCACGGCGTGAGCACCGGTCTCACCGAGCACCCGACCCAGACCGTCGAGCGTCTTGATGTCATCAAGCGAGGTGATCTTCTGGCCATCGAGCATGAAGGGGCGCCCGGTCAGCGGAGCGCTGGTCTTGCGCTTGAGAATGTCAGGCACCTCCCAGCCGATGTTCTTGGGCTGACCGGGTTTGTAGAAACCCTCGGGCATGTCTTTGGTCATGTCGGCCCAATCGGGCAGCGCGTACTCTCCGTTGGTGCCCTTCACCAGGGCCGCGTCGGTCTTGCCGCGCATCTTGAGCCACTCGACGAAGTCGCCGCCCATGTGCGCGTGGAAATGCTGAAACCACTCGCCGCTGGTCGCGCCATTGACGCCGCCCGAGCCGTTCTTGCTGTGCCAGGCCTCGTGAAACGGCACCATCTTGCGGTCTTTCAAGAACGCCTGGTACTCGGAGAGCAGCACCGGAATCTTGGCCTTCCACTTCGGGTCATGAATGTCGACCGTCGGCTCGGGGCCCGGCTTCACCGGCAAGGTCGCGCTGACCACATCGCTCAGCTTCACCTTCCAGTCGTAGGTGCCGTCTTTGTGAGCCACCTCTTGACCGGCGACGAGCTTCTTGAGCTGGTCGGGGCTCATGGTGCCGACGGTCGCGAACAGGCGGCGGTTGTCGGTGATCATGCCCATCGCGTCGACCAGCTGCTCGCGCGCGGCTTTGTCTGGCACCAGCTCCTCAAGCGTCTTGCCGGCGATACGGCCGTTGTTCAGGGCCGAGCGCAGCTTGAGCAGGTCGATGGTCTTGTCAGGCTTGAGCAGCGGCTTGAGCACTCCGTCGAGCGCTCCGGCGAAGGTCGTCAGCCGGGTCTTGAGCATCGCCTCGTGCGCCTTGGGGAAGCCGACGCGCGGCGCCGCCTCGAGAACGGTGGCGTTGATGGGGTTGCCCAGCTGCGCCTTGAACGTCTTGCCCTGCGCGGTACCGAGCAGCTTAGCGACGTTTTGCAGCTCGGCCCACTCGGCTGGCAGCGGCTTGGTGCCGAGCTTGCCGTTCGCCAGCTCGCCCAGCTGCGCTTCGGTGATGGTGCTGTTGAAGGGTGCCGACTTGATCACCGAGAGCAGCGACTTGACGGTGCTCAACATCGTGCTGTCGAAGTCGGCGAACGCCTCGTTCGGCTCGAACTCCGGGGCCGTCTTGGGAATGCGCGGGAGCGACGCCGGCACCGGGCGGGGCAAAGTCTCAGCGTTCTCGACGCGACCGGGCGGTCGAACGCCAGTCAGCGGGGGAGAAGGTATTCTGGGCGAATCGGCCATGGTGGGTGTCTCCTCCTGCGTTGACACTTCGGGTCAGGGCAAAGCGCAATGAACCCGCAGACTTATGGGTACTCGAACGTCATGGGAACTTTCAGCTCGGGGTGGAGGCTGCGAGCGACCGGGCAACCCCTCGCAATCTCTTCCAATCGGGCCCGATGCTCGGGCGAAACGCCTCGGGGCATGGTGAAGGCGAGGGTCACGCTCTCGACCCGGCGAGGCGGCCCGCCCATCACCTTGAGCACCTTCACGCTTGCCTCGCCCCACGACAGGTTCTCCCGGCCGGCTTGGAGCGCCATGGTGGTCACGGCGCAGGTGCCCAGCGAGGTGGCGAGCAGGTCGGTGGGCGAGAAGCTCTTGCCATCGCCGCCATTGTCGAGCGGGGGCGAGGTCTTGATCTGCGAGCCGCTGGGGCCATGCGTGCTCAGCGCGGCCAGGCCGCTGATGTGAATTGAAATCTCGACTCCAGAAAGTGCTGCCATCTCGAACTCCTTGAATTGGGGGAAGAATTCATCTTGGGTACCCTCATGACCCGAGTCTCCCTCTTTTTCGCGGCGGTGGCGCTGTCGTTCATCGTGACGGTGGTGCCGATGAGCTGCAGCGGAGCCGCGAAGGGGTGCAGCGCGAGCACCTGTGAAGGGTGCTGTGACAGCAGTGGAGCCTGCCAGTACGGCACGACGTCGCTGGCCTGCGGCGGCAAGGGCACCACCTGCCGCGCCTGCCAAGACACCGAGCTCTGCACCGATGGGCTGTGCCTGTTGAAGACCGGCGGTGGCACCGATGCGGGCCACACCTCTTCGTGCAACGAGAACAACTGCCCGGGTTGCTGCAAGGGCGACGCATGCGTCAGCGGCGCCGAGTTCTCCAGCTGCGGGTTGGCCGGCGTGGTGTGCGAGGTCTGCAACGGCAGTCAGCAATGCACCGCGGCGGGCCGCTGCCAGAACACCACCTGCCTGGGGTGCATCGATGTGACCGGCGCCTGCCAGACGGGCAAAGTGACCACCGCCTGCGGCACCCAGGGCTACAGCTGCGTGGCCTGCGTCGCCGGAGCGACCTGCAACGCCACTGGCCTGTGCATCGGCGGCTCGTGTGACGGTTGCATCGATGGGCAGGGCGTGTGCCGCGCCGGCACCACCAAGAGCAACTGCGGCGCCGAGGGCGCGGTCTGCGCCGCGTGCAAGTCGACCGAGCTCTGCACCAGCGAAGGCAAGTGCGTGGCGACCGCCCCACCCGACGCCGGGCCTGGCTCGTGCGGCCCCGCCAACTGCCCCGATGGCTGCTGCTCGGGCACCGCGTGCATCAACCGAACGAACGCACTGCAATGCGGCAAAGGCGGAGCGCTCTGCGCCAGCTGCTCGTCGAAGCAGACCTGCGAGTCGGGCACCTGCACCGGCTGCAGCGGCTGCGTCGACGCGACGAGCGGCGTCTGCAGCTCGGGCACCACCAACAGCAGCTGCGGGAAGAGCGGCAACGTCTGCCAGAAGTGCAACGCCACGAGCGGTCAGACCTGCCAGTCGGGCGCCTGCCAGGGTGGCACCTGCAACGCGAGCACGTGCCCGAAGGGGTGCTGCGACGGCACCAAGTGCGTGGCCCCCGGAGACCAGACCCGCTTTCAATGCGGGAGCGGCACAGCAGGAGCGGCGTGCATTTCATGCACCGGCAGCTGCGACACCAGCGCCGGGGTCTGCCGAGACGACAAAGCAGACGGAGGCCCCGGTTTGGACGGCGGCTTCCCCTTCTTGGACTGCAACCCGGATGCGGGCCTTTTTTGCGCGGTCGGCGATTGCTGCGGAAGTTTGCTGGGGCTTAGCCTGTGCGTGACCTCGGGCACCTCGCTTATCTTCGGCGAGGCCTGTGGCAGCGTCGGCCGTTGCGAAATCTGCAGCGGAGGCAGGTGCAACTTGAACTCGTACACCTGCAACTGAGCGCTTCTTCGATTCCGTCGTCGTCGATTGGCGACCTACGCTGAGGGCTTGGTCGCGACGGTGAAGTGGCAGCGCTCGCGCTCGGCGGCGATGGCGGCCTGGTCGACCGGGTCTCGGCGGTACTCGAGCCACGAGACCATTTCGTCGGCCTCCCAGGTGTAGGGCGCGCCGTTGAGCGTGAGGCGACCCTCGGCGATGGCGCGCGTGGCCTCGAGCAGGGTGAGGTGCTTGGTGTCGCGAATGATCGCCTGAAACCGGCCCTGCCGCTGCGGGTTGACGAAGCGCGAGACGTGCCGTGCGGCGAAGGCCATGTGAAACCAGCTCGGTCGAAAGGCCACGCCGTCGAGCAGCACCCGCTTGGCCATCAGCCCCAGCAGCTGCGACATCTCGCGCGCCAGACCCAGCCCCGGCACCTCTTGCCCCGGCAGCTGCGGGCGAACGTCGCTGAACTTGGCTCGCGGGTTTCTCAGCGACATCCAGTTCACGAACAGAAAGGTGCCCGCGCCCAGTTTTCGGCGCTCGACCTCCAGCTCGACCAGCGTCACCGCCGTGCCGCTGAGCGAATCACGCCCGTTCAGGCGCACCCGGTCTGACTGGCCGACGCGGTCGAGGCTCACCCGCAGCCCGTCGAAGCCCAGGCGCCGCAGCAGACCGAGAAAACCGAACTGCTCGAGCGCGTACTCGATGCCCTCGTTCGAATAGAACCCGAGCAGCTTCGGAGGCCCCTCGCGATGCATGCCCAACGCCTCGGCGATGTCGGCGTCGGTCACCAGCGGCGTCGAGCCCAGTGACTCGGTCTTCAGCGAGCGCGAGATGCCCAACATGCGCGCAGCCAGCGGGTTGTAGTCGGTGGGTATCAAGTCATCGGTGCGAAAGGCGATCGCCAGACCGGTGCCGGCCAGAATCTTCCACGAATGGGCGGAGTAGCCGCCGGCGGGCAGCCACACCTGAGGCAACGAGCCGAGCCGCTCGACCACCTTCAAGTCGCGCTCGCGAACGCCGTTGAGCGAGAGGTCGAGCGTGCCGAGGCGATCTCCGGCCAGCACATCACCGCCGGCGAGCACGAAGACCAGCTCGACCTCGGGCATGCGCGAGAGCAATTTCTCCAGGGCTGACAGGTACTCGCTGTCGCCGGTGCCCGCGGGGAGCGCGATCTCATCGACGCCCTCCAGCGGGCCCCAGACCACGCCGGAGATGGAGCCCAACCAGACCGAGGCATCGCGGCCCAGACACTCGGCGGTGCCGTCAGGTGGGTGACAATCGAGGTCGATGACCCCCACCCGACCGGTGAACCCCTCGGCCCGCAGCGCGGCGATGGCCACCGCCACGTCGTTGACCGCGCAGAAGCCCGCACCCCGGTTGGGCGCCGCGTGGTGAAAACCGCCCAGCAGGTTGAGCGTGGCCTTGCGTTGACTCACGGCGTACCGCGCGGCCTCCAGAGTGCCGCCGCACGCCAGCCGCAGCGTGCGCATCAGCTCGTCGACGTACACGTCGGTAGGGTCGACCGCGAAGATGTGAGCCATCGTCTCGGGGAGGAGCAGCGACTCGAGGTAGGCGGGAGTGTGCACCCGGCTCAGCGCCTCGTAGCTCACCACCTGCGGCACGATGACCTCGCGAGCGCTCAGCGCCTGAGCGTGCAGCAGATAGTGGAGGGCATCGTCGGCGCGGCGCGTCTCCATCGGAGCCGCTGCGGCATCAGCGCCAGAGAGTGGCAGCCGGTACGCCTGATCATGAAAGACGCGAAGGGGGTGTCGCCGGGTTCTCGCCAGGAGCGCACGAAGTGGGTTCATGCGCGCACAACGTCAGATGTCGATGTGAACCACGGTGCTGGGAGGCGCTTCGCCCTCAGACTGCCGCTCATCTGCTTCACGGTCGCGATCATCGTGCCGAGGAATCTCGAGCACCGGGCGTTGCCGCTCCTGGCGCAGCCGTTCTTGTTCGCGGCGTTTCAACTCTTGAATGATGAACGCGTCGAGCATGAGCGGCTCCGGGGGCAATGCAGGCCCCAATCTTAACCAGGCCCGGCCCCGCGGCAATGTCGGCATTTTTCTCCCCGCTGATCACGGGAGTCGCCTTTGCATCAACTGCGCAGAATCGTTGATCACTTCTGCGCTTCGATGCGGCGCTTGAAGTTCTCGAGCAACTTGGGGAGCTGGGTGTCGACCAGGGCGTTGACGATGGTTTTGGGCACCAGGGCGCCGACCGCGACCTCGATGGAGTAGGTCGCCTTGGTCTGGTTCTCGCCCGACTTCTCGAGCACCCACCCGCCCTTGTTGTCTTTCATGAACTCGCCGTCGATGAACGTCCAGCTGACCTTGGTGGGGCCTTCTTCCTTCATGTGAACGGTGTACTTGATCACCTTCACCACCTCGGCTTCGTACTGCACGTCGACCTCGTTGCCGCGCCGGTTGGAGGTTCGAATCTTGCGAACCTCGGGCAGAAACTCGGGGTAGCGCTCGTAGTCAGAGATGACCGCGAAGCACTTTTCGATCGGGGCATTGAAGACGATGGTTCGCTGGGCGCCAGGCATCGATAGGGCTCCTGAAAAAAGAAGAGTGAACTGAAACGAAGACTACATCGGCTTCTTGTCGAAGCGGTGGATGGCGGTGACGTGGCGAACGGTGCCAGTCTTGGAGCGCATGATCACGCTGTGGGTCTCGCAGCCGCTGGAGAAGAAGCGCACGCCGCGCAAGAAGTCGCCCGAGGTGACTCCGGTGGCCGCGAACATCACCTCGCCGGAGGCCAGCTGGTCGGCGGTATAGATGCGGTTGGGGTCAGTGATGCCCATCTTCACCGCGCGGGCGCGCTCGTCGTCATTGCGCCACTTCAGGCGCCCCTGCATGTCGCCATCGCACGAACGAATGGCGGCGGCGGTGATCACGCCTTCGGGTGCTCCGCCAGTGCCCATCAGCACATCGACGCCGCTGGTCTCGAAGCAGGTCGAGACGCCGCCGGCCACGTCGCCGTCTTCGATCAACCGAATGCGCGCGCCGGCCATGCGAACCTCTTTGATCAGCTCTACGTGGCGGTCGCGATCGAGAATCACCACCGTCAGCTCGGAGACGCCGCGCTCGAGCGCCTTGGCGATGGCCTGCAGGTTCTGGGTCGGGGTCTTGTCGAGATCGATCGCTCCGCGGGCGCGAGGGCCGACGGCGATCTTCTCCATGTAGGTATCGGGGGCGTTGAGCAACCCGCCGCGGTTGGCCAGCGCCACCACCGAGATCGCGCCCGGGCGCCCGTAAGCGCAGAGGTTGGTGCCTTCGAGCGGGTCGAGGGCGATGTCGATGGCCGGGTTCGAGCCGTTGTTTCTACCGACCCGCTCGCCGATGTAGAGCATCGGGGCTTCGTCGCGCTCGCCCTCGCCGATCACCACGGTGCCGTCGATGTTCAGCGAGTCAAAGGCCTTTCGCATCGCGTCGACCGCGGCCTGGTCTGACTCGTTCTTGTTGCCAGTGCCCATCAAACGGGCCGAGGCGATGGCGGCCATTTCAGTGACCCGCACGACTTCCAGGGCGAGGTTTCGATCCATAGTCAGTCAGCTCCGAGGTGACGATTCACCGGTGAGCAGTCGTACCACCGCCGGCGGCAATCGAGCCGGTTTTCCACCGGCCGCGACGCAGGCGTGCCAGGTGTGGCCGATGGCGAGCAGCGTGCCATCGCCTTCGCGGCGCGCGGCGTAGCGAAAGAGCAGCGAGGCGCGTCGAATTTCGTCGACCCAGGTTCTCACCACCACCACGTCGTCGAACTTCGCCGAAACTTTGTACTCGCAGTGCGCCTCGATCACCGGCAGGCCGAAGCCGGTCTTCTCCATCTCGAGATAGGTGCCGCCGCAGGAGCGGAAGAACTCGGTGCGACCCGCCTCGAAGTAGCGCAGGTAGTTCGCGTAGTAGACGACGCCCATCTGGTCGGTGTCGCCGTAGATGACGCGAATTCTGGTCTCGAAGGCGCGAGGCGCTGGAGCAGCGGGCTGCATTGCGGCGCGACCGTAGCACTCCAATTTCGAATGACGAGTGGGCGCTGAAGCGTGAGAGATTGGCGCGCCATGAATCGATTCGTGCTCGCCGCAGTGCTGGTGCTCGCAGTCTCCGCTCACGCAAAGGCGCCGAGGTTGACTCTGTTCATCACGGTCGACTCATTTGGCAGCGACCTGTTTCAGAAGAATCGTTCGCACTTCAAGTTCGGCCTGGCCCGAATGATCAACGAGGGCGCGGTGGTGCCGACGGTTCGCTACGAGCAAGCCGAGACGGTCACCGCCGCGGGCCACACCACCCTGGTCACCGGCGCCAACCCGGCGCGCCACGGCATCGTCGGCAATCGAATTCTCAATCGCAGTAACGGCAGGCTGGAGGCCATCTTCGCCGACCCCGGTCACCCCGCGTTGGATGCGCCGCTCGGGCCCGACGACGTGTCTCCGGCCGCCTTGTTGGCCGAGACCTTGAGCGATCGCTTGAGAGCCTCGACTCAGCTCAAGGGCAAGTCGCTCGCCATCTCGGGCAAAGCGCGCGGCGCGATACCGATGGCGGGCCGGCTGGGCGATGCGTGGTGGTTTCAAGAACAGCTGGGCCGCTTCATCACCGGCACCTGGTACCGCAAAGAGGCGCCAACCTGGGTGAAGACCTTCAACGACCGGAAGCCAGCTGAAGCCTACTTCGCCAAGAAGTGGGAGCTGCTCGCGCCCGCCAAAGACTACCTCGGCGACGACGATCGCCCGCAGGAGAGCGACTGGTACGGCATGACCCGCGTCTTCCCTCACCCGTTGAACGGCGGCCTGCCCACGGCCGGGCCCCAGTCGTACTCGGCGCTCGCCTCGTCGCCGATGTTCAACGAACTGACGGTCGACTTCGCCAAGGCGGGCATCGAGGCCGAGGGCCTGGGCAAAGACGACGTGCCCGACCTGCTCTCGGTCTCGTTCTCTTCGGTCGACCGCATCTTCCACCTCTACGGGCCCAACTCCTGGGAGATGCAAGACGATCTGATGCGGCTCGACAAGTCGATCGGCGATCTCATCGCGGCGGCCGAGCGTGCGGCGGGCGGCAGGCAGAACCTGGTGGTGGTGCTCAGCGCCGATCATGGCGGCTCCAACGTGCCCGAGCAGTGGGCCTCGATGGGGCTCGAGGGCGCGCGGGTGTACCCGATCACCCTGAAGAAGCTGATCGATGACGAGCTGGGCGCGAAGCTGGGGCTCAAGAACGCGGTCGCAGTGGTCGACGAGACCGACGTGTATCTCGACTGGAAGGTGATCGCCGACAAGAAGCTCGACCTGCTCGTGGTGCGACGGGCGGTGGCGGCGATCTTGATGAGGCAGCCGGAGGTGGCGATCTCGGTGGCGGGCGATGACCTCGGCGGGCCTGACCCGCTGGGTCTGCTCAAGGCGCTGCAAGCGGGCTATCACCCTGACCGCTCCGGCGACGTGTTGGTGGTGCTCAAGCCCTTTCGGGTGATCGAGGTCGAGGTCGGTGGCACCTCGCACGGCTCTCCGTACTCGTACGACGCCGAGGTGCCGATGTTGCTGTGGGGGCGCGGAGTGAAGCCGGTGGTGCACCCGGGCCGCGTGCGATCGGTCGACGTCGCCGCCACCGCCGCCGCGTTGATGGAGCTGGGCAACCCCGCCTCGTGCGAGGGCAGCGCAGTGAGCGAAGTGTTGAACCTGCCAAAGTGAAACCGCTGGTCACGCTGGTCGACGACGCCCTGCCCGCCCGAGAGCACACAACGCTGCTGCGCGCGGTTCGCGCACTCGGCGAAGAGCGTATTCGCAGCGGGTACCAGACGACCTTCTGGTTCGCGCTCTCAGCGGCGCCGACCAACCTGGTGGAGCGGGCGGTGCTTTCGCTCCGCGGCCACGTGCCCGGCTCGTGGCAAGGCGTCGAGTGGTGGCTCTCGCGAATGCGCACCTCGAACGTGAAGGTCGACTTTCACCGAGACCGCGACAACGCGCTGGTGGCGAAGACCGGGCGGGTGGTGCACCCGGGGGTCTCGACGTTGCTCTACCTGAATCGCTGCCGCGGAGGCCTGCTGGCCGTCACCCGCGACCCGCCGAACCCTGAGAACCAGGCGATGGCGCCCGAGCGGTTCGACTTCGACCTGGTCGAGCCGCGACCCAACCGCTTCTGTTTCTTCGATGGGCGGCTCACCCACGGCGTGCTCGACGCGAACAACCACATTCCCGGTGCGCGCTTGCCGCGGGAGCCCGCGCTGCGTCTGGCGATCGCGATCAACTTCTGGAAGCGGCGGCCACTGGGCGTGCCGACCTTTTCGCAGAGCCGCCATTACCGAGCGCTGGCGACGCACTGACACTGGCGTCAGTGGGAGAAGGTCGCACCGCGCTTGGGCTTGGACGGGCGCGCTGAGCGCGTTATGTAGGGTCGATGCTGCCCCGCGCTGCGCTCCTGCTCGCGTTGGTCTCGACGGTCGCCGCAGCGGGCACGCCCAAGGTGCACGCCAAGTCGATCGCCAAGCCGATCAAACCGGCGATGAGCACCTCATCGCTGGCGGTGATGGCGCCGCAGCCCGAGGCCGCTGAAGCAACCGCCGCCGACCCGTTCGAGGTGGTTCACGAACGCTCGCTCAGCCTCAAGGTCAGCCATGAGCTCGACCGCGATGCGGCGCGAGAGCGGGTCGCGCAGCTCCTCAACTATTGGGACGAGCGCTTCGGCGTGAAGAGCGAGTGGCACGGGTTTCGGGTGTTCTTGACCGGCACGGTGCTGGGCATCGCCATTCGCGCGCTCTTCGAGGTCGAGACCGGCGACGTGCTGGCGATGGCCGAAGACCCGGGCACCATTTTCTCTGGCGCGGCGCGGCGTTACGTCGACGGCAAGCTCCGCAAGTATCTGCACCCCACCTACCAGGAGCAGTGAGCCTCAGGTCGTGGCGCGATTCTGGTAACGGTTGGCGCACGGCTCAGGGCTCGAAGCGCGATAACTCGTGCATGAACCAAACACGAGACTTCGTCGCCAAAGGGTTGTTGCTGATCAACGTTGGAATCTTCGGCTTCTACGCGGTGGCCTCGATGGCGGCGCCCCGGTGGTTCGCGGGGCTGTTCGATATCAGCTTGGTGAGCTCGACGGGGGCGGCTGACTTTCGGGCGATGTACGGAGGGCTGTGCCTCGCC
>Ga0105048_10012081_pt1 | contig 13577 bp, 12 predicted proteins | sample MAT05_FD_78382 | JGI IMG/M metagenome (GOLD analysis project Ga0105048, IMG submission 78382) | Freshwater microbial communities from Lake Fryxell liftoff mats and glacier meltwater in Antarctica - MAT-05 | ecosystem: Environmental > Aquatic > Freshwater > Ice > Liftoff microbial mat | place...
ATGGATTTTGGCGGAATCGGCGGGCACTCCGCTGTCTTTGTCGTATCGGCACTTGCGATGGTGCCACTCGCCGCGATCCTTGGACGCGCCACCGAAGAAGTTGCCGTCTTTACGGGACCGAAAATTGGCGGTCTGCTCAATGCGACACTCGGGAACGCGGCAGAACTTATCATCACGATCATCGCCTTGCGCGAAGGGCTTACCGAAGTCGTCAAAGCGAGCATTGCTGGTTCGATCATCGGCAACATCCTCGTTGTCCTCGGATTCTCCATTCTGGTTGGCGGTCTCAAACACGGAACACAAACATTCGATCCCCGGGTCGCCGGTGCGAATGCCACCATGATGGCGCTCGCGGTCATCGCGCTCTGTATCCCTGCCGTCTTCTCGCTCGGAGGCGAAAACATCCGGCCGAGCGAGCAGGATATCGAGCGATTGAGCGACGGCATGGCGGTCGTCCTGATCGTGCTCTATGCCCTCTATCTCATCTTCACCCTGCGCAGCGGCGATAGCTCGCACAAGCAGGAAGCACACAAGGCATCTTCGATGAAACTCTCGCTCGCCATCGGGTTGTTGGCAGGATCGACTATCGCGATCGTGGTGATGAGTGAAGTGCTGGTGGGAGCAATCGCACCGACGGCCGAATCCTGGGGACTGACGGAACTCTTTATCGGTGTGATGCTGATTCCGCTAGTCGGTAACATCGCCGAGCACTTTGTTGCCGTGCAGGTGGCCGCTGCTAACAAGATGGATCTCAGTCTCGGAATCGCGGTCGGGTCCGGTTTGCAGATCGCGCTCTTCGTGACGCCTGTGCTCGTTCTCGCGGGATGGGCTCTCGGCACCCCGATGACGCTCGTTTTCAACAGCTATGAGCTCATGGGGCTGATAGCCGCCTCACTGATCGCGGTCCTGATCTCAGTCGATGGTGAATCACATTGGCTTGAAGGGGCGCAACTCCTTGCGCTCTACGCGATCCTTGGCATGGCATTTTATTTCGTACCGTAACGGAGAACGATCAATGTCAGCTCTCTTCGATCAACTCAAGGACGTCGGGGCACTCAAGGAGGGTCACTTCCTGCTCGCTTCGGGTCGACACAGTAACCGATATATTGAGAAATTCGATCTACTCCGTAACCCGGGTGCGACTTCTGATGTCTGCCGAGGATTCACAGATCAGTTTCGAGATTCAGGGATCGATGTCGTTGCCGGTCCAACCACGGGCGGAATCATTCTCGCCTTTGAAGTCGGCCGACAACTCGGTGTCAACGCGGCCTATGCTGAGCGCAAATCCGAGGGTCAGAGCGGTCGCGAGTTTCGTCGTGGGACGACGTTCAATCAAGGTCAGCGCGTTCTCCTGGTCGACGACATCCTGACGACCGGCGGTTCCGTCCGTGAAACGCTACTGGCGCTTGCCGAGCATCCCGTCGAGGTCGTTGCGGTGGCCGTGCTGGTCGATCGCAGCGGTGGCAAAACCCAATTTGGTGACGTCCCGCTCTTTGCGCTCTCAACGCTTGATGTTGAAACCTGGGAATCAGCTGACTGCCCCCTTTGCCATTCCGGAGAACCGCTGGTCAAACCTGGCACCACCAAAGTGAGCTAGGCAGGCGCGACGTTGGCGCAATTTAGGTTCAAGCTTTGGCAATGTGAGTAACCAGACTGCGTCGACCACTTCCGGCATGGTTCCAATCAGACAGTTTTCGCCTTGTAGGGACAGGGCAATGCCGTGTCCTGCTCACAACCGCATCGCATGCCGGAGGCGACGAAACCCATCTGAGACTGGGTGAAATAGTCGAACCTATGCGCTCTCAAAGAGGTCACGGCAATGCCGTGACCCTTCCGAATGCTTCCTTTCATTTGTGCACCGGAAGGAGTCGGGATCGACTCCCCATCAGCGCCGGTCCACAGATCACGAACGGCCCGACCTAAGCGTAATCGCGCATGTTGGTGCGAATGAGCAGACGCGTCGCCGCCGCAGTTCGATAAGAACTGGGGCATATCGGGCAATCGATCGGAAGTTCTACTCGTTGTGTCGAGAATTCTCGATACGGTGCCGGAGTTCCTCGCGCTGCATGAGGAGATCGTCGAGGCGCTGCTCGATTTGGAGCAGCGTATCCGGCCGAGGTCGGCGGACATACTCATCTCGCAATTCGATGATCATCTGGGCAAGTCTGGCAATCGTCCTCACGGTATGGACGGGATCGTCCTCGCGCGAAGGCGCCGAATAGCCGCTCATGCTGGTTCGCTCCCTTCGCGCGGAATTGTGACCATCGCAGGTGCCCGACAACCCGGAGACACCGTTATCCGGTGAATCCTACTCCGTATCATTCGAATTGAGCATGGCCAGCATGTCACCTTCCGTGATGATCGGCAAGCCCAACTCACGTGCTTTGTCTGCCTTGCTGCCAGCCTCTTCGCCCGCAACTACAAATGAGGTCTTCTTCGAAACCGATCCGGAGACATTCGCACCCGCCTGGCGAAGTTGCTCTTCGGCCTGCGGGCGCGTCAACGTCTCCAACCGCCCCGTAAGCACAAAGGTCTTTCCCGCCACATTCGCATTTACCTGGCGGCTGACACGTTCATCTTCGGTTCGCACTCCAGCCGAGCGCAGTTTGTCGACAATCGTATGGTTGGTCGGGTCCTGGAAAAACGAAAAAACACTCGCCGCCAATACTTCTCCAATACCGGCGATCGCGTTGATCTCATCCAACGTCGCAGTCATCAACCGATCGATCGACCCGAACCTGTCCGCCAGCAGGGACGCGGTTCGTTCGCCCACGTGCCGGATCCCAAGTGCGTTGATCAATCGCGCCAGCGGGCGCTGCTTGCTGGCCTCAACTGCCTCACGCAGATTTGTCGCGCTCTTCTCCCCGAGTCCTTCGAGTTGGGCGACATCTTCCCAGGGCAGCAGGAAGAGATCGGCCGCGTCCTTCACCCAACCCAGATCGACAAAGCGGTCGGTCAGTTTCGAACCCATTCCCGCAATATCCATCGCGGTGCGTGAGACGAAGTGATGCAGGTGCTCTTTGAGTTGCGCCGGACAGGCGGCATTGGTGCAATACCGCATCGCGACGTCCGGTTCCCGCATCGTCGGTGAACCGCAAACCGGACAAACTTCCGGCATCTCGAATGGAATTTCATTACCGGTTCGACTCCCAACGATCACCTTCACGATTTGCGGAATCACATCACCGGCCCGCTGCACGACGACGGTGTCGCCGATCCGGATATCCTTGCGCGCGATTTCGTCTTCGTTGTGCAGCGTCGCCCGTTTGACCACAACCCCGCCGATATTCACCGGTTCCAGGATCGCAAGTGGATTCAGGGTGCCAGTGCGCCCGACATTGATCTGAATCCCCAGCAATGTAGTTGTCTTCTGAATGGCAGGAAATTTGTAGGCGGTGGCCCAGCGGGGCTCGCGCGAAACGAACCCAATCTCCTCCTGCAGCCGGATATCATCAACCTTGACCACGACGCCATCGATCTCGAATTCGAGATCGTCGCGGTGGACCAACCACCAAGCACAACGCGCCCAGACCTCTTCGACCGTTGTCGCATTCAATCGTTCGAGTGGCGTCGGAAAGCCGAACCCCTGCAACATGTCGAGTCCGGCTGAATGCGTCTCCGGCAGCGGCGCCCCCTCGACATACCCGATTCCATACACCAGCAAGCGCAGCGGACGTGATGCGGTGATGCGGGTATCCAGTTGTCTGAGGGAGCCGGCAGCTGAGTTGCGCGGATTCATGAAGGCATCGCCACCGTCGGCAACGATCCGTTCATTCAGCTTCGCAAACTCCGCCTTTCGCATGTAGACCTCGCCTCGGACCTCCATTTTGGTTGGAACGGCGAAGTCGGCATTAGCATCAAAACGAAGCGGCAACGTTTTGATGGTCCGTAAATTGGCGGTGATGTTCTCCCCGACGAATCCATCACCCCGGGTGGCGCCATGCTGAAACTGACCTTCGACATAGGTTAGCGCGACCGCCAGCCCGTCCATCTTCGGTTCGACCACAAAAGAGAGCTCGGCAACGCCGGCAAAACGCTGGGCACGAATCGCCCACGAGCTCAGTTCCTCCTCGTTGAAGACATTGCTCAGCGAGAGCATCGGAACCGGATGATCGATTTTGCTGAATGCGGATTGGGGGGCAATTCCCACGCGCTGGGTTGGCGAATCGAGAGTGATGAGTTCGGGGTGTTCGGCTTCGATCGCGCGAAGCTCGTTCATCGCCTCGTCGTACTCAGCATCAGTGACGCTTGGGCGGTCGAGAACGTAGTACTCAAGGTTCCACCGATCGAGCGATCGTCGAAGCTCATCCGTTCGCGATTCGAGCCCTTCGAGTGCCATCGGCAGCGCCCCTCACTTCGTTCATCAGGTACAATGCGGATAACATTATGAACGTACGCCTCGAACAGGTATTCTAACACGAGCACTATTCGTGGCTGCTCGATTGGCGTTCGCGGCGTTGATCCAGGAAGATTCGTTGGTGGACTCAACTCTCGACATTTCCGATTCGGGTGCGCCCGCGCCGTACACCCACCTTGGCGAACGTGCCGTCGGCTTCGTCCAGGACAAAGGCGGTTCAGTCACCGAAGAATCGCTGATTGCCTTTGTCTTCGGTACATCAGGTCCACCATCGCTCTGGCAACCGCTTCTCCGGCAGGTGCTTGCCAGCGAAGATCGACTTCTAATACGTCCGGATGGTCGCTGGTCGTTGATTCGACCGATTCTCTCCGCGCCAACCGGGGCACTCTCTTCATTCGTGGCAATCGACGTTGAAACGACTGGATTGCACCCGCTGTCTCAACGCATTATCGAAATCGCACTCGTGCGATTCACCGATGGTGATGTCTCGGATCGATTCTCGACCCTGGTCAATCCCGACAAGAAGATCCCGAAATTCATCTCGACCCTGACCTCGATTACCAATGAATCGGTCGAAGAATCGCCACGATTCGCTGAAATAGCAGGCACCGTCGAGTCCTTCCTCGAAAGTGCCCTTCTTATTGGACACAACGTCGGATTCGATATCAACTTCATCAATGCCGAACTGGGTCGGGCAGGTCGTCCGCAACTAATCAACGAGCGACTCGATACGATGGGACTGGCGTCCCGACTCGTTCCCGGGCTTCGCCGGCCAAGCCTTGACAAGGTCGCGATTCATCTCGGTTTCGCCCCGAGAAAGATCCACCGGGCAGAACTCGACGCTGAACTCACTGGAAACGTCGCGCTTCAACTGGCAGCCCGTGCCAAAGATCTTGGCATCGACAGTGTCGATCGCCTCCGCGCTATCGGCCGACCCGCGCAAAATGCCCCGGCCGACAATGTCAATCGCGGCCGTTCGCTCCTCGATCGTTCAATTCTGACGGAGATTCCAAAATGTCCCGGGGTCTACCTGATGCACGACGTCAACGACCGCATCATCTATATCGGCAAAGCCAAAAATCTTCGCGACCGCGTTTCCTCGTACTTTTCCCAACCCCTCGGTTACACCCGAAAAATGGACGGATTGCTGGAGTCGATTGCACGAATCGAAACAGTCGAAACGGGATCGGAACTGGCGGCGCTCTTGCTCGAATCACAACTCATCCGTCGCTATCAACCGCGTTACAACGTCGTCATGCGCGCGTCGGAGGAGTACCCCTATATTCGGGTCGAACTCGCCAATGCCTGGCCCCGCATCACCCTGGTCAAGACGCGCAAAGCCGATGGCTCTGTCTATTTCGGTCCGTTTCGGAGTCGAAAAGCCGCCCGGATCGCAATCGAACTCGTGAACGACAATTACCCGCTCCGTACGTGCTCCCGATCCTTTAAGAACGCAAAGAGCTACGGTTCACCCTGTATCCAGCTCGATCTTGGCAAGTGCGCAGGCCCATGTGTGGGACGAGCCGATCGTGATCTCTACATGTCCCACGTCCGCGAGGCTGTTTCGTTTTTCGACGGTGAGGACGAAACCCTGATCAATCGGCTGCATTCGCAACTCGAGGAGAGCGCGGAAAAACTCGATTACGAACGCGCGCGAAAATTACGAAACAGTATTCAACTGCTTCACAACCTGGTCGGTGCACATCGTCAACTTAAAGAAGCGAACGACAACAACACGCTGCTCCTCGTTCAACCGGGTCGAACGAGCAACTCCCGCGATGTCATGCTGGTCATTCAAGGTCGACTCTGGTCGGTTTCGACAGAACATTCAGGCTCTAAGGCAGAGGTGCTGACACAACGGCTCCGCACCGCATGGAATCGATTTAAGGCAACTGGACTCCCGGTACTCGATCACCATGCACTCGACGACGTCACGATTTTGAATCGGTGGATCACACGCAACGACGGCATTCCCGCGATCATTCGGTTCGATCACAGGAATGATCGCATCGATTGGAACGTACTCTCGGAACGCGCGCTCGCGCCAGCCGATGTCATTTTTGCAGCGGTCCCTGTTGAAGACTCATTGATCGAAGAGACCCAAAGTGATGAATTGAAGGGTGTCGAGACCGACATCTTGATTTCGATGGTTGCTGCGAGTTCAAGCGACGATGTCGAGATTTCATCGAGTTTTGCCTGATTCGGGGCGTACTCGGTAACTCCGGATTTGAGTCCCCGAATCCGCCTCCGCTATACTCGCGGCATGAAACCGCGATCCCATTGATGGAGCCCCAGTTGACCGGCGAAACGAACCAGGTAACGATCAAACTCCAGGAAATTGCAGCCGAAGTTGCCGTTTGTCCGGATTGTGAACTTTGCCGGACCCGAACTCTCGCAGTTCCTGGCGAAGGAAATCACAACGCCAAAATCTTGCTGATCGGTGAAGGTCCTGGTTGGCATGAGGATCAGAAGGGCGTTCCATTCGTGGGAGCCGCCGGAAAGTTCCTTACCGAACTCCTTGGCTTCGCCGGGCTCGCGCGAGAAGATGTCTTCATAACCAATGTCGTGAAGTGTCGTCCTCCGGGAAACCGAGATCCCTATCCAGACGAAATTGCCGCTTGTTCGAAGTACCTCGACCGGCAGATCGAAGCCATCAACCCGGATGTGATTGTGACCCTTGGGCGCTTCTCGATGTCTCGCTGGTTTCCCGGCGAGCGCATTTCGAAAATTCACGGTCAACCCAAGCGCGAGGGAGATCGGATGATTGTTCCGATGTATCACCCCGCTGCGGCGCTTCACCAGGGTGCGCTGCGTGTTCCTATTCAGGAGGATTTCGCCAAACTCCCCAAGATGCTCGACGATCTGGAGCGGGAGCGATTCAAATCCGCGGAACCAAAGGCCGAGGATCCTCTGGCCAATCAAATGAAACTCTTTTAGCCGGTACTCCGGCCATCAACTCCCCGAAAGGAGTCTCGAATCACTACATCACATGCTGCAAAGCTCATCTTTTTGGGCGGCGTCGCTGAAGTTGGCAAGAACATGTTCGTGCTCGAATACGAGGACGACATCATCGTGGTCGACTGCGGTGTCGCTTTTCCACACGAAGAACAACCGGGCATCGACCTCGTTCTCCCTGATATCGCCTATCTCCGCCAGAATCGCAATCGGGTTCGGGCCATCTTCATCACCCACGGTCATGAAGACCACATTGGATCTCTTCCCTATCTTCTGCCAGATATCAATGTTCCGCTCTACGCCACCAAACTGACACTCGGACTGATTTCTGTGATACTCGAAGAACGCGGACTGTTAAAAAGCGCGGAGCTCATCGAGTTCGATCCGGACAGCGACGAGAAATTGACAGCCGGCGTCTTCACCGTCGAACCATTCCGAGTTTGTCATTCGATTCCGGACGCGGTCGGTTTCGGTATCACCACACCGGTCGGTTTGATCGTTCACACCGGTGACTTCAAGTTTGACGACACCCCGATCGACGGGCGGACGACCGACTACGCGAAACTCGACGTCTTCCGCAATCGCGGAGTGCGCCTGCTCATATCGGATTGCGTCCACATCGAATCCGGCGGCTCAACACCCTCGGAGCGAATTGTTGGGGAGACCTACGAACAGATCTTTGCTGAATCGAACGGCCGCATCATTATTGCGACCTTCGCTTCGCTGATCGCACGTATCCAGCAGATTATTGACACTGCTGCCCTGTTCGATCGCAAGGTCGCGACCCTTGGCCGCAGTCTCGAAAACAACGTCAGAGTCGCGATGGAACTCGGTTATCTGACCGATTCTGGTCGGGTGCTCGTCGATTCAAAAGAGGCTGCGCAACTCCCGGACAACAAAGTTGTTTACATCGTCACTGGCAGTCAGGGCGAGCCGATGGCCGTACTGAGCAGAATTGCCAAGGGCGACCATCGAGAAGTTTCCGTCCACGAAGGTGACACCGTCATCGTCTCGGCGACTCCGATCCCCGGGAACGAAACATCAGTCTTCCGGATCATCAATCAACTCTTCCGATCGGGTGCGGAGGTGATCTATTCGGCTCGCGCTTTGGTCCATGTTTCCGGGCACGCGAGCCGCGACGAACTCGGCCGCATGCTCGATCTGGTTCAGCCGCGCGATGTGGTGCCATTTCATGGTGAGCACCGACACATGGCGCTCTACGCCGATCTGGCGATGGAACATGGTTTGACCTCAGACCACGTGCACTTTGCCGAAATTGGCGACGTCATCGAGATTTCCAACGACAACGTTGTGATCGAGAAGAGGGTTGACTCCGGTTACGTCTATGTTGATGGCATCAGTGTCGGCGCTGTTGGCGATGTTGTTATTCGGGATCGCCGAGCGCTCTCCAGCGAGGGCATTCTGATGGTCGTGGTTTCGGTCGATCGTGAAACCGGGATCATCGTAGCCGGTCCGGAAATTTTGACCCGTGGATTCGTTCACGCCAAGGAGTCGAACGATCTTCTGGAAGCAACCAAATCGCATCTGCGCGACACACTCAGCGAATACACCAATGGACACCAGACCGATGATTGGGGATACCTCTCACGGCAACTCAGGGATACAACGGCTCAGTTTCTTTACAAAGAGACACGCCGCCGCCCGATGATCTTGCCCATGGTTATGGAAGTCTAGTTCGATATGGGGAAGCGCTCGCCTGAGTCCAGTCAGCCGTCAGCGAACGTTTCATCCTTGACCGCGCGAAAACCGACCTCGGCGGTCAACGGTGACGATCTCGAAGGCAAACGCCGCCGAACTCGTGAAATTGCGACTCTGCTGGACGAGACATATGGTCCTTGTCCCTGGCGTCGTCACTTGCCGCCGGTCGATGAGCTCGTAGCCACCATACTCTCGCAACACACCTCCGACACGAACACGGAACGCGCCTTCGCATCACTTCGAGCACGGTTCCCGACTTGGCAGTCCGTCATCGAAGCTCAAACCGCCGAAGTCGTCGAAGCAATCAAAACCGGCGGGCTGGCAAACCAGAAGGGACCACGAATTCAAGCAGCACTCGCCTCAATTCTGGAACGATACGGATCGTTTGATCTCGATCGACTGGCCCGGCTTTCAGTTCAAGAAGCGCGGTCCGAACTCACCGAAATTCACGGTGTCGGAGCCAAAACCGCATCTTGTGTCTTGCTATTCAGTCTCGGGATGCCGGCCATGCCCGTCGACACACACGTCTTTCGTGTTACAAAGCGCATTGGAATTATTCATGAGCGAACATCCGCCGACGATGCTCATCACTTCCTTGAATTGCAACTCGAAGGTTCTCGCGACGAAACCTATGCTTTTCACATGCACTTGATTCGCCATGGCAGAACGGTCTGCACGGCACGGCAACCTTTTTGCAATCGATGCTCACTCTTGAAACGGTGTATCTATGGCCAGTCCAATGCAACAATTACTTCCTAGTCGGCATCCGGTTCAGCACCCGGCCGGTGGGCTCACGTCGCTTTATCTCGTTCGTCACGGGCGAACTCTGGGCAACGTACAGCGCGCCCTTTGTGGCTGGACCGATCTCCCACTGGATGATCTTGGTCTGCAACAGGCGCAGCTGGTGGCGAACCGACTGGGCGAATCGGTGAAGGCGGATGTTCTCCTGACTAGCCCACTTCAGCGCGCACTTAAAACGGCAAGCTACATCAGCGAACAAACCGGACTCGAACCAGTCATCCGTCAGAACTTGAAGGAGTGGAACTTCGGTCAGGCGGAAGGGATGACATTCGAGGTGCTTTCTCACAGGTTTCCCGACATCGCGGTCCGCTTCATGGACGAGAATGACTTCGACGCTGGCTGGCCGGATGGCGAAACACGGCGCCAATTTCATGACCGTGTCTATCAGGAGTTTCTATCAATCCTTCACGATTACCACGATCACACGCTCGTTGTGGTCGCTCACGGCGGTTTTTTCGGATCGCTGATGTCACAGGTTCAGGGCCGATCACCGAACAACTGGCTCGCCTATGACATCAAAAATTGCAGCGTGTCGCATATCGAAGTGTCAGTGGAAGATACCGCTGTCCATCTCCTGAACAGTGTGGAGCACCTTGAGGTGCTGGAGTCCGGACAAACCGAAGAGTGGACCGAATCCGCATAATCGACTCATCTCAAACCACCGGAAAACGTAGACAATGTCCTACCAGCATCCCCCCAACGCCCAGGCGAACATTCGCGCTTCGGTCGGTCACGCGACCGACGCCGACGCGCTAACCGGTTGCACGGTGATCCTTTTCGATCGCCCTGCTCTGGCGGTGGTCGATATCCGCGGCGGAGCCTCGGGAACTCGGGAGACGTCACTCATGGGCGACGGCGATCTGGTTCAATCGGTGGATGCAATTCTGCTGACTGGAGGAAGTGCCTTCGGATTGGCAGCGGCCGACGGCGTGATGTCATTTCTGCGTGAAGCAGGGCGGGGATTTCAGACCCCGGCCGGTTCAGTTCCGATTGTCCCCGCGGCAGTTCTTTACGATCTCGGAGTCGGCAAACCAATCTGGCCCACCGCACGATTCGGTACTGCCGCTTGTGAAGCCGCCAAACCGCTTGAGGAGGTCGAACGTGGTCTCATGGGTGTCGGAATCGGCGCCACCACAAACAAGCTGTTTGGACCGTCTCAGCGACAACGTGGCGGTTTCGGCATGGGCTCATATTCGTTGGGTGAGATGGGCATGGTTTACGCGATCACTGCGGTCAATGCATTTGGCCGGGTGACGGACTCGGTCGAGGACGATCCACGGGTCCAACTCCTGTCAGGGCCATCGTCACAGGATGAAACTCGCACATCCACCACGCTATCTGTGGTGTTGATCGATGCACCGGTCGACCGTCGGACCTTGGTCAGGGCAGCTGTGGCCGCGCACGACGGATTCGCCAGGATGATTCGCCCCTGTCACACTATTTTCGATGGGGATGTTGTCTTCGTGGCGGCGCTGCAATCCGGTGACTGCTCCAACGAGCGTACTCTTGCCTGCAGCACTGCCGCCGAGCTCGCTGTTGAGCATTCGATTCGGGACGCTATCATGTCGTGACGTCCCATTTGCCTGTTCTAGCCGGGTACTGAAAGTCGACTCGCGAGAAGGAAACCGCGGTGGCTGTACGTTCCTCTCGTCCAAACATTTCCATTTCAACCAGCAGCTCGCTCCCGTGGCGGTTCGACGCATACCTTAAGTTGCTCGCCGAAACCGGAGCTTCTGGAATTGACCTCGATCTGACCACCTGGATAGGGCGAGCCACGCTTCGCAATCGCATCGCACTGAACCATGGCGAAGTCCGATCAGTCTGGTTGTCTGGCCCTGATCTCGATTCGTGGAATGCGCTGCCGACAGAACCTGCCGAAGTCCCGACCGCGCTCAATGTGGTGATTCGGTTGGCAGCCGAATCCATGGAAGACGATCTTGCAATAGTCCGGCATGGCCACGAACTGAAGAGAGCGTGCCCTTGGCTGCAAGGGATGACCATTGCTGTCCCCGCGAGTGCGCTCGATGGGGGCAGGACGCACCTGACCAGACTTCGCCTTTTGTGCCGATTCCTGGAAGAGTGGGACCTTGATCTTGGACTGGAACTGAATCGCCAAACAGACACCCGTTGGGAAGCTGAAGCAGCCATCCTGGCTTGCGGCGATCGCCTGAAGACTGTTCGCTTCTCCGCACCATTACACCAGGTGGTCGATCAAAAAGGCGACGTTCTGACACGATCGCTCGCGGCATTGGCGGAAATCGAATTCACCGGTTCGCTGTCGTTGGCGCCAACGGTCCCGCTCTGGCTATCCTGGCATCGTCCATCGGTTGTCCGCGATCTGGAAGCAAACAGGGATGCTGCAATCAGAGTTTTCGATGAGCGCAAGCTTGCGCTGCGTGAATCGTATCAATTCCACCGGATCTGACCCGCAAAACTGATTCGAATGGCTGCCTGCATTCCCGAATCTTAGAATTGATGAAAACGACTCCACCGGTTTCCCGGCAGAGTCGTTCTGCATTGCCGATTTTGAGAAGCGATTACCGCTTCGTGTACTGAGGTGCCTTGCGGGCTCTCTTGAGACCCACTTTCTTCCGCTCTTTGACGCGAGCGTCACGAGTCAAGAGACCCGCGCGCTTCAGCGTGGGCCGCAGATCCTCGTCCGCGCGAATCAGCGCACGGGAAATGCCATGACGAACCGCGCCAGCCTGCCCGGCAACACCGCCACCGACGACCGTTACGACAATGTCGAAACGCTCACGGGTGTTGGTCAGTTGCAGTGGGAGCTCGATGTTCTGCTGATGCAGAGGTCGACCACCAAAGTAGTCGGGCGCCGTCCTGCCATTGACCGTGATTGCTCCCGATCCTGGGTAAAGACGCACACGGGCGACGGCGCATTTGCGGCGTCCTGTTCCGTAATGATAGCGTGCTGCTTTGTCCACATTCTCTCCCGTCTGCGCCGTCGGCGTTCACGCTCGCTTCGACGCTGATCAAAGCGGCGTTAGACCGCCAACTCTTTCGGCTGCTGCGCCTTGTGCGGATGTTCCGGACCAGCGTAGACCTTGAGCTTCTTGAACTGCTCGGAACCGAGCGTGTTCCGAGGAAGCATTCCGCGAACGGCAGCTTCAAGAATACGCTCGGGGTGAGTCTGACGAACGTCGCGGACGGACTGCTTGCGCAAACCACCCGGATAGTTCGAGTGACTGTAATAAAATTTGTCAGTCTCTTTCTTACCAGTGACCTTGATCTTCTCCGCATTCACGACGATGACGAAATCGCCAACATCGATATGCGGGGCGAACATTGGCTTGGTTTTGCCGCGCAGAATGGAGGCAATCTGTGTCGCGATGCGACCAAGCGTCTGCCCCTCTGCGTCGACGATAAACCATTCTCGATTGATATCGCCTCGCCTCGGCGAAAACGTACGTCGCTCCACGGCCGTCGTGCTCCCTCTTCGCGTCCTGATCACTGCCCAACCTGGGCATCCAGGTCGGTGCCGGGCAACACATCGCCCGCGTAACCGACCCGCCAGAATATCAATCCATGAGCCGGGGCAGTTTCTCCGGCCAATCGCCGATCGCGCTGTGCGATCAACTTCTCGATCCAAACGCCCTGTTGATTGCCGTACCCAACTTCCATCAGAACTCCAGCAATCGTCCTTACCATTTTTGGCAAGAAGCCATCGGCCACCACCCGGATCTCGATCAGTTTACCGCCCTCGGGTCGCGGGGCCCACCAGGGTTCCAAC
>Ga0105048_10012083_pt1 | contig 13577 bp, 8 predicted proteins | sample MAT05_FD_78382 | JGI IMG/M metagenome (GOLD analysis project Ga0105048, IMG submission 78382) | Freshwater microbial communities from Lake Fryxell liftoff mats and glacier meltwater in Antarctica - MAT-05 | ecosystem: Environmental > Aquatic > Freshwater > Ice > Liftoff microbial mat | place...
CTGGTTCATGTCGGTCGGCAAGCCCTTCGACTGCCGATCCAGGTAGAGCAGGTACTCCGAGCGCGGCCCCGGCTCGTTGATCGTCTCGTAGGCCTCGGTGATGCGCGCGAACAGCTCGTCGAGCTGCACCTGCGCCGAGCCGAGGCGCATGCCGGCGAACGCGTCGACGTGCCACTGCTTGGCCAGCTTGAAGTACGAGTCCTTGAGCGAATCGAGGTTGACGTCGTTGCCGGGGCGCATGCCGAAGATCTCGAAGAAGCCCTTGGACATCATCGAGCCGTGGGCCTTCGCGACGCGCGCGCGGGCCTTCTCTTCCTCGCCCGTGTACTGGCCGTCGTCCTCGAGCCCGAGGTTCATCTCGCCCGACGCGGACATCTCGTCTGAGAGCGACTCCTGGTAGCCCATTCCGGCGATCTCGGCGGCCGCGATGTTGACCGCGACCTCCATCGCGTTCTCTTCGCCGAGCTCGGGCAGCACCGTCATGCCGCTCGTCACCAGCGCGAACAGCTGCGGGACGACCGAGCCCTGCTCCTGCTGGTGGGCGCGCGAGATCTCGCGGTACGTCGCCCGCCCGTCGATCTCCGCGGCGATGTTGGTCGCCGAGAACGCGCGCCGATAGAACGGCAACAGCGGCTCGAACTCGGCGGTGCGGCGGATCGGGATGTCCTCCCGGCCCTTGAAGAACTTGAGGATCTGCGGCGGGTGCACGTGCCGCTTGATGCCCTCGAACAGCACCGAGAGCGGCTCGAAGTTGCCTTCCGGGACGCGGCCGACGAACGCGTCGGTCTCCCGCCACTTGAACGTGCCGCCCGACATGCCGATCGCCGATGGGAGGAGCTGGCCGGCGAGCAGCTTGTACGCGGTCGCGAGGTCGGCCTCGTTCGCCAGGCGCAGCTCGAGCAGCGCTTGCTGCAGCGTGCGCTTCTTGGTGCGCATGTACTCGAGGCAGCGATCGAAGTCGGGCTCGGTGATGCGCCCGCGGCGGAGGAGCAGCGCGCCGACGTTCTCGCCGTCGGAGTTCGACTGCATGAAGATCGGCTGGCCGCGCAGGATATAGACGCGGCGGTGCGTGCCCGACGCCGACAGATCGAGCATGCCGGTCATGCGGTCGTAGCGGGCGATCGAGATCAGGAGCGCGACCGGGCGGGTCTCGAGATCACCATCGCCGGGCATCGCCGGGAACGGGCGGCCGGCGCGCGGCGCGCTCGAGGGGACCGCGGTCTTCGACGGCGCCTGGGTCTGCGGGGTCATCGACGCCGAGGGCGGCGCCATGCTGTTCGACGGGCTGGCGGGGATGATCGACGCGCGCGACTTGGTCGAACCGTACGAGAGGCCGCGCGGCGCGACGGATCGCGACTGGCTCGCGCTCTGCGACGGCGGCGACATCGACGGCGTGCCCATCGGGGTCGCGCTGCTGTCGAGGACGCCCTCCTGCGATCCCGACGCGGCGAGCGACTTCTTCGACACCGACGGCACGGACGCGGCAGGCGGCGCTTCGTCGGGGACGTCTTGCCCGTCGTCGGGGACGTCCTTCAGCGTGCGGCGGAGCAGCGCGGTGAGGCGCTCGATGTCGAGGGGCTTCGAGAGGAAGTCTACGACCTGGTACTTCTCGCGCGCTTCGACGGCGGTCTTCGGGTTCTTGAAGACACCGCTCATCATGATGAGCGGCATGTGCGCGGTCGTGGACTCGCGGCGGATCTGCTCGGCGAGCGCGAACCCGTTCTTCTTGGGCAAGAGGAAGTCGATCAGCGCGAGGTGCGGCTTGGTCTCCTTGATCTTGCGGGTCGCTTCGTTGAACTCGGCCGCGGCCACCACGCGGAAGCCTTGCGACTCGAGCGCGTCGCGAACCATCGATCGGACGGCCTCTTCGTCGTCTACGACCAGGATACGATGGACCATGGTACCTAGCCCCGTTCAGGTCCCGGGAGCGATCGAGGAGTACCACGGGGCGCGCGTCAGCGCACGTCCACGACGAAAGGCAGCATGGCCGCGCCGCGGGTCCCCGGGGGCAGGCCCAGGGCGATCCGCGCCACCCGGAGCATCATCGGGGGCAAGCGTGCCGCGAACGTCGCGAAGGGATCGTCGCCGACCACCAGGTTGCGCACCGCGTCGGGCAGGTTGGCGCGCCGCGAGGGCAGAACGCTGAGGTGGACCTGGTCACCCAGCGCGAGGCCGCCCTCGATCCGCGCCCGCTCGATCGCCTCGATCAACCCACCGAGCTCGTCCACCAGCCCGCGCGCTTTGGCCTGCTCGCCGGTCCAGACGTGCCCCTCGGCCACCGCACGCACATCGGCGACCGACTTCTTGCGACCGTCGGCGACGACGCTCAAGAACTGCCGGTAGAGGTTGTCGATCTCGCGCTCGACGACGCGGCGCTCGGACTCGGTCTGATCGATGAGCGGGTTGCCACGATCGGCGGCCTCACCGCGATACATCGACTCGCTGTGGATACCGAGCTTGCTGAGCAGCTTTTCGACCGAGAAACCAAGGGAAAAAATGCCGATCGAGCCGGTGATGGTGCCCTTGTTGGCGTAGATGAACCGGGCCGGCGCGGCAACGTAATAGCCGCCGCTCGCCGCGACGTCGCCCATGCTGGCGATGACCGGCTTCACCTCGTTCACCTTCTTCACGGCGCGCGCGATCAGATCGGACGCGATCGCATCGCCGCCCGGTGACTCGATGCGCAGCACCACCGCGCGCACGTCGCTGTTGTTCTTCGCCGCTTCGAGCGCGCGCACGATCGTCTCCGCGCCGCTCTCGCCGCCGAGCCCGAACGGGAGGTCGCCGGACTCGCCGGAGGTGATCGCCGAGTCGATGGTGATAAGCGCGATCTGCGGGGTGTGTCCCCACGGGCGGCGATCGGGGCGCGGCAGCGACTCACCCTGGATGAACGCGACGCTGCCGTCGTAGTGCTTCCGCACCCACTCCTCGAGCTCGTCGGGGTAGAGCACCTCGTCCACCAGGCGCAGGTCCTTCGCCTGGGTCCCGGTGAGGGTGCCCAGCGCGACGATCTCCTCGACGTTCTCCGGGGTGATCTTGCGTCCCTCGACGATGCCGCTCTGCAGCGTCGACCACGCTTGATCGAGCAGCGCGTCGGCCACCTCGCGCTGCGCCGGGCTCATGCCGCTCAGCGTGAACATGTCGGGCGCGTTCTTGTACGCGCCGCGCTTCACCACCTGCGGCGTCACGCCGAGCTGATCGAGCGCATCGCCGAGGAACACGAAGCTGGCCGACACGCCGTCGACGTCGATCGGCAGCGAGTGGAGCACCGCCACTCGATCGCAGGCGCTGGCGAGCCAGATCTCCGCGTCGCCCGCCGCCGAAAGCACGCAGTCGACGTGGCGTCCGGACGCGCGCAGCGCGGTGATGCCGTCGCGAACTTCCTCCAGGCGGCCCCAGCCGAGCGAGAGATCGCCGATCTTCAGCAGCACGCCCTTCACGTCGTCCTCGCGCGAGATCGCCTCGAGAAGGAGCGGGATGCCGCCGTAGATCGGATCGTCGAAGCCGCCGTCGAACAGGTCGAAGCTCGCCGACGGCGTCAGATCGCCGGTCAGCTCGAGCACGGCCACGCGGCTCGGCACGAACAAGGTCGGCTGGTCGCGGCTGACAACCGCGATCTCGCCGAAGAAGCCGGCCGGACCGCTGTCCTCGACGCGGCTCACACCACCGGAAACGCCGACGTTCTCGACGTCGACCGTGAGCTGGATCGAAGGTCGAAAGTGCAGATCGGCGCTCGCCGATAGGGTGACGCCTGTGAGCGTCTCGAGGCCGACCAGGAACCGCACGTCGGCCCGCCCGTCGTCGTGCTGCACGGGCTCGCCGTGGAGGAGGCGCCAGCGCGCCGACACGAGGAGCCGCTCGTCGAAGAGCCGCGTCGCGAGGCCGATGTCGTACGGGCGCGAGCCCGCGGTCTGCCCGACGTCGAGGCTCGCGAACGCGATAGAGAGTCGGCGGCTCGGGCGCCAGGTGATGCCGAGGCCCCACGTGCCGCGATCCTCGTCGATGCGGGTCCACGAGACGCCGACGCCCACGGTGTCGCCGCCGAACCCGAGGCCCACCGTAGGCCGGTACACCGCGTCACCGCTGAGATTGTCCCAGGCGGCGCTGACCGCGAGGGCCATGGGACCCAGACGGAGCGCACCGAGCAGAGCGAGATCGCTCACCTCGCCGATCCGCGAGCGCCCGTAGATCAGGCGCAGCTCCGCGCCATCCAGCAAGCCGAGACCGCCCGGGTTCACCAGCGGCGCGTAGGCGTCGTCGACGTCGGCGGTCAGCCGCAAGGGAACGGGCGTCGCGGTGATCGCGCTGGCGAGAAGGACGGCGAGCATGCGCGATGGTCATGACTGGCCCAGCCCCAATGCGCAAGGGACGTGGCCTTTGGGGCTGTGTTGTGCGAAGTCGAAGTCGCGCGATGGTGAGTCAGGACCGCGGCGGATCGAGCAGCGAATCGATCCTCGAGAGCCTCGGCAAGGGGCGACAGTTGCGCGCGGACGCCTCGCGCGCGTGCGCCTCGCTGATCGGCGTGCCGGTCGGGCGCGAGGGGCTCGCCCGCTTCTTTCAGCCTGGATTTCCCGGTGTTCGCACGTTCGCGGTCGAGGCGCGCGCGGAGCCGGATCAGACGGTCGAGCTCACCGTGGTCGCGATCGCGCGCGACGGCTCGCCGGTCGCGGTCGCCAAGCGCTCGTTTCTCCACGGACGGGAAGGCGCGCTCGAGATTCACCACGAGCACGACGAGGTCGAGCCGGTGCACCGCTCGCGCAACATCGTCGTCGACACGATCCGCCGCGAGCTCGGGCTGCTGGAGGCGGTGCGATCGGGCCCGGGCGCGCGCATCACCATCGACGCCGAGGGCGCCGGCCGTTACCTCTCCGCGATGCACGGCGCGGTGTTCGCCGACGAGACCAGCGAGGGACCGTCGCCGCGATCGCTGCGCGCGCGCGACTCGGCCTCCGATCGCCAGTGCCTCGTCGAGCACGGGGTCGCGTTCATCGAGCGCCTCGGAGTGAAGCACGGCCTCGCCGCGGTGGACGTGGCGCGCGCGGTGGCCGCGATGAACAACGCCCGATCGCCATGGTCCATCGCCCGGGTCGCGCTGCTGGGCGCGCCGCTCGCGGTGCCAGAGTGCGAATCGGGCCTCGCCGGCAACGTCGGACGCGCATTTTTCACCTCCGACGACACCCCCGGCTATCGCGCCGCGCTCTACCTGGCCGGGGACGACGACGCGCGCGCGGTGGGCGAGTCCTTCCGCCACCGCCAGACCGGTCGCGCAGAAAATCGCCTGGCGCTCGAGACGAGCGAGTCCCAGCTCGCGCTGATGTCCTCGTCGCGGGCGACCCGGCTCAAGGGCCTCGAGACGCTGGCGCTGATCGGCGCCGGATGGGTGGCCGCCGACGTGCGCGGGCTGGTCGAGGATCCCGATCGCCGCGTCGCGACCGCGGCCCGCCACACGCTCAAGATGATGACCGGCGGCGATCTGCCGGATCGCATCCTGGCGTACGCCGAGAACGCCGCCGGGCCCGCCCGCCTGCGAGCGCTCGCCTACCGCGTGCTGGCCGAGTACTTCCCGCACATCCTGGAGTCGCGGGCCTCGATGCTGCGCGTGCACCCGGATGCCCGCATCCAGCGCGCGGTGGTTCCGGTGGTGGTCGACGAGGGCCCGCCCACCGATCTGGCCAGCATGCTCGCCGCCAACCCCTGGAACGAGTCGGCCGTCCCCCGCCCCGGCCTCCTCGAGCTGCGCGTCGAGCTCATCGAGCGCCTGGCGCTGGCGCCCGATCCGCGGACGCTCCCGCCGCTCCTGGCCGCCGTGGTCGCCGAGCCCCCACCGCCGGCCGCCGAGATCGCCGCCGTGACGCGCGCGCTGGTGGCCTACCCCGATCCCCGCGCGCGAGTTGCCCTCACCATGGCCGCGCAGAAGCTCGACCGACCCGCCGTCCCCTGACTGCCGGCGGTAAGTTGACGCGAAATTTGATCGCCGCGATGCTGCGCGAGCCGAGCCATCGTCGATGCCCACGTACAACTACAAAGCGAAGGAGCTGGTCGCGAAGATCGTTTTCTACGGCCCTGGGCGCTGCGGCAAGACGACCAACCTCCAGCAGATCCACGCCAAGATGCGGCCCGAGACGCGCAGCGAGCTGCTCTCCGTCGCGACCGAGACCGACCGCACGATCTACTTCGATCTCCTGCCGCTGAACCTCGGCACGATCAACGGGATGAAGTTCATGGTGCGGTTGTTCACCGTGCCCGGCCAGGTCTACTACGGCGAGACGCGAAAGCTGGTCTTGCGCGGCACCGACGGCATCGTGTTCGTCGCCGACTCGCAGGACCACATGATGGACGAGAACCGCGAGTCGATGCGCGATCTCAAGGTCAACCTGCAGGCCAACAACATCGACTACAACACCATCCCGCTGGTGCTGCAGTACAACAAGCGCGACCTGCCGCGGCTCATCCCCGAGGCGGAGCTCGACGCCACGCTCAACGAGCGCCTCGTGAAGGCCGTCCCGGCGATCGCCGCGCGCGGCGACGGCGTGCTCGAGACGCTGCGGTTCATCACCGTCGGCGTGTTCAACGCGATCAAGGCCGGCGCGGCGTCTGCGCAGGGGCCCGCCGCGCAGCAGCCGAAGCCGGCGCCGCGCGTCGCGACCCAGACCACGCGGCTCGCGCCACCGCCACCGCCGCCGCCGGATCCCGCGGCCGGGCTGCTGATGCCACCACCACAGCCCGCGCCCGGTCCCACCACCGCTCCGCTCGCGATGCGCGATCTCCCGCCGATCGCGCCGTTCGCCTCGGGCCTCGGGCTCGACAAGCCGGCGCCGCGCGAAGCGCCGGCCCAGAGCGCACCGCGACCGGCCACGCGCACCGCCGCGCTCGACGCCGCGATGCAGGCCGCGAAGAACGCCGGCCGCAGCGCGACGACGCCCAGCAGCGAGGGGCTCGTGCCGCCGACATTCGCCGGCACACCCGCGTCGTTCCCGCCGGGGCCGGACATCGGCGCAGCCGTCGCCGCAGCCGTCGCTGCGCCCGCACCGACGCGCGGTCCGCCGCCGGTCCCGTCGGCGTTTGCGGTACACGGGTCACCCGCGACGCCCCCAGCGATGCCCGGATTGATGGGCAACCAGTCGCTGCCGATCGCCACGCCTTCGCGCCGCCCCGAGCGCGCGCTCGCGCCCCCTCCACCGCCCGCGAGCATCGGCGACGGCATCATGGAGGAGTTCAAGAACCTCGCGATCATCTCCGCGCAGCTGGCGGAGCGGCTGGCGTCCGTCGAACAGGAAGTCAAGCGGCTGGGGCGTGACAATCAAGCGATCAGAGAGATGCTGACGCGTCACTCCGGCCTGTGACTGAGTTTCGCCCGAACAGAAATATTTTTTTCGTATCGTGACGACCCGAGCAGGTTGTTATGCTGGCCGTCAGTGCGGTCGTTCGATGACCTGAAAGGTGCAGCGCTCGCCGTAGCGCGCGAAGACGAGCGCCGCGAAGGCGCGGAGATCATCGACCTCGTCCACCTGCCCGTCGGCGCCCGCCCCCAACCCCGCGCCGAGCTCGACTACGAAGAGGTCGAGGACGCCCGCTTGATGCAGTGCGCTTCGTACAACGACTGCCTCGCGTTCGCGGCGAGCGTGCGGTGGCAAGGGTTCCATTGCCGGCGCTGCCCGCGGTTCAACGACTGCGAGGTGGCGGTCGCGCCCAAGACGGCCAATGGCGGCGCAATGGCCGCAGTGATCCGGTTGCGCCGGTAAATCTCGTGGATCGCACCCCGCGAACCACGCCCACGCAAAACGAAATCACGATCGACGCGCACGCGCACGAGATCGTGCGGGTGGAGCGTGATCAGTGGGGCGTGCGCGTGCTCGTGGGCGTGCTTCTGATCGGAGTGCCGGCCGTGGCCTTCGCCGATGCCTCTCTGCTCCTCGGCTTCACCACCGGCGCCCGCCTCGAGCTCCCCCAACGCAGCCCCCGCTTCATGCTCGGTTTCGGCCCCGATCTCCTCACGAGCGACGGCCTGTCCCTCGCGCTCCGCGGCGATGTCAGCCACGTCCTCGATGGCGGGATATCGCTGACCGCCGGCTGGGTCGGGTCCGGAATCCTCGGTGATGACGGCGCCCCGCTCGGGTTGGCCCTCGGCCCCACCGCTGCCTGGACCGCCGAGGGCGCGTGGGCGATCGGCGGCCGCGCCCGGGCCACGCTCGGGCTGTGGTACGCCCGCGCGGCGCTCGAGCTCGACGTCAGCGCGCTGGCGCCCGTGTCGGACGGCGAATCTCCGCGCTTCCTTGTGGGTCTCGCGCTCCGATGGGTCCCATGGTCCGCCTTCCGATTGTGATCCGTTCGTCGGCGACTCCGCCCGTACTAGGAATTCGTGGTCGAGAGCACTAATGTCCGTCGAGCATGGAGCTGAACGAGATCCTCGCGGTGGCGCTCAAGGCCAACGCGTCCGACGTGCACTTCAAGGCGGGAATGCCGCCGCTGTTCCGGATCCACGGCAGCTTGATGCCGCTCAAGGACGCCGCTCGACAGAACCCCGAGGACGTCTCGCGGATGGCGCTGTCGATCATGAACAACTACCAGCGCGAGCGCTTCAAGCAGTTCAACGAGCTGGACATGAGCTACGGCGCGCCCGGCCTCGGCCGCTTCCGCGTCAACGTGTTCCAGCAGCGCGGCACGATCGCGATCGCGTTTCGTGCGATCCCGTTCAAGATCCGCACGATCGAAGAGCTCAGTCTCCCGCCCGTCCTCGCCACGATCGCCCTCGAGGATCGCGGCCTGATCATGGTCACCGGCGCCACCGGCTCCGGCAAGTCGACCACGCTCGCGGCGATGATCGATCACATCAACAACATGGAGACCTGCCACATCCTCACGATCGAGGATCCGATCGAGTTCCTCCATCGCGACAAGCGCTCGATCGTGAACCAGCGCGAGGTCGGCGTGGACACGCTCTCCTTCGGCCAGGCCCTCAAGTCCGCCCTGCGCCAGGACCCCGACGTCATCCTGGTCGGCGAAATGCGTGATCTCGAGACGACCAGCACCGCCATCACCGCCGCCGAGACGGGCCACTTGGTGATGTCTACGCTGCACACCCTCGACGCGACCGAGACCATCAACCGCGTCGTCTCGATCTTCCCGCCACACCAGCAGAAGCAGATCCGATTGCAGATCGGCGCCACGCTCAAGGCGGTCGTCTGCCAGCGCCTGGTGCCCTCGGTGGACGGCAACTCGCGCGTCGCGGCGCTCGAGATCATGCGCAACACCCCGCGCATCCGCGAGCTCGTCGAGGACAAGGATCGCGCGCGCGAGATCGGCGACGCGATCGCCGAAGGTCACACCACCTACGGCATGCAGTCGTTCGATCAGTCGCTGATGCGGCTGTTCAAGGACAACATCATCACCTTCGAAGAAGCCCAGCGAAACAGCACCAACCCGGGCAACTTCGCGCTGCGCGTGCAGGGCATCAGCTCCACCAGCGACGCCAAGTGGGACAGCTTCGAGGGCAACAAGACCGCCCAGCCGCGCGCGGGATCGCAGATCTCCGCTCGCCCCGGCGCGCCCCAGCCCATGCGCCAGGGCAGCGCCGTCGCCGCGCGCGTCGTGCCGGGCAGCAACAACATCCCGTCCCAGCGCCCTGACACCCAGCCCACCGGCGTCCGGCCGCGCGCGGCGACGGTCGCCGATCCGAACAACCCGATCGAGCGCCTCGGCGAATGACCGTCCCATGACTGTCCCGCCCTGGGAGGCGGTCCGGGCCCGCTACGACGTGGCCGAGACGGCCATCGATGTCCCACCTCACCGCTTCACCATCAGCCACGTGCGCGACGTGAACGCGCTGGTCGACGCCATGACGGCCGACGACTTCGGGCCCGATGAGCGGCTCCCCTACTGGTCCACGCTGTGGTCCGCGGCCACCGATCTGGCGCGCTGGATCGCCCAGTCCCCGCCCAACCGGCGCGGCGCGACCCTCGAGCTCGGCGCCGGCCTGGGGCTGCCGAGCCTGGCGGCGGCGGCGCGCGGCGACCGCGTGGTGGCGACCGACTACGAGCCCGACGCGCTGGCGTTTGCGGCCCACAACGCCGCGCAAAACGGCCTCGCGCTGGCCGTGGAGCAGATCGACTACCGGGCCTGGCCGGCCGCGCATCACCAGGCGTACACCGTCGTTCTGGCGTCCGACGTCCTGTACGAGGCGCGCGCGGTCGATCCGGTCGCGGACAGCGTTCGACAGGTCCTGGCGCCCGGCGGAGAGGCGCTGATCGCCGATCCCGGTCGCCCCTACCTCGACCGCTTCCTGACGGCGCTGTCGGCCCGCGGGCTCGAGGTGACCCAGGGCCGCGCGGGAGAAACCGTGATGATCCAGGCCAAACGCGCCGTCTGAGGGTGCGGTTCTGAGGCGAAAGGCTTGCCCGCATCGGCGCAAGGCCCCGCAGAACGGCCTGCGGATCAGCGCGGCCAGATCATAGCCGTGGGATCTGACATGGACTACAAGTAGATCGCCATGACGGAGGGACTGGCGAGCCCGGTAGAGGCGGCGCACAAGTACGAGATCCTCCGCGTCGTGAACCGCGGCGGAATGGGCGAGATCGCGCTCGCGCGCGTCCGCGGATCCAAAGGCTTCGAGAAGCTGGTCGTGCTCAAGCGACTGCGCGCCGACGCCGAGCGCGATGATCACAAGGAGATGTTCGACGTCGAGGCGGAGGTCATGTCCCGCATCGAGCACCCCAACATCGTCCAGGTGTTCGATCAGCCGCGCATCGATGGCACCCAGTACCTCGCGATGGCCTACGTGCGAGGCCGCAACCTCGATCAGGTCATCCGCCGCACGCGCCAGCAGAGCGCCCGCATCTCCCCCGCCTTTTCGCTCACCGTGATGGGCGAGGTGCTGCGCGGCCTCGCGTTCGTGCATCGTTTGAAGGACGAGCAGGGCCGCGCGCTCGGCGTCGTCCACCAGGACATCACGCCGTCGAACATCTTGGTCAGCTTCTTCGGCGAGACCAAGCTGACCGACTTCGGCATCGCGTACGTGACCTCGCGCGACGGCGGCCGCAGGAGCGGCGTCCTCAAGGGCAAGCCGCGCTACGTATCGCCCGAAGTTCTCGCCGGAAAGCGCGTGAACAACCGGGCCGACATCTACGGCGCGGGCGTCGTGCTCTACGAGATGCTCGCGGGCCGCGCGCTGTTCGCCCGCCCCTCGCTCGAGGAGACGCTCGCCGCGGTCGCGCGCAACGAGCTGCCCGACTTCCGCGTGGTGTTCCCTTCGCTCGGCGAAGGCCTGTTCCAGGTCCTGCACCGCTCGCTGACCAAAGATCCGAACGATCGCTACCGCACCGCCGAAGAGATGCATGCCGACGTCGCATCCGAGCTCGGCCGGCTCGGCGGCGCGATCTCGGCGCCGCGCATCGGCTATATGTTGCGCCAGTGGTTCAGCGGCGATCCGGACGTGCCCGAGGTCGACCCGACCCTCGACGCCGCGATCAGCGAGCCGACGCCGTCGTCGTCCTCGTCTGCGTTCAAGGCGCCGAACCTCGATCAGACGCTGAGCGAGCTCGATCGCCTGCTCGGCGGCGAGACCTCGAGCGCGGATCTCTTCCAGCTCCCGCCCGAGATCCAGCGCGAGCTCGACGGCCTCGCGGACATGGAGCCGTTCGCCGCGCTCACCCCGATCCCGGAGATCGCGCTGTCGGGCCCGAACGGCGAGGAGCTGCTCCTGCGCGGGATGGGCGTGCGCTCGCTCGATGCGCCGCCGTCGATCAGCGAGCGCGACTTCTCGCCCTTCAACAGCAAGACGCCGCAGCGATCGATCCTTCCGCCCTCGTCGTGGCCGAGCCCGCCGCCCCCGCCGCCCACCGGCAGTGGCAACCGCGCGATCCCGGTGACCACCGGCGCGCGCCTCTCCCCTGCTCCATCGGCCCGCCCGTCGATGCCGCCGCAAGGTGTGCCGGTCGCGTTCGGCTCGCCGATGAACGGGCCGAGCGGCTTCACGCCGCGCCCCAACATAGGCGGAGCGGGAATCGGCGCCGCGGGGACGTCGCCGGGCATCATCCCGTCCGGGCCCGGCAACCTCTCGAGCGGCGCCTTCACGCCCAACCCCATGACGGAGGAAGAGGACGGCCTCTCGCGCAGCGTCACGGGCGCCGCCCGCCGCGCCCAGCTGCGCGCCTCGCGTGGCGAGTACCGCGTGACCCCGCGCGGAACGACGCCCGAGGTCCCCAACGTCAAGTCGGGCGAGCCACCGCCCGCGCGCCTGGTGCCGCCCCCGATGGACATCCCCATCGAGGCCCCGGTGAACATGCCGCCCCCGAGCCTGACGCCGTCGGAGATGAGCGCGTCGATGGGCGTGAGCGGCCCGCTCGTTCGGGATCAGCCGCCGAAGCTGAGCTTCGCGTCGGGCATCGCGATCGGAGCGCTGATGGGCGCGATCGCGGCGACGGCAGCGTCGTTCTTGTTGCTGCGCTGAACCGCAATCAGACCGTCTGCGTGGCTCTGATGCTCACGTACTCGACCAACGACTTCACCGCGAACCCGGTCGCGCCCTTCGGCGTGTAGCCGGTGTCCTTCGGGCTCGTCACCGGTCCGGCGATGTCGAAGTGCGCCCAGCGCGCGACCGATCCATCGACGAAGTCCTTCAAAAACAGGGCACCGGTGATGGCTCCGCCCCAGCGCTCGCCGATGTTCTTGATGTCGGCGATGTCGCTCTTCAGCATCTCGCGCAGATCGGGATCGAGGGGGAGTCGCCAGAACTTCTCGCCGCTGCGAATGAAGGTCTTCTCGAGGTCCTTCAGCATCGCGTCGTCGCCGACGAAGTAGCCGGCGGTGCTCTTGCCGAGCGCGACCATGCAGGCGCCGGTCAGCGTGGCGACGTCGATGATGTCGGTGGGCGTGTGATCGATGGCGTAGGCGATCGCGTCGGCCAGCGCGAGGCGACCCTCGGCGTCGGTGTTGAGGACCTCGACGGTGAGGCCCTTTTTCGAGCGTAAAACGTCGCCCGGGCGGATCGCGCGGCCGTCGGGCATGTTCTCCGCGGCGGCGATGATCCCGTGCACGACGCAGGCGGGCTTGGTGGCCGCGATGGCCTGCATCGCGCCCAGCACCGCCGCAGCGCCGGCCATGTCGACCTTCATGGTCATCATGCCTTCGCTGTCCTTGATCGAGAGGCCGCCCGAGTCGAACGTGAGCCCCTTACCGACCAGCGCGATCACCGGCGCGTTCTTCGTCTTCCCGTCCGGCGTGTACGTGAGGTGCACCAGGCGCGGCTCTTCCTCGCTGCCCTTGGCGACGCCGAGGAGGAGGCCCATGCCCTGGCGCTCCATGTCCTTCGGGCCGAGCACGCGATAGTCGAGGCCCGCGCTCTTCGCGACCCGCTTGGCGGCGTCGGCGAGCGCGATCGGCGTGAGCGTGTTGGCCGGCTCGTTGACCAGATCGCGCGCCATGTTGATCGCGGCCGCGATGGCCTCACCGCGCGCGACTGCGGCTCTCAGCGCCGCGCCCTTGATGCCCTGCACGTCGTCGGCCGCGAACGCGATCCGCACCTCGGAAAGCCGGCTGGGACGCGACTCGCGGGTGAGATAGCTGCTGAACTGGTAGCCGCC
>Ga0105048_10012085_pt1 | contig 13573 bp, 11 predicted proteins | sample MAT05_FD_78382 | JGI IMG/M metagenome (GOLD analysis project Ga0105048, IMG submission 78382) | Freshwater microbial communities from Lake Fryxell liftoff mats and glacier meltwater in Antarctica - MAT-05 | ecosystem: Environmental > Aquatic > Freshwater > Ice > Liftoff microbial mat | place...
CTCGGCGCTCTCTGTGCCTCTGCGTATTCTGCATTGAACGCGCTTTAACCGTTTCGAGGAGCAGCCATGCGCTTTCATTTTCCGGTCATCATCATCGACGAGGACTTCCGCTCCGAAAACGCTTCGGGCCTCGGCATTCGCGCGCTCGCCCAGGCCATCGAAGTCGAGGGCTTCGAAGTTCTCGGCGTCACCAGTTACGGCGACCTGACCTCGTTCGCCCAGCAGCAGAGCCGCGCTTCGGCCTTCATTCTGTCGATCGACGACGAAGAATTCAGCACCGGCGAAGCGGAAAAAACGATCGCCAATCTGCGCGCCTTCGTGACCGAAATCCGCTGTCGAAACGCCAACATTCCGATCTTTCTGTACGGCGAGACGCGCACCTCGCGCCATATTCCGAACGACGTCCTGCGCGAACTGCACGGTTTCATCCACATGTTCGAGGACACGCCCGAGTTCATCGGCCGTTACGTCGTGCGCGAAGCGCGCACCTATCTCAAGAACGTTCCGCCGCCGTTCTTTCGCGCGCTCACCCATTACGCGGCCGACGGTTCGTATTCGTGGCATTGCCCGGGCCATTCGGGGGGCGTTGCTTTCCTCAAGAGCCCGGTCGGCCAGATGTTCCATCAGTTTTTCGGCGAGAATATGCTGCGCGCCGACGTCTGCAACGCCGTCGAGGAACTCGGCCAACTGCTTGACCACACCGGCCCGGTCGCCGCTTCGGAGCGCAACGCGGCGCGCATTTTCAACGCCGATCACCTGTTCTTCGTCACCAACGGCACGTCGACGTCGAACAAGATCGTCTGGCATTCGACGGTCGCCCCGGGCGACATCGTCGTCGTCGACCGCAACTGCCACAAATCAATACTCCATGCAATCATCATGACCGGGGCGATCCCGGTCTTCCTGATGCCGACGCGCAACCATTACGGCATCATCGGGCCGATCCCCAAGGAAGAATTCCGCTGGGAGAACATCGAGAAGAAGATTGCCGCGCATCCCTTCGCCCGCGACGTCAAGGCCAAGCCGCGCGTGCTGACGATCACGCAGAGCACCTACGACGGCATCCTTTATAACGTCGAGGAGATCAAGGAGATGCTCGACGGCAAGATCGACACGCTGCACTTTGACGAAGCGTGGTTGCCGCACGCCGCTTTCCACGATTTTTACGGCGACTATCACGCCATCGGCGCCGACCGCCCGCGCTGCAAGGAATCGATGATTTTTTCGACGCAAAGCACGCACAAGCTGCTCGCCGGCCTGTCGCAGGCGTCCCAGATCCTCGTGCAGAACTCGGAGGAGCGCAAACTCGACCGCGACGTCTTCAACGAGGCCTACCTGATGCACACCTCGACGTCGCCGCAGTACGCGATTATCGCCTCGTGCGACGTGGCCGCGGCGATGATGGACGCGCCGGCGGGAACGGCGCTGGTCGAAGAATCGATCGCCGAAGCGCTCGATTTTCGCCGCGCGATGCGCAAGGTCGACGAGGAGTGGGGCGCCGACTGGTGGTTCAAGGTCTGGGGTCCGGACGACCTCTCCGAAGAGGGGATCGAAGAGCGCGAAGCGTGGATGCTCAATCCGGGCGAGCGCTGGCACGGTTTCGAGCAACTCTCCGATGGCTTCAACATGCTCGATCCGATCAAGGCGACGGTCATCACGCCGGGCCTTGACCTCAACGGCGATTTTGCCGAGGGAGGAATCCCGGCGTCGATCGTCACCAAGTATCTCGCCGAGCACGGCGTCATTGTCGAGAAGTGCGGCCTCTATTCGTTCTTCATCATGTTTACCATCGGCATCACCAAGGGCCGCTGGAACACCATGGTCACCGAACTGCAGCAGTTCAAGGACGATTACGACAAAAACGAGCCACTATGGAAAGTCCTGCCCGAGTTTGTCGGCAAATATCCGTGCTACGAGCACATGGGCCTCGGCGACCTCTGCCACCTGATCCACGCCGTCTATTCGGTCAATGACGTCGCCCGGCTGACGACCGAAATGTATCTCTCCGACATGGTTCCGGCGATGCGCCCGGCCGACGCCTTCGCCAAGATGGCGCACCGCGAGATCGACCGCGTGCCGATCGACGAACTCGAGGGGCGCATCACCAGCATCCTGCTGACGCCGTATCCGCCGGGAATTCCACTGCTCATTCCAGGCGAACGCTTCAACGCGACGATCGTTCGCTACTTGAAATTCGCGCGCGATTTCAACGAGCAATTCCCTGGTTTCGAAACCGACATCCACGGCCTCGTCAAGGAAACGGTGCGCGGCAAACCGAGCTATTTCGTCGACTGCGTGCGCTGATAGACGACGAAGGAAAAAGCCAGCCCTGACGGATCGCGCCGGTCTTCGCGCGATACCTCGCACCACTCGCCCGGCGGCAGTTCGGGAAAAAACGCGTCGGCCTCCGGGCAGTCGGCGACTTCGGTCAGATAGAGTCGGTTGGCCGCCGGCAAAGCTGCGCGATAGAGTTCGGCGCCGCCGACGACGAGCACTTCTTCGGCGCCGGCCGCTTCGTTCAGCGCGTCGGCCAGCGAACCGGCGAGCGTCGCCCCGGGTGCCTGATACGCCGGGTTGCGCGTGACGACGACGTTGCGCCGTCCGGGCAGCGGGCGGAACGCGGCGGGCAGCGACTCCCAGGTCTTGCGCCCCATGATCACCGGCTTGCCGAGCGATATTGCGCGAAAGTGCCGCAGATCCTCGGGCAACTGCCAGAGCAGGCGCTGCGCCTTGCCGATGGCGCGATTTTCGCCGACGGCGGCAATCAGTGAAAGCAGCGTGGCCACGCGCGCGTCGTCTTAAACAGCGACCGGTGCGGCGATGTGCGGGTGGGGGTCGTAGCCTTCGAGCGTGAAGTCCGCGAAGCGAAAAGCGAAGAGGTCGCGCACCGCGGGATTGACGCGCATCGTCGGCAAAGGCCGGGGTGCGCGCGAAAGCTGCAGGCGCGCCTGCTCAAAATGGTTGCTGTAGAGATGCGCGTCGCCGAGCGTGTGCACGAAATCGCCGGGCTGATAATCGCAGACCTGCGCCAGCATCATCGTGAGCAGCGCGTACGAGGCGATATTAAACGGAACACCGAGGAAGATGTCGGCGCTGCGCTGGTAGAGCTGGCACGACAGCCGCGGTCGCTGATCGGCCGATAACGCTGCGCCCTGCGGCGCAGCGACGTAGAGCTGGAACAAGGCGTGGCAGGGCGGCAAGGCCATTTTCTCGACGTCGCTCGGATTCCAGGCGGTGACCATGTGCCGGCGCGAGTTGGGGTTTTTCTTGAGGTTGTCGACGAGCTCGGCGATCTGGTCGATTTCGCGCCCCTCGGCAGTTTTCCAGTGGCGCCACTGATGACCATAGACCGGCCCCAAGTCGCCGTTTTCGTCGGCCCACTCGTCCCAGATGCGCACGCCGTTTTCCTGAAGATAGCCAATATTGGTGTCGCCGCGCAGGAACCACAGCAGTTCGTGGATGATCGAGCGCAGGTGGAGCTTCTTGGTGGTCAGCAAAGGGAAGCCGGCAGCCAGGTCAAAGCGCATCTGCCAGCCGAAGACCGAGCGCGTCCCGGTTCCGGTGCGGTCTTCCTTGACGCTGCCCTGTTCAAGGACGTGGCGCATGAGATCGAGGTAGGGTTGCATTTTTTCTTGCCCGCCGTGGCGCGGCGTACTGGGTTCGGAAGGCGTCAATTGTAGTTGATCGGACGCTGCCGAGCCGCGTTTTTGCGATCGCCTGGCGCGCCTGACGGGCGCCGGCTCGGGCCGTCGCTGCTGCTTGCAGGTTTCGGCGATGACATTATACTGGCTGGTGTCAATCCCATTTCGCTCTGGAAAGAACCACCGGCCGCTATGATCATGAAATTTTTTTCGTCGCGCCCGGACCATCCGCTGGGCGAAGCCACGGAAGTCAAACGCGTTCTCGCCGAATTGCCGCTCGATAACGCCTTCAAGGCGGTTGACGAGATTTATGGCTGGTTCGAATCCTTGCAGTCGGCAAACGATTTTCGCACCGAGCACCTGTTCAACGTCGTCCGAGAGCTTGACGAAGCGGCGCAAGCGCCGATCCGCCGTCTGTCGCGCGACTACCTGTCGTCGGCTCGCCTGTCAAAAAGTGACGAGCGCCGGATGTGGACGATCTGCTACAACTATTGGGGCGAAGTGGCCAGCCTTTACGCGCGCTGCGTCGAGCCGTCGCCGGGCAAGAAGGGCGACCCGCTCAAAGGCTCGCTGGCGCTCGCCGCGACACGGCTTATGGCAGCGCGTGCAACGCAGCTCAAGTGGGTCTGCTACCGCTATGGACCGATCGGCGAAGACTTGTGGCGGGGCCTCGGACAACCCTATCTGGCGGCGGAAGCGGGGGCTTACGCGCAAAAGCCAGTGCAGCTCTATCCGGGGCAGGTCGGCTTGACCAGCGTCACCCAGCAGTACCTGCAGGCGCTCATTACCTGCTCGTCGTCGATGGACAATCTGATGCCGCTCGAGATCGAACTTGCCGACCGCGTGATCGCCCATTTGCAGGCCGGTTTTGTCTTCTCGAAATTGTGTTTGCCGGACAGCGTGCATTGGGTCGATGCGGGCAACGGCTCGCCGCCGACGCGACTGGCCCGCCGCCCCGAACAGCTCTCGCCCAGCCTGCGGTTTTTTTCGCCGGGAAGTGCGCCGGAAAAGCTCGCTGAATTGATCCGCAGCGTCGAACTCGGCAAGGTGCCGGAGGCGTTAAATCTGGGCGGCGATTACCCGGCCGCGGTGCTCTTGCCGGTCCTGCGCCATCTCGCGCTGTACTGGGCGAGCGAGCCGCCGCGGCGCGAGCACACACGGCACACAGTGAAGACACGGATCGCCGTGCTGCACGGGTTTGACGACTGCTTCACGGTCTTTGCCGGCGACCTCGCGCGTCTGGGCAAGGAGCGCGTCGCCGAGAGTTGGGTTGTCGAGGACGTGAGCCGCGGCGGCTTGGGCGCCAGCGCCGAGGCCGCCGCCGACTGGCTGGGGATTGGCGCTCTGCTCGCCATGCAGCCGGAAGGCGGCGCCAACTGGTTGCTCGGCGTCATTCGGCGCTACACCAAGGATTCGTCCGCGCATGTCCGCCTCGGCATCCAGGCGCTCGGGCGCGAGGCGGCGAGCGTCGAACTGCGGCCGCGCACTGCGGGTTTATCGGCGACCGGCGCGATTCCGGGAATCTGGCTGCGCGACGGTAGTCCAGCCGGCGAAGCGCGTCTGGTATTGCCGCCGGGCAGTTTCGGCGCGCACTTCAACGCCGAGTTCATGCACGGCGGACAACGCCATTTCTTGACCCCGATCGAACTCGAAAAAATCGGCAACAACGTCGACATCGGTCGTTACCGCCTGCATCTCGCCGAGTAGCGAGGCGCGCTCGTCGGTCGCTCGTCGGTCTTACTCGTCGGCCGGCACCGGCGCCGCTGCGCCGTCGCCCTGGCCATTGGTTTCAAGCTCCTTGAGCAGTTGAAAAAGTGCGCGCGCGCTGCGCGGCGCCTTGTTCTGCTCGCTTTCTTTGAGCGCGGCGCGACGTAGCGCGCGCAACTGCTGAATGTCGACGGAAGGATGTCGGCTGACGATGTCGCCGAGCACCTTCTCGTCGGCAAGGAACTCGCTGCGCAATCGCTCGAGGCGATGCAACTTGGCCGTTTCGCTCGCCGACTCGCCGCGCACCAGCGCCAGCGCGGCGCGGATCGGCTCGACGTCGACGTTGCGCATCAGCTTGCCGATGTATTGCATCTGGCGGCGTTTCGCTTCGTCGGGACGCGTCATCCGCTGCGCTTCGCGCACGGCATCGCGCAAGGTCTCCGGAATGTCAATTTTCCTGACGCGATCAACCGACAGGGCGACGAGTTCTTCGCCGAGCGTTTGCAACTCTTCCATCTGCGCCTTGCGCTGCGTTTTCGAGGGCAGTACTGGTTCTTCGTCTTGCGCTTTCATCGGCTCCTTCGCGCCAGCGGCGGTAATGGTTCGGGCCGCCGGACAGACGCCCAGCAGGGAACTGCTATGATAGCGGCTTTCAACGCTCGCATCGCCACCTCATGCCACGATTCACTGCCTCCGCGCCAGCGCAGTCCCGATTCAGTCACGCTCAGGAGAGCCTGCAGGACCTCGCCCGGACGGTTCTCGCGCACGCCAGCAAAATCGGCGCCAGCGATTGCGAAGTCGACGTCTCGGAAGGTTTCGGGCAGTCGGTCACGGTGCGCTGCGGCGAGGTTGAAACGATCGAATACAACCGTGACAAGGGCCTCGGCGTCACCGTATACCTCGGCCAGCACAAGGGCCACGCCAGCACCTCTGATCTTTCGCCGGCGGCCATGCGCGAAACCGTCGAGGCGGCGCTCAATATTGCCCGTTTTACTGCCGCCGACCCTTGCGCCGGCTTGCCCGAACGGCAGCTTCTGGCGACGCCCGAGCAGGGCTTTGCCGACCTTGACCTGTATCACCCCTGGCTGATTTCCGTCGCTGGCGCGATCGATCTCGCGCAACGCTGCGAGCAGGCGGCTTTTGCCGTCAGCCCGCAGATCAGCAATTCGGAGGGCGCCAGCGTCTCGATTCAGGAAGGCCACTTTGTTCTCGCCAATAGCGCCGGATTCATCGGCGGCTATCCAACCTCGCGCCACTACGTCTCGTGTTCGGTGATCGCCGGCAAGGACGAGAACATGCAGCGCGACGACTGGTATTCAACGGCGCGCAATTCCCGCGATCTGGCCTCGGCCGAAGCGATCGGCGACTACGCCGCGCGCCGAGCGCTGTCACGCCTCGGGGCGCGAAAAATCAGGACGTGCAAGGTGCCGGTTCTTTTCGAAGCGCCGCTCGCCTCGTCGCTGATCGGCAACTTCATACACGCGGTCAGCGGCGGCAGCCTGTATCGCAAGACGTCTTTCCTCGTCGACAGTCTCGGTCAGCAGATTTTTTCCAGGCAGGTGCAGATCAGCGAACGTCCGCACTTGCGCGGCGCCCTGGCCAGCGGCACGTTTGACAACGACGGCGTCGCGACGCACGAGCGCGAAGTCGTCGCCGACGGCGTCGTGCAGGGCTATTTCCTCAGCGCTTACACGGGGCGCAAGCTCGGCATGCAGACGACCGGTAACGCCGGCGGTTGTCACAACCTGATCGTCCATTCCGGAGCCGACGACTTTCGTGCGCTGCTCAAGAAAATGGGCCGCGGCCTGCTTGTCACCGAACTGCTCGGCCAGGGTGTCAACTATGTCAACGGTGACTACTCGCGCGGTGCGGCAGGCTACTGGGTCGAGGGCGGCGAAATCGTTCACGCCGTCGAGGAAGTCACGATCGCCGGAAACTTGCGCCAGATGTTCCTCAATATCGCCGCCATCGGCAACGACGTGCTGGTACGCGGATCGAAACAGGTCGGCAGTATCCTCGTCGAGCAAATGAAAGTCGCCGGACGCTGATTGGCCGTAGCGGATCGGCCCCAGGTGATTGGCCGTAGCTGATCGGCCCCAGGTGATTGGCCGTAGCGGATCGGCCGTACGCCAGAATCCCGCCGCACGTCGCCGAGTGCCCGCCGTGCGGCGGGCCCCAGCTCCGCGACGAAGGTGACGACAGCAGGGCGACCGTCATGCTGGCGACCAGCGACAGATGCCAGCGCACAGTCGGCGATTGAGATTCTGGCGGTCGGGCTAACCGCCTACGCGTTCAGGCAGCGCATGATACGGTCAGCGATGAAACGAAAAGCCGCGTCACCTCACGCCGGCTTTGGCTATAATCGTCCGGTTTTCCCACCGTTTTTCAAACCCGGAGAAGAAATACCATGGAGAGACGTTCCTTTTTGAAAAAAGCCGGCGTCGGCCTTGCGGCCGGGGCTGTCGCCCTGCCGGCAATCGCCCAGAATGCCCCCGTCATCAAGTGGCGGATCGCTTCGAGTTTCCCGAAGAGTCTCGATACCCTGCACGGTTCGGCTGAGTTCCTGGTCAAGCGCATTTTCGACATGACCGGCGGGAAATTCCAGATTCAACTCTTCGCGGCCGGCGAAATCGTTCCCGGCGCGGGCGTCCATGACGCGGTCAAGGACAATACGGTGGAAATGGGCTTTACCTGCTCGTACTATTATTTCGGCAAGGACCCGACGTACTGCATCGACACGGCAATTCCGTTCGGCATGAATGCCCGTCAGATCAAGGCCTGGTATCGGCACGGCAACGGCGCCAAGCTGATGGGCGACTTCTTCGCGAAGTCGAACATCGTCGCTTTCCCGAGCGGCAACACCGGCGTACAGATGGGTGGCTGGTATCGCAAGGAAATGAAGAGCGTCGCCGACTTCAAGGGCCTCAAGATGCGCGTCGCGGGCCTCGCCGGCGCGGTGCTCGCCAAGCTCGGTGTCGTGCCGCAGCAAATTTCGGGCGCCGACATCTACCCGGCGCTGGAAAAAGGCACGATCGACGCCGTCGAGTGGGTCGGGCCGTATGACGACCAGAAACTGGGCTTCAACAAGGTCGCCAAGTACTACTACTATCCGGCGTGGTGGGAAGGTGGTCCGCAAATCTCCACTTACATCAACGCCAAGAAGTGGGCCGAGTTGCCGAAGGAATACCAGACGATTATCGAGGCCGCTTGCGCCGATACCGACACCGAGATGTGCGCTCGTTACGACGCCTATAATCCGACGGCGCTCAAGCAACTGCTGGGTTCGGGCACCAAGATGTTGCCTTTTCCGAAAGACGTCATGGAGGCGAGCTACAAGGCCGCCATGGAGTACTACGCGGAAACCTCGGCAAAAAATCCCGAGTTCAAGAAGATCTACGACGATTACAAGAAATTCCTCGACGGTCAGAACTTCTGGTTCCGCGTGGCGGAAAACGAATTCGCCAAGTTCATGTTCAGCCGAAAGGGCTGATCACTGATACGGAAAACGGGGGCTCTGCCCCCGTTTTTTTTGGCTGTTTCTATTTTCATTTTTCAGCTTGGGGCAGCGGTTCTTCCTCCGGCTGGTCGTAATTGGTCTCCGGAAGGATCATTTCGACCGCGTCGATATCGACCGTCGGCGCCTTCTCGAGATTGAAGGTCACCATTTGGGGAAAGGCGATGATCAGGCCGACCATGATTACCTGAATGCAGACAAAAGGAATCGCGCCCCAGTAGATGTCGCTGGTTTTGACCGACGCGGGGGCGACCGAGCGCAGGAAGAACAGCGCAAAGCCGAACGGCGGGTGCAGGAAGGAAGTCTGCATATTGACCGCGAGCAGCACGCCGAACCAGATCAGGTCGATGCCCAGGCTGGCGGCGACCGGCGCGAGTAGCGGGACGACGATGAACGAGAGCTCGAAGTAGTCGAGGAAGAAGGCGAGAATGAAAATCAGCAGGTTAACGACAATCAGAAAGCCGATCGGCCCGCCGGGCAGGTCGCTGAGCAGGTGCTCGACCCAGAGGTGGCCGTCAACGCCGTAGAAGGTCAATGAGAAAACGCGCGCGCCGATCAGGATGAAAACGACGAAAGTGGTCAGCTTGGCCGTTTTTTCCATGGCCTGTTTGAGCAGCGTCCAGTTCATACGTCGGCGCACGAGGGCCATGACGAGCGCGCCTGTCGCGCCCATCGCGCCGCCTTCCGTCGGCGTCGCCATGCCGAGGAAGATCGTGCCGAGAACGAGAAAAATCAGCGCCAGCGGCGGAATCAGAACGAAGGTGACTTTCTCGGCCATCGCCGACAGTAGGCCGATCTTCAAAAACTTGTTGAGCAGCGCGGCGACGAAAGGAAGACCGATACCGACCATTGTGCCGAGGATGATGACTTCGTCGAGCGCGCTGTCGGCTGGCAGGCTCTTGGCGAAAGCGACCCCGGCGGAAATCGATACGGCGCTAAGGATCAACAACGAACGACTGCCGGTCTTTCCGTCCGGTTCGCGGAAAGTGCGCGCTTCAGGGGGCAGTGCCGGTACCCAGGTCGGCTTGAAAAACGACACAATGACAACGTAAAAAACGTACAGGCCCATCAACACCAGGCCGGGGACGATGGCACCCTTGTACATGTCGCCGACCGATTTGCCGAGCTGGTCGGACATGATGATCAGCACCAGCGACGGTGGAATGATCTGCGCCAGCGTCCCCGACGCGGCGATGACGCCGGTCGCCAGGCGTTTGTCGTAGCCGTAACGGAGCATGATCGGCAGTGAAATGAGGCCCATCGAGATGACCGACGCGGCGACGACGCCGGTCGTCGCGGCGAGCAGCGCGCCGACCAGGATGACGGCGTAGGCCAGACCGCCACGAATCGTCCCGAACAGCTGGCCGATCGTATCGAGCAGGTCTTCGGCCATTCCAGAGCGCTCGAGGATGAGTCCCATGAAGGTGAAGAAAGGGACGGCAAGCAGCGTTTCGTTGCCCATCACGCCGTAAATGCGGTCGGGCAGCGCCTGGAAGAGTTGCGGGCCGAGCAGGCCGAGTTCGATGCCGACCAGCCCGAAAAAGACACCGTTGGCAGCCAGCGCAAAGGCAACCGGGAAACCGACGAGGAGGAAGACGATCATCGACGCGAAGATGATCGGCGCCATGTTGGCGATGACGAATTCGGCGATCATTGGTCAGCCGTCCGTGCCTTCTGCGCCTTGATGGCGAGCGCGAGTTCTTCTACCGGGAAGAGGGCTTCGCGCTTGCCGGTCGGGTCGGGACACAGCCCCTTGAGAAAGCCGACGCGCTTGATCAGTTCGGAGATGGCTTGCACGATGAGCAGGAAAAATCCGGCCGGTACCATGAAACGCGCCGGCCAGACGATCAGGCCGCCGGCACTGTTCGACATTTCATTCGAGTGCCAAGCCTGCATGAAAACCGGCCACGAGAGGACCATGATGCCGATCGCCATCGGCATGAGAAAAAAGAGAATGCCGAAGATGTCGATCCACGCCTGTCCGCGCCGGGAAAAGCGGCCCGAGACCAGGTCAATGCGAACGTGCTCGTTGCGCAGCAAGGTGTAGCCCGAGCACGACAGAAAAATCAGCCCGAAGATATTCCACTGGATCTCGAGGAAGGCGTTCGAACTGTAGTTGAGCGTATAGCGCATGACCGCGTTGCCGGCGCTGATCAACACGACAATCAGCACCAGCCAGTAGGCGGCCTTGCCGACGCGCTCAGTGAATGAGTCGATCTGGCGCGCGAGCTTGAGTAAGGCGTTCACGAGAAAATCCTTCGATGACGGCGACGACCGGTGTTCGGGAAGTGCAATGGCCAGCCCTTGTTCTTGTCGGAAGCCGCCCCAGAGTCCGGTGCGAGCCCGCAGGACGACAAAAAGGGACGCAATTATCGCACACAAAAATCCTCTGGAACACGGCTAGCGCGTGCCAGACGCGTGCCAGAAAGGTTGCCCGGAGCGTGCAGCTTATTGCTGTGGCGCGAAATTTTAATTCCGGGGGCGAATTTCGGCTGCGCGGCAATCGACACAGGACCAATGCGTCCGGCAATGCCAAGCCGCCGCGCCGCGGCATGCCGTACAACTTTTCTGCAATCGTCCGCGCGTCACCTTTACTGCACTTTCCCTCTATTTTCGCGTGGTACAATTTGCGTCTATTCAATGGCTTGAAAGGCAAGCGATGTTCTCTGCGAAAGATACCCTGGCGAAAGTTGATCCTGAACTGTGGAAGTCGATCGAGAAGGAGAATCTGCGCCAGGAGCAGCATATCGAGCTGATCGCTTCGGAAAACTACGTCAGCCGCGCGGTCATGGAGGCGCAGGGTTCGCAACTGACCAATAAGTACGCCGAAGGCTATCCCGGCAAGCGCTACTACGGTGGCTGTGAGTATGTCGACCTGGCCGAGCAGATCGCCATCGAACGCCTGAAAAAATTGTTCGGCGGCGACGAGCACGGTTATGCCGCGAACGTCCAGCCGAATTCGGGTTCGCAGGCCAACCAGGCGGTCCTGCTGGCGTTTGCCAAACCCGGCGATACGATCATGGGCATGAGCCTCGCGGAAGGTGGCCACCTGACGCACGGTATGGCGCTCAACATGTCCGGCAAGTGGTTCAATGCCGTGTCTTACGGCCTCGACGCCAACGAGGCCATCGATTACAACAAGATGGAAGCGCTGGCGCGCGAGCACAAGCCAAAAATCATCATCGCCGGCGCCTCGGCGTACGCCCTGCACATCGATTTTGCGCGCTTTGCCAAGGTCGCCAAGGAAGTCGGCGCGATCTTCTGGGTGGACATGGCGCACTACGCCGGGCTGATTGCCGCCGATTGCTACCCGAACCCGATCCCGCATGCCGACGTCGTCACCTCGACGACGCACAAGACGTTGCGCGGTCCGCGCGGCGGCGTCATCCTGATGAAGACCGAGCACGAAAAAGCGATCAATTCGGCGATTTTCCCCGGTTTGCAGGGCGGGCCGCTGATGCACGTGATTGCTGCCAAGGCCGTCGCCTTCAAGGAAGCGGCCACGCCCGAGTTCCGCGCCTATCAGGAACTCGTCGTCAACAACGCGCGCGTCATGTCGCGCGTGCTCTCCGAAGAGCGCGGCCTGCGCATTGTCTCCGGGCGCACCGAGTCGCACCTTTTCCTTGTCGATCTGCGCGCCAAGAACATCACCGGCAAGGAGGCCGAAGCGGCGCTTGGCCGCGCGCACATCACGGTCAATAAGAACTCGATCCCGAACGATCCGCAGAAGCCGATGGTCACTTCGGGAATCCGCATCGGAACGCCGGCCATGACGACGCGCGGCTTTACTGAAATCGAAGCCGAGGAAGTCGCCCACCTCGTTGCCGACGTGCTCGACGCGCCGAACGACGAAGCGGTGCTCGCGCAAGTTCGCGGCAAGGCCGCTGCGCTGTGCAAGACGTATCCGGTGTACGGTGCCTGATACGCGATGAAGTGCGCCTTCTGCGGTGCGCCGGATACCACCGTTGCCGATACGCGGATCAACGAAGATGGAGATATCGTCCGTCGCCGGCGGCGCTGCCTGACCTGCGACAAGCGTTTTTCAACGTACGAGCGCGCCGAGATTCGCCTGCCGCAGGTGGTCAAGAAGAACGGCTCGCGCGTCGATTTCGACCGCGACAAGCTCGGTGCCAGCCTGTGGCTCGCGTTGCGCAAACGGCCGGTGACCGTCGAGGCGGTCGATGCGGCGATCGCGCGCATCGAGGAGAAGTTGCTCAGCCTCGGCGAACGCGAAATCCCGACCGAGAAAGTCGGCGAGATGGTCATGCGCGAGTTGAAAAAACTCGACAAAGTGGCTTACGTCCGCTTCGCTTCGGTCTATCGGAATTTTGAGGACGTCGACGAGTTTTCCAATCTCGTCCGCGAAGTCTCGCGCCCGACACAGCGACGTGAACGCTAGTCGTCGGCGTCGCTAAAATGTGTCGCCGCCACCGAGTTGCCGGGAAAACAAAGCGCCGTACCGACGGATGTAACGTCGTCCTGCCGTGCTTTGCTGCGCTGAAGGGCGTGGGGGTTCGCTTCTCTCACGCTCGCGTCGACTGATGTTTGCCGCCGCCGACCACGAGTTCATGGCGCGGGCACTGCGTCTGGCTGCGCGCGGGCTCTATTCGACAACGCCGAATCCGCGGGTCGGCTGCGTTATCGTCAGGGACGGTGCGGTCGTCGGCGAAGGCTGGCACCGTAATGCCGGCGAGGCGCACGCCGAAATCAA
>Ga0105048_10012087_pt1 | contig 13571 bp, 7 predicted proteins | sample MAT05_FD_78382 | JGI IMG/M metagenome (GOLD analysis project Ga0105048, IMG submission 78382) | Freshwater microbial communities from Lake Fryxell liftoff mats and glacier meltwater in Antarctica - MAT-05 | ecosystem: Environmental > Aquatic > Freshwater > Ice > Liftoff microbial mat | place...
AATTATCGAGAAAGAAAACGGCTTGGCGCGGGCGGCCGCGGAGCGGGGCGAACCCGCGTTCCCGGTCGATGCCATACTCCCCACCTTGGGCGGCCAGACCGCACTTAACTGCGCCTGCGCGCTGTGGGACAACGGAACCCTCCAAGAATATAACATTAAGATGATCGGTGCCAACCGCGAGATCATCCACCGCGCTGAAGACCGCCAAGCCTTCAAAAAAATCTGCGAGGATATCGGCCTCAAACTCCCGCGAGCGAGCGTCGTCGAAACGATGGAAGCCGCGATGGAGGCTGTTAAATCCATCGGGCTGCCCGTCATTATTCGCCCGGCCTTTACCCTGGGCGGAACCGGGGGTGGCATTGCTTACAATCTCGAGGAGTTCCAGGATATTGTCTCCCGCGGCCTCGCCGCGAGCATGATCCATCAGGTGCAGATCGATCAGAGCGTAATTGGGTGGAAAGAGTTTGAGCTTGAAGTCGTGCGCGACCGGAAAGATAACTGCGTCATCATCTGCGGTATCGAGAACATCGACCCCATGGGCGTTCACACCGGCGACAGCATCACCGTCGCGCCGATATTAACATTAACCGATAAAGAATACCAGGCGATGCGCGATGCGGCCATCGCGATCATGCGGGCTGTGGGCGTAGAAACAGGGGGTAGTAACGTCCAGTTCGCGGTCAATCCTAATCCGGTCCGCGACCCCATTACCGGAGAAAAGCCGTTTGAAATGGTGGTAGTGGAGATGAACCCGCGCGTCTCGCGCTCCAGCGCGCTCGCCAGCAAGGCCACCGGCTTTCCGATCGCTAAAATCGCCGCCAAGCTCGCCGTCGGTTACACTTTGGACGAACTCCGCAACGATATCACAGGCACCACCAGCGCGTGCTTTGAACCGACGATTGATTACGTCGTCACCAAAATGCCTCGTTGGACCTTCGAGAAGTTCCCCGAGGCTGATGAAACGCTCACCACGCAGATGAAGAGCGTCGGCGAGGCCATGGCCATCGGCCGAACCTTTAAAGAGAGCTTCCAGAAGGTCATCCGCTCGATGGATGTAAAGCGATTCGGCCTGGGCCTGGATCGTAATGATAAGTGGCTCGCGGCCATGCGGGCCGTCGAGCACGATCAGTTAATTCTCGATGTCTCCTCCGGAGCCCAGCCCGGCACAGGCAGCGTCAGCGAGACCGGACTACGCACCGCCGATGGCCAGCCTATCGAGTGGCCCATTCCCCTTGATAAACTCAGCCGCAAGCTCGCCGTCCCCAGCCAGGGGCGTATGTATTACATCCGCTACGCCTTCAAAATGGGGTGGACGATTCCCCGCATCGCAGCCCTCACCAATATAGACCCCTTCTTCCTTGACCAGATTCAGCAACTCGTTCAGTTCGAAGATCAGCTCTGTAACTACAAGCACCTCACCGATGTGCCCGCCGAACTGCTTTTCGAGGCCAAACAGCTAGGCTACAGCGATGCGCAGCTCGCGAACTTATATTTGGGTAAGCTGACCCCGCAAGCAATTCTTGAGGTACGTGAGCATCGCAAATCCAAGGGCATCGAGCCCGTCTACAAGCTGGTAGATACCTGCGCGGCAGAGTTCGAGGCCGTCACACCTTATTACTACTCCACCTACGAGCGCGCTCCGCGATCTGCCAACGCCACGGCCGGGTCAAGCCCGCGCCAGCCTTTCCGTGGCGAAGACGAAGTTCGAGTCTCATCAACCAAGAAAGTTGTCATCTTGGGCGGTGGCCCTAACCGTATCGGGCAGGGTATCGAGTTTGATTACTGCTGCTGCCACGCCGCGTTCGCAGCCCGCGAACTGGGGTTTGAATCGGTGATGATCAACTCAAACCCGGAGACCGTCTCCACCGATTATGATACCAGCGATCTCCTCTTCTTCGAGCCACTCACGCTCGAGGACACTGTTAATATAATTGAACGCCTCAACGGCTCATCCCTCCTCCCCGCCCCTGACACCACCGTCGCGGGCAAAGGTAGCCTGATCCACGGCGCAATCGTGCAGTTCGGCGGACAGACGCCGCTCAACCTCGCCCACGGTCTGGTCGCCGCGGGGGTACCCATCATCGGTACCAGCGTCGATTCCATCGATCTCGCGGAAGATCGCAACCGATTTGATGCGTTGCTCGAAAGGCTGAACCTGCGGCGTCCCTCCTCCGGCATCGCCACATCATTTGATTCGGCGGTGAAAGAAGCCGCCCGTATCGGCTACCCCGTTCTCATCCGTCCCAGTTATGTTTTAGGCGGGCGGGGTATGGAAATCTGCCAGGATGAAGACGCGCTCAAAAGTTTTATTACAACCGCGCTCCAGACCTCCGGCCTGGACGATGCCCCTGTATTAATTGATAAGTTTCTCGATGGGGCTATCGAGGTGGATGTCGATGTCGTCGCAGATTTCATCCCCACCGCCGGCTCCAACGCGCCCGCGCCACCGCCCGGGCGCTCTCACCCGCCGCGCGCCCTCATCTGCGGGATTATGGAACAGATCGAGCAAGCGGGCATCCATTCGGGCGATTCGGCCTGCTCGCTCCCCCCAGTCTCTCTCTCCTCGGGCATCATCGCCCGCATCGAAGACCTCGGCCGCACCATCGCCCGCGAGCTGGCCCTCTGCGGGCTGATGAACATCCAGTTAGCCGTGAAAGACGACATAATATATATTATCGAGGTGAACCCCCGCGCCAGCCGCACGGTCCCATTCGTAAGTAAAGCCACTCACGTTCCCTGGCCCGCCATCGCCGCCAAAGTAATGATGGGCCAGACCCTGGGCGCGCTCGGCGCCCGCGAGCGAATCCTCTCGGGTTGTTACGCCATTAAAGAATCCGTCTTCCCCTTCAGCAAGTTTCCCGGCGTTGACGTCGTCTTGGGGCCGGAAATGCGCAGCACCGGCGAAGTCATGGGCATTGATACGTCCTTCCCCATCGCCTTCGCGAAGAGCCAAATGGCTGGCGGTGTTCACCTGCCCACCGACCCCGCCCGCGGCGGCGTCTTCATCTCCATCCGCCCCGCCGATCGCGAGGCCATCGTTGAGCCCGCGGCGATCTTAATGAAACTCGGCTTCGCTGTTTATACAACTGAGGGCACCGCGGGTGTGCTGCGCGAGCACGGCCTGGCCCCAATCGTCCTGCAGAAAATCGCCACGGGCGCACGGCCCAACGTTCTGGATCTGATGTCCAGTAAGCAAATCGCGCTTATTATGAACACGCCCACCCGCACCGGATGGAAGACCGATGAAGGCCGCATCCGCTCCACCGCAGTTCGGTTTAACATCCCCATGATCACCACCGCAACCGCGGCGATCGCCGCAGCCAAGGCGATCGAGGCGATGAGCTTAAGCGAAGGTGGGTGGGGTGTGGCGGCGATGCAGGACTATGTCTCATCAGTGCGAGATTCCCCCAGTCAGGTCGCCCTCGCATAAACGCCAATGTCGGTGTGTGAATCCTGAGTGTAAGTTCCCTTCAATCACCTTAGATAACTTATTCGTGATCCCGCGCGAGGTGGCATAGGTGGCCCGCCTCACGCTGCAACGGTGGCATCCGCTCTCGTAATCTGCTTTCCCATCCACTGTGAACAGGTGGCCAGCAGCGTAGCGCGATCAATCGGTTTGGATGCATAATCATCGCACCCGGCCCGCGTGCATTTTCCACGGTCCTCGGCCATAGCGTGAGCAGTGAATGCCACGATCGCAAGCGTGCTCCCCTGCTGCCTCAGCGTTCGCGCCAGTGTGTAACCATCCATCTCGGGCATCTGCATATCAGTCAACAATAAATCGAAAGGACGGCCCGCTTCACAAGCACTATTAATCTTGCTGAGCGCCACCACTCCGTTCTCAGCGATCTCAACCTCCGCTCCAGCCTTGCGAAGATGGAACGAGATAAGTCGCTGATTATCAACGCCATCTTCAGCCAAAAGAATACGGCCGCGCAGCGTTATCCCTGCCGATAGCGGCGGAAGGGCGGTGGCGGATGAGGCTTCGTTCAAACTCAGCACCATCGCGCATCCTTCCACTGCGGCAAGCGGCAAAGAGAGGCGGAAGCACGAACCTACGTCCGGCTTTGATCGGAGTAGAGTTACGTCGCCTCCCATCAGGTTGGCTAAGCGCCGGCTGATTGTAAGTCCGAGTCCAGAACCCCCGTGCTTGCGGGTAACGGTTGTATCCGCTTGGCCAAAGGCCTTGAAGAGCCGCCCCGCTTGTTCCTCACTCATGCCCGAGCCGGTATCGTCGATGTCAATCACGATATTGGCTGATCCACCGATGTTCTCCACGCTCGCAATCAGCGTGACGTTCCCCTTTTCCGTGAACTTGATAGCGTTACCCGCGAGATTCATCAGTATCTGCCGCAGCCGAGTCGAATCGCTGAAAATGCGTTCTGGGAAGGCCGTGGCGAGCGAGCATCGCAGCGCAACTCCCTTGCCCACAGCCCGGGGACGCATCAGGCTCTCCACCTCCCGCAAAATCTCAAGCATCGGCGTCTCGATGTGCTCGACTGTCATCCGACCAGACTCGATCTTGGAAAGATCCAGGATGTCGTTGATGACCGTAAGCAAATGTCGACCCGCACTCTTAATCGTATCAATCGCCTGTAACCGCCGCGCAGTCCCACCCTCCGCGTCGTCGTCCTCCAGCAACAAATCCGCAAACCCCAGGATGGCCGTGAGCGGCGTACGGATCTCGTGGCTCATATTCGCCAGGAACTCGCTCTTGGCTTGGCTGGCCTGATCCGCTTTGCAGCGAGCGTCGATCAGTTCGGTATTAGTTGTTTGTAGCCGTCTCTCGGCTTCCCTCTCGGCTGTAACATTAATATGCGAGATAACCGCGAAGCGCTCTTCCCGGAGCGAGAATCCCCGAATCGAACAGACAAACCACCGCCTCTCGTGGGGCGCGTGACAGGGATACTCAATTGAAGGCGGCCGGGCCTCTCCAGCAAGCACCGCTCTGATCGCCGCCGCGACCGCCGCGGCTTCTTTACACTTGGACGCGGCTCTATCGCAGACTCCGAGGTAGTCAGCACCTTTAAGAACTCCAGAGCTCTCAGCGCCGTTGGTGCCCGCGAACTCTTCCCAACCACGGTTAAAGGAAGTAATTCTTCCATCGCTGCCGATGACAACCGTGTTCGAGTTAAGCGAGTCAAGCGCGTTCTTGACAAAAGTCTCACCATCGGAGGCCGTTGCTTGCGCACGCTTGATGGCGGTAATGTCGTGCCCAATCGAAACATACTTTTCGATCTTGCCGTTCAACGACGTAAACGGCGCGATGATGTTATCAACCCAGTAGAGAGACCCATCTTTGGTGCGTTTGCAGATTTCGCCCTGCCAGGGCTTGCCGCTCGCGAGAGTTGCCCAGATCTCGTCCCAGAAAGCTTTAGGGTGCATGCCCGAGTTAACCATCTGGTGATCTTGCCCAATCACTTCCTCTCGCCTGTAACCGCTGATGGTGCAAAAGTACTGATTAACTTCAATAACGCGGCCGCTCGCATCAGCGATTGAGATAATGGCGTAGCGATCCAGGATGCTTCTCAACGCCTCCGCCTCGCGCAGAGCCGTCTTGGTTGCCGCGGTAGCCGGCGCCACCTCCGCGGTCTTGAGCACCGCAAGCGTCGCGCGAACGCGCCAGAGAATGGCGGGAACGGTGAACAGGGTCACCACCGCGAGGTGAATCAGCGCATAGGCCGCGCTACTTACGTTAAGGTCTAGAAGCGGTAGAGTAAAGTACGTCCCCGTCTCGACCAGGGCAATCGCACAGACAACTCCAATCAGTAGGGAAGTAGTGTTCGCGGCACTTTTCATTTGAATCTCCAACCCGCGCTATAGCATGACGTTAAAGGTCTGATCGATTATCGGGCAGCGCGATGAGCCGGTTGAGCAAACCTGGAAGTCTTCATAAGAGTTAGCCTATGCAAAATGCTGCGATTAACCTCTTCGTCTAGCCACGCCCCACCGTGAGTCGTAATAAAGTTCACGCCCCGCGGGAAAAACCACACACCCTCGCTTGCATGGGGGAGCAGTTTCGCTGCCCGCCCTAGGGTGCGGGCCGGGTCAAAAATTATGCTCGATCGCCCGAACTCAGCTCTCGGGCCCGCGCGAGGTTCGCCGCTGCGAGCTCTATTATGTTGTCCCACCGTGAGCGAACCCCCCACAGGGCTTAAGTCCCTTCGCGCCACGTCTGCGCCCGTTCGCGAACGTCGATCATCCCGCCCGGTCGCCAAACTGCCGCGTACGCTCAGCACTATGGCATTCGACCCCGACGCGGCGGCAGCACCCGGAACCGGCATCTTCGGACTTCCCTTCGGCCGTTCCGAGAGCAGTGTAATTTTGTTGCCAGTCCCCTTTGATGCGACAACCTCGTACGCCAGGGGAACCAGCAACGGCCCCGCCGCGATCTTCGACGCCTCAACGCAAGTTGATTTATACGATCGCCGCTTCGGCAAGATCTATGAAAAAGGGATCTTCATGGAGGATGAGGACGGAACCATCTCCGATCTGAACGGCCGGGCGTGCAAAGCCGCCGACCCCATCATCGCCGCGGCCGGACGCGACAACATGGACGACAAAGCCGCAGCGGATCGGTTGTTAAAAGAGGTGGCGCAGGCCTGCGAAGCGGTGAACACGTTCACGTACAACCACACCAAAGGTGTGCTCGCAGAAGGCAAGATTCCCGGCTTAATTGGCGGTGATCATTCGACCCCCTTCGGCGCCATCAAGGCATGCGCTGAGCACGCGAGCGCCGGGGGTGGTGGTGGGCTTGGAATATTACACTTCGATGCCCATATGGATCTGCGCGATGCCTTCGAGGGATTCGCATGGAGCCACGCCTCCATCATGCATAATGTTATGTCCCGCATCGGTGGCGTCAACGCCCTGGTTCAAGTGGGTATCCGCGACTTTGGCGAGCGTGAGCTTACGTTTGGCAAGGGGCGGGGCGTCGCGGTCTTCTATGATGATGTCATCGAGCAGCGCCTGATGGAGGGCGATAAGTTCAGCGGCATCGTGAAAGAAATCATTGATCGCCTCCCCGATAAGGTCTACATAAGCGTCGATATCGACTGCCTGCACCCCTCGCTCTGCCCGCACACCGGCACTCCCGTGCCCGGCGGGCTCACGTTCAATCAGGTCGTGCTGATACTCGAAGCGCTCAAAAAGAGCGGCAAGAGCGTGATCGGCTTTGACCTCGTGGAAGTAGCCCCCGGTGAAAGCGGACCCGAGTGGGACGCCAACGTAGGGGCGCGAATGTTATATAAACTCTGCGGCACCGTGGGTGAATAACCGCGGGCGCCGCGCCCACTGCGTGCCTCTTTCCCCGCTCCGCGGACAGTATCGAGCTTGCCCGGTAGCGGTGGGCGTGTTGGTTGGGTGGGTGCCATGTCCCTAGCGGCCGGTCGCGGCAAAAAACGAGCTTACGTATGCTATCAAAACCTAACATCACGATTCGTCCCGCAACGCCCGCCGACCTTGGCGAGATCGTCGCCTTAATCCGCGATCTCGCGGCGTACGAAAAGCTGCTCCACGAATGTAGCATTAATACTGAAGACCTCGCCGCCGCCATGTTCGGAGTCAAGCCGTGCGCCGAGGCGCTCATGGGAGAGCTGAACGAAGTTGTGCAGGGCGTAGCGCTCTTTTTCACCAACTTCTCCACCTTCAAATGCAAGCCCGGCATCTATCTCGAAGACCTCTACGTAAGGCCCGCGGCACGCGGGGCGGGGCTTGGAAAGGCCCTCCTCATCCACCTCGCCAAACTCGCCGTAGCCCGCGGCTGCGCCCGCTTTGAATGGTCCGTCCTTGACTGGAACGCCCCGGCAATCGGGTTCTACCAGAAGCTCGGCGCGGTCCCGATGGATGGCTGGACAATCATGCGAGTAAGCGGCGACTCACTCGACGCCTTGGCCGCGCTGTAAAAGCTCGGGCCGCGATGTAACCAATCGCTCGATGCGTCAAATGTCCCCTACCCCCCCCTCCCCAACATAATGAAAAGCGGCCGCCCACGCAGGCTTGGGCGACCGGCCATATTATGTTAATGTAACTCATTCACCCCGCTATTAGCCCCCTGAACATTATCGCCGCCGACGACCCGTGAGCAGCGGGAGCAGCGCCGCGAGCGATGCAGGTGCAGGAACGGCGAGCGGTTCGCTGTAGAAAAAGTCATCCATCGCGACCACATCGTTAATATTACTATCCACCACGCCCGCGCCCAGCCCGATGTTGCCCGAGATCACCCGCACGAGACTGATCCGTTCGCCATCGCCGAAGAAAGTTCCCGCAAACGAGACCCCTCCATTCGAGCTTGCCGGCACCATCAGTCGGCGAAGCAAAACATTCGCTCCATTGAGCTCTGTAAAGAACTCGATGGCGGTGCTGTCCGTGCGATCAACATCCGTGAACACCGCACCAAATCCGTTGATCGTCGCGGCTTGCGTAGGCGCGTTAGGCACGAAAAATGTAGAGTTTACATTCGTCCCGTTCTCCACTCCAAACAGCCGCAGCGGCGAAAATGTCTGGAATGAAGTGTTATATGAAGAGTCAATATCGCCGAACCGCGCCGAGCCATCAGCCACGCGCCGGCTCACCAACAGCCTGCCGGACTCCGCCGTCAGATTCACGCCCCGCTTGCTATTATTATTGAAGAAGTTGTCCGGCATCGCGTTGGGGCTCTGAAACGCATCAAGCCCCGCGGCGTCCCAGTTCACCTCGCGGCGTCCCACCACGTGCGGACCCCCGGCGACGCCATTGTTCCCGCCGCCCAAACTAATGGCGGAGTTAAACGCCGTCACCGTTAAAAGCAGGTCCGCAGAAGATCCGCCAGAAGCAACAAAATCAACCGGGGCGGCGGAGGCCAATGACGTAAGCGAAAGGATGCCCGCGCTGGTAAGTGTGCGGATGGTAAAGTTACGGTGCGTTGTAAACGTGAACATGATCTTGTCTCCTGCTAAAAGGGTTACGAAAAAAAGTGAACAACCAAGCTGTGCTTATTCCCGCCACAAGAGCGACAGCCATAAGTAATACGTAAGACAAACCGATCGCCGCTCGCCATCCGCAGGCCGCGTGCGATAAACATAATCTTCACCCAAGGCCGCCGCGTCCGCAGCCACAAGCGATGTAAAGTGGTGAACAGGCAAGCGAAGGCCGATTCCACCCTGCGATACCACCCTGCGATACCACCCAGCGATACCAAGCAGATAGGTACAAATAGTTAAGCTATCAAGCCGGATAGACGCAAGCCCCGCTCGTGTCGGCCCCGGTCAAGCTCCCCACCCCGGTCCTCAGCTCGTCGTGCCGTTCCACACCGCAAGGTGCAATACCACACAACTTCTTGGTCCTTCACCCATCTCACCGCCGCATCCTTGATATCTCAATATGTTCCCCGCCCCCGCACTCCTTGCACATCACACCAAAATTGTGAATCTTCGCACGGCTCAGGGGTTGATCGCGCCAAGAATCGAGGTATGGCGAGTGACACCCAACCTCCTGAATCTCAAGCTACTGCCCCAGCCCACGCGCCCGTGACCTGGCGCGCCCGCCTCGACGATATCGTCGAGCTTATGAAAGAGATGAGCTCGCAGACTGATCCTCAAGAGATGGTCAAGCGTTACGCCGCGCGCATGCGCACCCTCTTCCCCTCTGATGGTTTTGTTAGTCTCTCACGCCGAGGCCTCGAGTATCCCTTCTACCGCATCACCCGATCAACCAGGTTTAAAGATGAGATCGATCCTTGGCGCGATGCCCATAAATTACCTCTTCTTCAAGGCGGCCTGCTCGGCTCGCTCCTGTACGAAGGTCAACCCAGACTCGTCACCGATTTCTGCCCCCTGCCCACTGATCCCGGCTTCGAATACATCGGCGGAATGCGTTCGTTCTCCGCGATTCCCCACTACGACGGCGGCGTCGCCCTCAACATGATGGTGCAGATGTCCAGCCGTCCCAACGGCTTTGACGAAGAGCGATTTCCCGATGCCGTTTGGCTCTCAAATCTCTTCGGCAGAGCAACCAATAGTTTAGTTTTGTCGCGACGACTGCGCGAAGCGCTCGATACGCTCGACCGCGAATTACGAATCGTCTCAGATATCCAGCGATCGCTCCTCCCCCGCGCCCTGCCAGTCATGGAAGGCGTCGAGGTCGCCGCCTCTTACCAAACCAGCAAGTGGGCCGGCGGCGATTATTATGATTTCTTCAACATGCGCGATGGCCGTTACGGCATCCTCGTCGCCGATGTCTCCGGACACGGCACGCCCGCGGCAGTCCTCATGGCCATCCTGCACGCAATCGCCCACCAGTTTCCCGGCCCTGCCCAGCCGCCGGGCCGAGTCCTCGAGCACATCAACCGCGAACTCTGCATTAGTTACACCAACGAACCTGTTATGTTCGTCACCGCCTTTTACGGCATCTACAACGCCGCGACCCGTGAACTCGTCTACGCCAACGCCGGTCACCCCTCGCCCCTCATCCGCGCCGCCCGCGGCGGTCCATCCGTCGCAATCTCCAACGCCGAAAGCGGCATCCCGCTGGGGATTGCTTCCGAAGTCTCATTTATTAACTCTTCCCACACCCTCGCAGGCGGCGAGGCGATCGCCTTTTACACCGACGGAATCACCGAGGCCCGCGATGGAGTCGGGCCGCTCTACGGCGAGCAGCGATTGGCCGAGGTCTTCAGCGCTGCCAACGGAAACGCCGCATCATTGCTCAAGGCAATCAGCGATGATGTAAATAACTTCACCAATAACGCCGACCCCAATGACGACCGCACTCTGCTAGTCATGACGGTTTCGTGAATACGATCCAAAACGGTTGAGGCCAAAACCGTCGGGCCCAGCAAGCCGGTGGGCCAGTGGGCCAATCAAATAGTGGAACATTGATCTGTGAGGCGATTAGCCAGTCGGGCAGTGGGGGGGCGCTTCTAATTTGTTACAACAACGCTACCAACTTCTGATCGCTTACGATGGAACGGCCTTCTGCGGGTGGCAAAAGCAAGAGCCGCCGATCGTGCTCGACGCCGCAGGTGCCCGCATCAAGTCCTCGCTCCGACGCTTGGTCGTGGGAGAGTCAGAAGCCACTGAAGAAAAGCCCGCCCGCTACCAGCTTCGCAGCGTGCAACACATGGTAGAGCAAGCACTCCGCGCTGTGGTGCGCCAGCCAGTGATGTTAAGCGGTTCCAGCCGCACCGATTCCGGCGTGCACGCCCGCGGTCAGATCGGCGCCTTCTCCTGCTCGTGCGAAGATAAAAGCCCAGAAACCAAGGGCCGCGAAGGCGGCTGGCCAGCACAACGCGGCGTGGATCGCCTGTTGCTCGCCGTCAACGGTCGCCTCCCCCAAGATGTCCGCATCCTCGACATAACACCAACCCACGCCAGCTTTAACCCGACGATGGATGTAACCTCCAAAAGTTACTCCTACACCATCCACTCCTCGCAGATGCGCCCGCTCTGGGATCGCCACTTCGTCCATTACACCTACCAACCGCTCGACGTCGCGGCGATGTCCGCCGCCGCCGCCGCATTGGAAGGCGAGCACGACTTCACCTCCTTCGCCGCGACAGGCCACGGCCGGATGAGCACCGTCCGGCGAATCTTCTCCTGCAAGGTCACCAGTACCGCCATCGAGGGCCTCCAAAACCGGTGCCCCGGCCAACGTATTCGAATCGATGTAAGCGGCAACGGCTTTCTCTGGAACATGGTCCGCATTCTTGCGGGCACCCTCCTCCGCGTCGGCATCGGTCGCATCACCCCCGCTCAAATTCCCGAAATCATCGCCGCCAAAGACCGCCGCGCGGCAGGATCAACCCTCCCCCCCACAGGCTTATGTCTAGAGCAGATCATCCTCAAAGAACACGGTCTGGGCAACGCCCCCGCTTGGATCGACCCCGCACTGCCCTCGCCCGCACCGCAAACCGGCGATGAAATATAACTTCTGGCTCCGCCGGGGCACCAAACAAAATGTATAAACGCCCTCTACACGGCCCGCTAAATCAACACACGCGGCGAAAAAGGGTCGTGGTCGGAGATCACCACGGCACCGTCATGCGGCGCTTGAGCTGAGGCGATTATTTCGTCGCGATGTGCAGCAAGATGACTACCGTTCGGCCGGTGCGATACGCCAAGCCGCGACTTTTTCCCACAGAAGGACTTACGTGATAGCCGTTGTCAGCGTCTTTGTCGCGTGCGTTGTCTACTCCATCGTGCGTTACATCGTCTTCGCGCCCAAAAACCTTGAGCACCTGCCAGTCTTCATCGTCAACAAAGGCGTCTCCATGGCCGCGGTCATCTGCTTTGGCCTCGCCTTTGCCGCCCAGCTTCGCCAGTTGCGGCGGTCAAGGCAGTTGGGGTCAGGCGCCGCACTTACATCGCCAGCCACACCCGCAACTTCGACCGCGCCCGCATTGTGGTTCCGGGCCGGGGTCTTCGGCGCGATCTGGCACATTCCCATGTCGCTCGTCGTCCTGCGGCCGGCCTACTTCCCAGAATTTTTCTTGCCCGCTGTAGCGAGCGAAACTGCCAGCGGCCGCATGAGCTTCGCCGGTGAGCTGATCTTTTGCTTTGGCAGCCTCGCCGCGGCGACGCTTTACCTGCTGACACGGTCATTGTTTACCGCCCTGCAGCGATGGCAGCTCTCACTAGCCGCGATGCTCTGCTTGCAAACGCACCTGCTGGCACTCGGCTACTCACGCGGCCTCAACATCAATGCCAGCCACGCCTACTTGCCGCCCATGTGGCTGCTCAGTGCAGTGGTGGTCTTCATCGGGCTGATCATTCTGCTGCTGACCAAGCCCAAGGCCGAAACGCCCCCACAGCGCGCTGCCTAACGCGCGCCAAGTTTTGCCGAGCGTGATGACTGGTCGCGTACGCCTGACTTGCCCCGCAGGCGTGGCTGCCCTTACGCCCGATTTTGGCCCTGACGTTAACCTGATCGCTACCCGGACAGCAGGCGCTGACCCTCCGATAACGCGGCACCAGCTGACGAACCAAAGAAGGCAGCACTGGGAGCGGCCGGAGAAGGTATCGCTGGGCATCACTGTCGCGCAGGCCCCTTCGCCCATCGGCCCGCCGCTGGCCAGACGGCGTCGTCTTTAAGGCCGCGCGTGGTCAACACCGACTCGCCTGGGCAGCACACGATGATCCCCTCCCACATCGCACGGCTCTCAGCGACGCAAAGACACAACCTGTCCGCTCGTCTCGCGTTCAGCTCAAGTCCCAACCAATGATGTCCCTCATGTTTGGCACTTGCCCGAGGGCTTTGGCGATGATGTCGGCCCGAGTTCCAACATTTGAGCTTTCACCTCCCGACTTGTGAAGCCCGATGACCTTCCAGTCCATAGATAAGCATGGCGAACCAGAGCTGCCCTTCTCGGTGTTGACTTTATAGGTCAGGTCTCGAGCATCCACTGTCTCAACCGTGTTCACACCGATCTCCATCAGCCGTCCAGCTGGGTGCTGGACAACGACAATCGCCTCGCCAATTTCCGGCGGCCGCTTGGCATGCCTCAAGAACCCGCGTTGTGGGTCTTCTTGGCTCGGTGCAGATTCAGCGATGGTCTTCGAGAGCCTTAGAATCACACAGTCGAGCGGGTGTAGCCT
>Ga0105048_10012089_pt1 | contig 13571 bp, 9 predicted proteins | sample MAT05_FD_78382 | JGI IMG/M metagenome (GOLD analysis project Ga0105048, IMG submission 78382) | Freshwater microbial communities from Lake Fryxell liftoff mats and glacier meltwater in Antarctica - MAT-05 | ecosystem: Environmental > Aquatic > Freshwater > Ice > Liftoff microbial mat | place...
CGGCGAGGTTGCCGAGGGGCTCGACACTCGTGCACACCAGCGTCACGTTCTGCTTGTCGAGCTTGGGCAGCAGGAACGCGAGGCCCTTCTGCTCCCCCTTCGAGTACTGGCCGATCTCGCTACAATAGAGCACGCCTTCGCGGGCTTCCTCCAGCAGCGCCAACGGATTGGCGGTGAGGCGCGCGCCGTTCTGCAGCGCGACCCATGGTGCATCGGGCGTCTGCAATGCGCGGGCTGCGAGATCGTGGCCGGTGCCGGGTTCACCCAGCACCAGCATGGGCCGGCGCCCGGCCAGTAATTGATCGAGCGCACGTTCGGTCTCGCGGACCGCCGCGCCGCCGCCCAGGACCGCCAGCGACACGCGCCGCGGCTCCTGCGCGGCGGCGCTTTTCAGCGCACGCGCGATCGTGGACAGCAACTTCTGCAGGCCCACCGGCTTTTCGAGGAAATCGAAGGCGCCTACCTTCGTGGCATCGACCGCTGTCTCGATCGTGCCGTGGCCGGACATCATCACGACCGGCATCGTCAGCTGGCCGCTGGCTGCCCATTCGCGCAACAGCGTAACGCCATCGGTGTCGGGCATCCAGATGTCAAGCAGCACCAGCGCGGGCTGGTGCCGTTGCCGGTAGGCGCGGGCTTCGCCGGCATTTTCAGCCAGCGCGACGCGATAGCCTTCGTCCTGCAGAATTTCGGACAACAGTTCCCGAATGCCGACTTCATCGTCGACGATCAGGATTTCCTTTGCATGCGCCATTGGTGCGGATCCCTAGACAGTTGCCGCGGCGCTTCTGCTGCCGGCCGGACCCTGCGTAAATGTAAGCGTGACGCGTGCGCCGCCGGACGTTCTATTGTCCAGCGCAACGCGGCCACCATGGTCGTCGATGATCTTCTTCACGATTGCCAGTCCCAACCCCGTGCCCTTTGCCTTCGTCGTCACATACGGCTCATACGCGTGTGCCAACAACTCGGTGCCAAATCCCGGGCCGCCATCCGCAAATTCGAGCACGACCTCGCCATTGGTGGCAGAGAGCGTGATCGCGAAATGCGGATCGGCGACGTCGGCCTGGGCATCGACCGCGTTGCTCAGCAGATTGTGGAACACCTGGCGCAGACGGGTGGGTTCGCCCTGGACGAAGACGGGCGCATCCGGCAAGGATAGCCTAACGTGGGGACGCAGATTGTCGTACAGAGCCAGCACGTCAAGCAAGAGGGCCGGCAGATCGACGTTCTGCATCTGTCCCGGGCGCGGTTGCCGCGCGTAGATCGCGAAGTCATCCACCATGTGTTTCATCGCGCCCACCTGCGACACGATCGTCTGCGTGCCACGGCGCAGGATGTCCTGGTCGGCGCCTTCGAGCTTGGGTGCGAGCTTCATGGCCAGCCGTTCGGCCGAAAGCTGGATCGGCGTCAGCGGATTCTTGATCTCGTGCGCAAGCCGTCGCGCCACCTCCGCCCACGCCGCATCGCGCTGCGCCTGCATCAGCTCCGACACATCGTCGAACACCACGACGTAACCGCCGGTGGTGGCAGTGCCCGGCAGCCGCGTGCCACGCATCAGCAGCGTACGCGACAGGTTGGCCACGGCCAGCGCGGCTTCCTTTTGCCACTGGCCCTCGCGGCTGCTGCGAAAGCCTTCGGCGACCAGTTCCGCGAACGGTGCCAGCGCCGGCAACCGGCGGCCCCAGTCGGCCAGCGCCATGCCGGTGAGATCGGCCACTGGCTGCTGCAGGATCACGGCGGCGCTGGGATTGACCGTGCGCAACCGGTGCCGCTCGTCGAATACCAGCACGCCGGCCGAGAGATTGCCGAGGATACTTTCGAGATAGGCACGCGTGGTTTCGGTGGCGCGCCGGCCATCCTCGGCCTTGCCGTGCGCCTCGGCCAGCTGCGCCGTCATCGTATTGAACGACTCGGTGAGGACACCCAACTCATCGCGCGACACCACCGGCTGGCGGCGCGTGAAGTCACCCTGCGCGACCGCGCGCGTGCCTTCCGCCAGCAGCCCAAGCGGGGCAGCGAAGCGCTCGGACAGCACCACCGCGAGGCCCAGCGCCGAAGTGAGCGCCAGCAACAGCGTCAGCGTCAACGTGAGCGCGTAGAGACGCGTCAACGACTGCCGCGAGAACGAGAGTTCCTTGTAGTCGCGCACACCCGCCTGCACCCGCTCGGCATCCTGCGCCAGCGCCACCGGCACCGGTTCGATCACCTGCAGCAGTTTCAGCGGATTGAGGCTGTCGTCGGTGTTGACCGGGACCACGACGCGCAATAGCAGGTTGCCATCGGCCTGCTGCTCGATCTTGGCGAACGGCTGCTGCATGCGCGCGAGGCGCAGCGCCTGTGCAGGCGGAGGCTCCAGCGTGGCGCGCGAGCCGCCGGTACCCGCCACCGCCAGCACGCTGCCGGTGGGCGAGAACAGCACGGCCTCGTAGACATTGCCCTGCTCGGCGACGCGATTGAGGACGCCCGCCAGGTTGCCCGGGGTCTCGGCGATCACCGTCGCCATCTGGGTGGCCTTGCCTTGCGTTTCCTTCAACAGGTAGTCGAGTGCATTGCGGCCGAGATTGAGGCCCCCCTCGAGCGCGCGATCGACACGCACATCGAACCAGCTTTCGATGCTGCGCCCGATGAATTGCACCGACACGGCATACACCAGCGCGCCCGGCAGCACGGCCACCAGTGCGAACAGGAACACGAGGCGCACCGCCAGCCGCGAACCGAAGAGACCCGCCTTCAGATTGCGGCGCAGTTGCCACAACTGCCAGCCGACAACGAACATCAACAGTGCGATCAGCAACCCGTTGCCGATCAGCAATACGTCGTAGCCCTGGGCAAAGAGGCCGGTGTTGGCGGTGGCCGTGGCCAGCAGGAACAGCGCGATCGCGGACAGCGACGCCGACGCCAGCAGCAGCCAGCGCAATCCGCGATTGCCGGGCAATGCGCTCATTGCACCGTGCCACCCAAAAATTTGCCTGCGCGCTGCGGGTTCATGGCGCCACAAACGTGAAGCGTTGCCATTCAGAGGCGAGTGTCCATTCGCGCGATGCCAGCGCATTCACCTGGAAGGGCTTCGGCAACTGGTTGACGTCGAGCCGCAGGCGCACCGCGGCGTCGTAGCGCGCGCCGGGGGTGAGCGCTTCGAGCCGGATCACCGGACGTGACGTGATGCGTCCGATGTAGCGCTGGACCTCATCGAGCGAACCGTAACTCTGCGATAGCAGTCCACTCGCCACCCGGTACTGCCGGGTGAGCGCGTTGTAGGACACGCGATAGGTCAGCGCGGTCTGCAACACCCTTTCGTCGAGCCACCACCAGCGCGCGCGCGACAACTCGATTTCCAGCACGAAGTAGAGCGGAATGCCGTTTTGCAACGCGTCTTCGAGCGTCGAGTTGAGGACGAAATCGAACTCGGCGTTCAACACCACCTCGCCTTCGATCGCACGCAGCTCCGCCGAATTGACGGGAATCAAATCGGCGTGCACCCGCGGCGTCAGCAGCACGATGCCGATGAGCAGCAGCAGTACAACCACGGCTCGCCGGGACGGCGGGTGGAGGCGAGGCGGAAGCAGCGTGCAGGATGTGAGGAGGGACGGCATGCCGGCAAGGATCGTGGCCACAGGGTCCGGCGGCGTGGCAGCCCGGTTCCGGAATTGAACAGACTCGAAGGACCGACCGTCAGGCCTTGCGAAGCAGGGCGTAGAAAAACCCATCCTGATTGTGGACTGCACCATTCGCCGCTGGCAAGAGTTGGCCTTCCACCTGTGGATATTCGTCGGGGATCGTGATGGTTTCGCGCAACGCTTCCGGGTGGGACTTGAGGAAAGTGTTGATTTGACCGTTGTTCTCTGCAGCGAAAACGGAGCAGGTAGCGTAGAGCAACAGGCCTCCGGGTGAGAGCGTCTGCCACAGGGCCGGCAGCATCCGCCGTTGCTGGGCGGCGAAGGACTCGATGTCGCTGCGCCGCCGCAGCCACTTGGCATCCGGGTGACGCCGCACGACGCCCGAGGCCGTGCATGGGACATCGGCCAGGATGCGATCGAAGGGACGGCCATCCCACCAGCCGGACGGATCGCCGGCGTCGCCCACCAGCGTCCGCACGCGTGGGCCGGCAACCTGCAGGCGCGCCAGGTTGTCGACCACCCGCGGCAGGCGCGCCGCGTCGTTGTCGAGCGCAGTGAGTTCGATGTCGGCCAGGGCGGCGAGATGCGCGGCCTTGCCGCCCGGAGCGGCGCAGGCGTCCAGGACCCGCATACCGTCGGCCACGGCAAGCAACGGTGCAGCGAGTTGCGCCCCGGCGTCCTGGACGGCGAAGGCGCCTGCGGCAAAACCGGGCAGCTCGGTGACCGGTTGCGGCACGAGCACGACCAGTCCTTCCGCCCCAACTGTGGTTGTTTCGATGCCAGCAAGTGCCCACTTCGCAATCAGTGCGTCGCGCGTGGTGACCTTCCGGTTGCCCCGCACCGTGAGCGGCGGCCGCTCGTTGCCAGCGCCCAGGATGGCCTCCCAATGACGCGGGAAATCGGCTTCCACCCGGCCAATCCACCACCGGGGGTATGACCACCGCGCCACCGGACTGGCGGCAGCTACCTGCGCGTTGAGGGCATCGCGCTCGCGCAAATAGCGGCGCAACAGTGCATTGACCAGCGGCTTGGCCTGCGGGCGCGCCAAGAGCACCACCGCCTCCACGGCCTGATCCACGACGGCGAATGCCGGCGCGCGCGTGTGGTCGAGTTGATACAGCGCCACCGCGATCATCGCTGCCAGCGGACGATCGGCCAGAGGTTTGGTCGTCAGCGCCTGGGTCAGCGCATCGAGGCGCCCCCAATGCCGGAGCGTACCGTAGGCAAGTTCCTGAACGAAGCTGTGCCCGCGGGTCGGCGCGCCATCGGCCACGGCGGCCAGCGCCACCGGCAGCGGTTCGCCGCCCAAGACCCGCAGCACCGCCAGCGCGGCCAGTCGCTGTTCGTGTTGCATCGCGCGGGCTAGCCGGCGGGCGCCGGTGGACCGAACCGCATGCCCGGCCGCACGGCGCGGCCGCTGGCAAATGCCGCGGCCTCCATGCGCTTGCCACCCGCGGGTTGCACGAGCGTGAGGCGCAGGATCCCTTCGCCGCACGCAACATCAATGCCGTCGGCACCCACGCCGATGATGGTGCCGGGAGGCGCGCCGGCGCGGGCGCTGCTGGCTTGCGCCGACCAGATCTTCACGGCCTCGTCGCGCCAATGGGTCAGCGCACCGGGCACCGGGTCGAAGGCCCGGATTCGGGCATCGATCCCGGCAGCAGGCAATGCCCAGTCGATCGTGGCCTCGACGCGGTCGAGCTTGGCGGCGTAGGTGGCGCCCTCGGCGGGTTGCGGCGTGCAGTTGAGGGCGCCGTCGCGGGCCAGCCGCTGCAGCACGTCGACGATGGCGGCGGCACCCACCGCGGCCAGTCGTTCGTGCAGCACGCCTGCCGTATCTCGCGGCGCGATGGGAACCGTGACGGTGGCGATCATCGGTCCGGTATCGAGTCCCGCATCCATCTGCATGATGGTGATGCCGGTCGCGGGGTCGCCCGCAGCAATGGCGCGCGGGATGGGTGCGGCGCCGCGCCAGCGCGGCAAGAGCGAGGCGTGGATATTGAGGCACCCGTGGCGTGGCCATGCAAGCACCACTGGCGGCAGGATGAGGCCGTACGCCGCGACCACCAGAACATCGAGTGGCACAGCCAGCACGGCGGCGCGGGCATCGTCGTGGCGCAGCGTGGCCGGTTGCAGGACCGGGATGGCGTGCTGTTGCGCCATTCGTTTCACAGCCGAGGCCTCGACCTGCATGCCGCGGCCGCGCGGGCGATCGGGTTGGGTCAACACCAATGGCACCGCGAAGCCCGCCGCGAGAACGGAATCCAGCGCCGCCGCCGCAAAGCCTGGCGTGCCGGCAAAGCCGACGCGCAACGCCGCGCGCGTCACCATGCGGGACGCCCGCGCGAAGGAAACGCCGCGGGCACTAGCCGACGAGCCGTTGCTTCTTGCGCTGCTTGGCCGCCAGCCGCGCGCGTTTCAGCGGCGACAGGTAGTCGACGAAGACCTTGCCGATCAGGTGGTCCATTTCGTGCTGCACGCACACGGCCAGCAAGCCGTCCACTGTGCGTTCGAAAGGTTTGCCTTCCGCCGTGTAAGCGCGAAACGTGATTTCTGCCGCACGAGTGACATTGTCGTAATAGCCGGGAACGGACAGGCAGCCCTCTTCGCACTCCGCCTGGCCGCGCGCCGAGACGAGCACCGGATTGACCAGGACCAGCAGGCCGCTATGGTCTTCCGAGATGTCGATGGTAATGACGCGCTTGTGCACATCGACCTGCGTCGCCGCCAGGCCGACCCCGGGCGCCGCATACATGGTCTCGGCCAAGTCGCGGGCGAGGCGGACGATCTCCGGCGTGAACGTCGTGACGGGGGCCGCGACTTTTTTGAGACGCGGGTCCGGGTATTCGAGGATGGGTAGGAGCGCCATAGCTTGCCAAATGCAGGTGCCGGATGCAGAATCCCTGTTAAGTCCTTATTTTGCGGCGATTTAGGACGATGTCTTTAAAGTAAGGCAACGTCCTTTAGGCGGCGCGCAGCGCCTGGCAATCTGCGGCGGCTGCGCGTCCGACACGGAAGAGGCGTTATGCTTCAACAGTTTATCACGGGCAAGCGCTTGACCCTGGTCCTCGCCGCCGCAGCCATGCTGGCGGGCGCCGCCGGTGCTTTGGCGCAGGCCCCCCAATCGCCGCAGCTGGCCGACAAGGCCCCGGAAAGCTACACGGTGGTCAAGGGCGACACGCTCTGGGGCATTTCGGGCAAGTTCCTGAAAGACCCGTGGCGCTGGCCCGACATTTGGCGGATGAACCGCGACGAGATCAAGAACCCGCACCTGATCTACCCGGGCGACCAGATCCGTCTCGTGATGGTGGATGGTCAGCCGCGACTGCAGCTGTCGCGCAACGCCGATACTGTCGTTGTCTCGCCCACCACACGGGTGACGCAACTCAACGCGGAAGCCATCCCCAGCATTCCGCCACGGGACATCGAGCCCTTTCTCAGCAGGCCACTGATTACCGGCAGGGGCGGCCTCGACAACGCGGCGCAGATCCTGCGCGGGCGCAACGAAGAGCGTGTCGTGCGCGGCACCGGCGACATCGTGTACGTCCTTGGCATCGACCAGAAGGCCGGTGACTACTGGTACATCTACCGGCCGGTCGGCGCCGTGCTCAACATCGACAGTAGCGAAGTGCTCGGTTACGAGAACCGCTTCCTCGGTACGGCGCGCGTCGAGAAATTCGGCGACCTGTCCACCGTGCGCATCGAATCGGCGGTGCAGGAAATCCAGATCGGCGACCGGTTGGTCCCGGCACCGCGCGAAGTATTGGTGAACTATGTGCCGCGCGCGCCCGACAAGCCCGTCAATGCGCGCATCCTCAAGGTGCCCTTCGACAACATCGAGACGGGACGCGACTACGTGGTGACGCTCGACAAGGGCACCGCCGATGGCATCGAACCGGGCCATGTGCTGGCCGTCTACCGTGTGATCCCGCCCATTGTCGATCCGCGACCCTCGAGCCAGCAGACAGTCATCCTGCGCTTCCTCGATCCGACCACCGTGTTCACGCCGCGGGAGTACGTGCAACCCGCCGACGAACGTACCGGCCTGCTGTTCGTGTTCCGTACGTTCGAACGCGTGTCCTACGCGCTGGTGATCAACTCCACCGACCCGGTGCGCCCCGGCGACTGGGCGCGGAAGCCGTAGGCGCCGCCGACGCGCCAATCAGCGTTTCGTCTGATTGCCGGCGCCTCGCGCGCCGGCGCATCCTCTGCCTGTGATGGACACCGCGACTTCCGCCGCGGCCTGGGCCGAGCTTGCCCACAAGGGGCTGCCTCCCGCCGCCATGGCGCTGCTGTTGCGCGCCTTCGGTGCGCCCGAAGGGGTGCTGGCGGCGTCCCGTGCACAGTTGTCCGCCATATTGCCTTCCGGGGCGGTCGATCGCCTGCTCACGCCGGTTTCGCCAGACGCGCTGGCGCACACGGTGGCGTGGCTGGCGGTCCCGGGAAACGAGCTCATTGCCTGGGACGATCCGGACTACCCGCAGGCATTGCTCGAGCTGGGACACGCGCCGCCGGTGCTCTACTTCACCGGGCAGCGGGCCGTCCTGAACCGTCCGGCGCTGGCCATCGTCGGCAGCCGCAATGCCACGCCGCAGGGCATGGACAACGCCACGGCGTTCGCACAAGCGTTGTCCGCTGCCGGTTTCGCGATCGTGTCAGGGCTGGCGCAGGGCATCGACGCCGCCGCGCACGTCGGCGCGATGCGTGGTGCGGGCTCCACGATCGCCGTGGTCGGCACGGGCCTCGACCGTGTATATCCGAAGCAACACCGCGCGCTGGCCCATGCCATCGCCGCCGCCGGTGGCATGCTGTCCGAGTTTGCGCCGGGCACGCCCCCGCTGCCGGGTCACTTCCCGCGGCGCAACCGGCTCATAGCCGGGCTGGCGCGCGGCGTGCTGGTGGTCGAAGCCGCGCTGTCATCGGGCTCACTGATCACGGCGCGGCTGGGCGGCGAGGCCGGACGCGAAGTGTTCGCCATTCCCGGTTCGATCCACTCGCCCTTGTCACGCGGATGCCATCGGCTGATCCGCGACGGCGCGAAGCTCGTGGAAACCGCGCAGGACATCCTGGACGAACTGCAGTCGGGGTTGCGCGTTCCTCCCGCGGTGACGGTAGAGGCGCCCGTGCATCCGTTGCTGGAGGTGCTGGGTGATGATCCCGCCGATGTTGATACGCTTTGTGCACGTACCGCGCAGCCGGCGGCGGCGGTGCTTGAAGCCTTGGTGCTGCTGGAGCTCGATGGCCGCGTGACGGCGCTGCCTGGCGGGCGCTGGCAGCAGCGGCGGCCCGCGTGATTCCTCGCGCGCGAGGGCGCGCGTGCGCACGTGCGCACGTGCGTTGGGATGCCGCCTCGCCGCAGGTTTCTTGCCCCGGTCATGCCAGCACGGGTAGTATCGGCGTCCCTTCGACCCGGCGCTGCGCCTCTAAGTCCCTTTGTCCAAAACCCTGATCATTGCCGAGAAGCCCTCCGTCGCCACCGATATCTCGAAGGCGCTGGGCGGCTTCACGAAACACGACGACTACTTCGAGAGCGACACCTACGTGCTCTCGTCGGCGGTCGGGCACCTGCTCGAGATCGGGATGCCGGAGGAGGAAGAGGTCAAGCGCGGCAAGTGGACGTTCGCCCACCTGCCGGCGGTGCCCACCAAGTTTGCGTTGAAGCCGATCGAGAAGAACGAAAACCGGCTGAAGACGCTGCTGAAGCTGATCAAGCGCAAGGACGTCAGTGCGCTGATCAACGCGTGCGATGCGGGACGTGAAGGCGAGCTGATCTTCCGGTATATCGCGCAGTTCGCCAAGTCGGCCAAACCCATCAAGCGGCTGTGGCTGCAGTCGATGACCACGGCCGCCATCCGCGATGGGTTTGCCAAGCTGCGCAGCGACGAGGCCATGCTGCCGCTGGCCGATGCTGCCGTGTGCCGCTCGGAGGCCGACTGGCTCGTCGGCATCAACGGCACGCGGGCCATGACCGCATTCAATTCCAAGTCGGGCGGCTTCCAGCTCACCACGGTGGGCCGCGTGCAGACGCCCACGCTGGCCATTCTGGTGGACCGCGAGGCCAAGATCCGCGCGTTCCGTCCGCGTGATTACTGGGAGGCCGTGGGCACGTTCCGCGCCGCTGCCGGTGAATACACGGGCAAGTGGTTCGATGAGAAATTCCGGAAGAGCGACGACGATCCGGATGCCCGCGCCGACCGGATGTGGGACGAGGCGCGCGCCCGCGCCATCGCCGCGGCATGCGCCGGCAAGCCTGGCACGGTCACGGACGAATCCAAACCCACGACGCAGAGTCCGCCGCTCCTGTACGACCTGACCAGCCTGCAGCGCGAGGCCAATGGCCGCTTCGGCTTCTCGGCACGCACCACGCTGTCTCTGGCGCAGGCACTGTACGAGAAGCACAAAGTGCTGACGTACCCGCGTACCGATGCGCGGGCATTGCCCGAGGATTACATCGGCACCGTCAACGCCACGCTGGAGGAGTTGGCGACATCCAATGCGTTCGGCGGCTTCGCGCGCGAGATCATCAAGCGCAAGTGGGTGCGCCCCAACAAGCGCATCTTCGACAACAGCAAGATCTCCGATCACTTCGCGATCATTCCGACGCTGGTGCAGCCCAAGTCGCTCAACGAGATCGAAGGCAAGCTCTACGACCTCGTGGTGCGCCGCTTCCTGGCCGTGTTCTATCCGGCGGCAGAGCACTTCGTCACCACGCGCATCACGCGCGTGGCCGAGGAACCGTTCAAGACCGAAGGCCGCATCCTGGTCAACCCGGGTTGGCTTGCCGTCTACGGCAAGGAAGCCCAGGGCGATGAATCGTCACTGGTGGCGGTCAAGCCCGGCGAAACCGTGGCCACCGAAAAAGTGGACGTGCTGCAACAGGTCACCAAGCCGCCACCACGATTGAACGAGGCCACGCTGCTTTCCGCCATGGAAGGTGCGGGCAAGCTGATCGAAGACGACGAATTGCGCGAGGCGATGCGCGAAAAGGGCCTGGGCACCCCGGCGACACGCGCGGCCATCATCGAAGGCCTGATCGCGGAGCGCTATGTCTATCGCGAAGGCAAGGAACTGGTGCCTACCGCCAAGGCGTTTTCGCTGCTCACGCTGCTGCACGGGTTGGGCGTGCCGGAGCTTTTCTCGCCCGAGCTCACTGCGGAATGGGAATTCAAGCTCGCCCAGATGGAGCACGGCAAGCTGCCGCGCGACACGTTCATGCGCGAGATCGTGGCGATGACCGAGCACATTGTCGGCCAGGCCAAGAACTACGAGAGCGACACCATCCCCGGTGATTTCGCCACGCTGGTCGCGCCGTGCCCCAAGTGCGGCGGCGAGGTGCACGAGAAATACAAGAAATTCCAGTGCATCAAATGCGACTTTGCGTTCTGGAAAATCATGGGCGGGCGGCAGATGGAGCCGCAGGAAGCCGAAGTACTGCTGACTGAACGCGAGATCGGTCCGCTCGAAGGCTTTCGCAGCAAGATGGGCCGGCCATTCTCGGCCAAGCTGAAGCTCACCGACACCAACGAAGTCACGTTCGACTTCGGCAATCCGGCCGACAGCGACGATGGCGTGCCGCCCGATTTTTCGGCGCAGCCGCCGCTGGGTACCTGTCCCAAGTGCGGCAACCGCGTGTTCGAGCATGGCATGTCGTATGTGTGCGAAAAGGCCGTCGGCGCGGATCGCACCTGCGACTTTCGTTCGGGCCGGATGATCCTGCAGCGTCCCATCGAACCCGCGCAGATGACCAAGCTCCTGGCCGAGCGCAAGACCGATCTGCTGCAATTCGTGTCACAGCGTACGCGGCGACCGTTCTCCGCCTTCCTGGTCGTGCAGAAGGACGGCAAGGTAGGCTTCGAATTCGAAGCGAAGGATCCCACCAAGGCGCGCGGCGCACGCGCGCGGCCGGCCACCGCGCTACGCGTACTGGGCAAGCATCCCAAGGATCGCGGACCGGTGGAGCTGCACAGCGGGCGCTACGGCCCCTACGTGAAACACGGCACTGTGAACGCCACGCTGCCCGACAGCGAGAAGGCTGACAGCCTGACACTCGACGAAGCACTGGCGTTGCTGGCGGCCAAATCCGGCAAGTCAGGCCCGGTCACCAAGGCGCGCGCCACTAAGACTGCGGTAAAGAAGACCAAACGGGCGCCGGCAGCGGCCAAAACCGCGGCACCGCGCGCCGTACCTGCGGCCAAGGCCGCGGCCGGCGCAGCATTGAAGCCGGCGGCACGTACTGCGGCAACGATGGCAGCAACGATGGCAGCAAAGACGGCAGCAAAGACGGCAGCAAAGACGGCCGCCAAGACGGCCGCGAGAACCTCGGCCAGGAAAACTGCGGCGAAGAAACCCGCCGCGAAGCGACGCACGACTTAGTGCCACACTGGCCCCCGGAAGGCGAGCCGTTGCCCTATTTTGGAACCTCGCCTGCCGCCCGCGCGCCCGCCCATGTCGCGGCGCTCGATGGACTGCGCGGCTTCGCGGTGCTGCTGGTGTTCTGCGTACACGCGGCGGGCAACGCCGCCGCGGTGGTGGCGGGCATCGATCTCGGTCACGCCTCGTTCCTGGCCCTGCCCACATGGCCGCAGCGCGCGCTGTTCTGGCTGCAGCGATCCCACCACGGTGTATTCCTGTTCTTCGTCCTGTCGGGTTACCTGATTGGGCGCATGTGGTGGCCGCGACCGCAGGCAAGCTACGCGCATTTCGCCTGGCAACGCACGCTGCGCATCTATCCGGCGTTCCTGCTTTCGTTCGTGGCGTCGATTCTGTTCGTGCGCTTCACCGGGCCGCTGGTCGATCCTGACGTTCCGCGGGTCCTGGGCAACCTGGTCTTCCTGAACGGCATGCCTGGCGCGAACGTGATGCCGCTCAACATCGTCACCTGGTCGCTGTTCTACGAGATGACGTTCTATCTCGGGTTTCCGTTGCTGCTGCTGACCGCGCGGAGCGTGTCCCCGCGCCTGGTGCACGCCGTGCCGGTGGCAGGCATCGTCGTTCCGCTGGCACTGGTGCTGGCCGGTGCTGATGCGCTGGTGCTGTGTTGGGCGCTGCTGTTCTGCGGCGTCTCATTCGCGCTCTGGCAGGAGCGCATGGCGCCCATGCTGGTGCGCATTCCCGTGCTGGCCGTGGTGGCGGCCTACCTCGCCGTCACGACCGGCGCGCTGCTTGACCTCGCACCCGCGACCGCGGCCATCATGGCCTTCGGCGGCGTGAGTATCCTGGTCCTGGCGAAGGCGATGGCGGGCGACAACGCGCTGGCTACTGCGCTCGCGATGCGGCCGCTGGTGCTGCTCGGCCGCATCAGCTACTCCTTCTATCTGTTGCACTGGATGATCGTGGTGCTGGTGGCGCGCGCCGTGCATCCGCACAGCGAGGCGTGGGGCGCATTGCCGGCGACCCTGGTGATCTTCGCAGCCGGCCTGGTGCTGTCGGCCGCCGCCGCTTCGGTGTCGTGGTGGGCGGCGGAGCGACCGTACTTCGCACGCCGTGCCGCGTCGCGCGCTAGCCGAACTTGATGCCCTGCGCCAGCGGCAGCTCGCTGCCCCAGTTCACCGTGTTGGTCTGGCGGCGCATATAGGCCTGCCAGGCATCGGAGCCTGACTCGCGGCCGCCGCCGGTGTCCTTCTCGCCGCCGAATGCGCCACCGATCTCGGCGCCCGACGTGCCGATATTGATGTTGGCGATGCCGCAGTCGCTGCCGGTGGCCGCGAGGAACGCCTCGGCCACGCGCAGGTCACGCGTGAAGAGCGCACTGGAGAGTCCCTGGCGCACGCCGTTGTTGAGCGCGATGGCCTCGGCTATCGTGTCGAACGTGATGACGTAGAGGATGGGGGCGAAGGTCTCGCGCTGGACGCACGACCACTCGTTGCGGGCATGCGCGATGATCGTTGGCTCGACCCAGTGCCCCGGACCAGGCAACACGTGGCCACCGGTGACAAGCGTGCCGCCGGCCGCGAC
>Ga0105048_10012092_pt1 | contig 13569 bp, 11 predicted proteins | sample MAT05_FD_78382 | JGI IMG/M metagenome (GOLD analysis project Ga0105048, IMG submission 78382) | Freshwater microbial communities from Lake Fryxell liftoff mats and glacier meltwater in Antarctica - MAT-05 | ecosystem: Environmental > Aquatic > Freshwater > Ice > Liftoff microbial mat | place...
AGTCCAAGGGTATCTCGATCGCCTTCTCGATCTTCGACGGGCAGGCGATATCTGGCCAAGATCTCGAACGTGATTTGACGTTGATGCGGGCGTGCTCGGCATTTTTCGCCGATATTCGTGCACACGTGTCGGTACCACATTGTCAGGCATACGTTTGGCACGGAACGGGATTGGGCGGCAGGGATTGGTCAGCTCACCGATCGGGGGGGTGATGCTGACCAACAAAGTTCTGAGGAAGCATCATGCTGCCTACTTCGAAGCAATCCGGGTCCTCCATTCTGAGGGTAAGCTGGCATATAAGTGGCCACTTCGCAATCTGATCCGGCATACCGCTTTCCACACCCTCGCTCATGCCTGGGAAATGGAAGAGGAAGATTTGACCGTCAAACCAGCATGAGAGCGCGACTATCTCGCTCGTATCTGGTCAAGAGAAGCTCTTCCATGGAACTCATGCCGGGTTTGGGGTGGACACAAACTGGATAGAGGGCACGCGATCCCAATCAAAATCGGAGAGATTTGCCGCACCCAATTCGATGATCCTGTCAAGGCAGACCTGGCTTTCACGGACCAGACGAGCGGTGTCGATACCCTGGCAATTCGGAACGAATCCACTCACCTTGTCGATACCATCGGTCAGGAGCAGAAGCGCGCCTTTGTGATTGCCGCCTCGGGCATGATGAAATCCGACGCCGATCTGGAGGATGCCCTGGTACAGTTTGCGGAGCGGTCGACGCTCGGCGTGCCACTCATGTTCCAATTCCTCATGAGCTTCGTAGAACTTGCGCTCATTGAAGAGGCGAATCCCTTCCAATACTCCGGCCGGCGGCGTTCCAAAGCACGGATCGTCCTCTGAGATCGCATCGGCGATAAGTGGATCGAGTAATCGAACCACACGTGCGGCGGTTTCCGCGTTGGGAATCGCTCCCTCGATCATCATCGGCCCCGCATAACCGGTGGCGGCGATCGCGCGGATCAATGCCGGCCATGGCAACGCACCGTCGCCGGGAAGCAGATGTCGCGTCGCCTCGTCACCAGACTGGTGGTCACTCAGGTGGACGTCGACAATCGCCCCTTCCATCGCATTCAGGATCATGAAGGGATTGGCACCCGCCTCAGCGGCCTGAAATGGATCGAACGCGAACCCGATCGATCCGTGAGGTCCCAGTTCCGGCAACCGAGCGGCCAGATTCAGAACATCGCGGACGGAGTTCAGCGCACACCAGGAGACGTTTTCGATGGCGAGCGTCACTCCCGCTTCAGCGCACATCGACGAAAGTTGCGAGGTCACGCGAAAGAAGTCATCCCAGCCACCCGGCGCGGCCACGTCCTGCTTCGTGAAACCGTGCCAGACGATCACGGAACCGCCGAGCGCGACAGTGGCATCTATTCCAAGTGCGAAGAGCGCATACGCCTCCTCCTTGCGTCGGACGTATGGCGTCTGGAAACGATGGAGCGTCTGAAACGAATGAATACCGTGAACTCGACACCCTGCCGCATCGACGCGTGTTCGAACCTCCCGAATGAACGAAGGTTGATACTCACCAACCGTTTGCACCATGAGTTCGACGTCGCGAAACCCATACGACGTGGCGACTGCAGGTACCTCTTCTGTCTCAATGCGAGGATAGAATGCGCCGCTTGATACGCCGAGTCGAAGCATGAATAGAAGTCCTCTTTTCGTGGCCTGGTCCTGGATCGTCGGGAACGAATCCGGCGCAACCGACCTGAGTGGCGTTTGTTCGTACACGCGGCTCGATGGTACCATCGAGAACCGCTGCTGACGCGATTCCGTGGTTGCGCCCTCACATCATCGAGGGTGGGCGCAGAGTGGCGTGCGAGCAAACGGGAAGTGGTGAACATGCGCCAGCCATCGCGAATTGAGCGCATGGCACGAGGCACGGTGGACCGTGCCTCGCTTCGTGGCACACCGGTGAGGGCGCGATGATCGCCGCACAACCCCGCCTGACACGCCTCGAACTCCACGGCTTCAAGAGTTTCGCCAACCGCACGGTCTTCACCTTCGAACGTGGCATCACCTCGATCATCGGACCGAACGGCAGTGGCAAATCGAACATCTCGGACGCCGTCCGCTGGGTACTCGGCGAGCAAAGCCACTCCACCCTTCGCAGCAAAAAGACCGAGGATGTCATCTTTGCCGGTGGTAGCGGCAAGGCTCCGGCCGGAATGGCCGAAGTTGCGGTCACCTTCGACAACAGCACCGGGTGGCTACCGACCGAATTCGCCGAAGTCACAATCACCCGGCGCGCCTTTCGCAGCGGTGAAAACCAGTACCTGATCAACGGGCGCAAGGTCCGGTTGAAGGATGTAACCCACCTCACCGCCTCGTTGGGTCACAGTCACACGGTTGTCGGTCAGGGATTGGTCGATACCGCGCTGAGCCAGCGACCGGAAGAACGACGTGGTCTCTTCGAACATGCCGCAGATTTGACCGGACTTCGGTTGAAAGCAGCGGAGGCCGAACGCAATCTGGCCGAAACCGAAACCAACAGCTCCCGCATTTCCGATCTCCTCAATGAACTCGAACCGCGATTGAAAACACTCGAACGCGCGGCCAAACAGGCTCGTGAATGGAAGGGTGTCTACGATCGCCTCAAGGAGCTACAGACCTTCCACTATGCCCGGTTGCTAGCCGACGCGAATGCACGTTTTCAGACCGCGGAGAAGAGCTCGACGCGCGAAGACACGGCCGTCGAAACCCGGCGATTCGAAGTCGAACGGCTTGTTCTCGCCGGAGCTGAGGCCCGGGAGCGACTGGAGCAATCGCGTGCACTGCTCGATCAACATGCAGCCCGGTTGCAGTCGACCATCGATCAGGCGCGCCGGATCGGGTACGAACGCGATCTGGCGAGCGAACGCCTTGCCGCGCTGACTCGCCGGCGCGAAGACATGGCGGATACGCAGGCCGGTCTGGATGAGCAGGTCGCGACCGTGGAACGGGAACTCGTCGCGGTCACTGCTGATCTGGCGACCGTCGAGCAGGAGGTTGAGACTTCTCGCCGATCGGTCGCTGGTCTCGCCAGGGAGAGTGCCGCTGCCAGAGAAGCGCGAGCCGACACGGAACGTGCTGTCGGGAAACTGTTCACAATCTCCGGGGAGCAGGAGCGGAAAGCGGCAGAACTCGGTCGCCGAAGAGCCCTGCTCGAACAGCGGCGTGAAACCGATGCCGCCGAACGGGAACGTGCCGAAAAGAGTGGGCTGGAGCGCGCCGATCGCATCACGAGGCTGACGGCAGAACTCGCCGCCTTCGATGTTTCGGAGACTGCCGGTCAAACCGAACTCGACCGGCTCGAAACTCAGATCAAGGCATTGATTTCGACCACTGAGCAGGCTGCAATCGGAGCGGTGCAGGCTCAGAACTCACTGGCCGAGATGGACCGCACGATCGGCCAAACCAGCGCCCGCCTCGAGGCGCTGAAGCGAATTCACGAAAGCGGCACGGGTATGCATGCTGGAGTTCGTGAAGTGGTACTCGCTTCTCGCAGTGGCAAACTCAATGGAATCCGGGGTGCGGTTGCCGAATTGATCGAAGTACCCGCCGAATACGACACCGCGATTGAAGTCGCGCTTGGGGGTCATCTCCAGGACGTCGTGGTCGATCGTTGGGTCGATGCCGAGGCGGCGATCAACCATCTCAAGAAGAGCAACTCCGGTCGAGCAACCTTTCAACCACTCGATACGGTTCGCGCCTCTCGTCGCGACGCGGGAACGGCGAGAGAGGCGCTTGCGGTTCGAGGTGCGATCGGCATTGCCTGCGATCTGGTGAAGACGTCCAGCGACGTCGCGATTGTCGTTTCGTCACTTCTTGGTCGAACACTGGTGGTCGGCAACCTCGACGCGGCGCGGGCTGCCCTCCCTCACCTGCCGATAGGTTGGAGCGCCGTCACGCTCTCCGGTGAAATCTCACGAACCGGCGGTTCGGTCACCGGTGGAGCAGCGGTCCGCGAAAGTGGAATGCTCGGCCGCGAGCGCGAACTTCGTGAATTGCCGACAGAACTCAAGCGACTTGACAAAAAGCGGACCGAAGCGGTCGACACCGTAAAAACTACCAGCAGCGAACGCCAGAAGCAGATCGAGGAGCGCCAGCGACTCGAAGGTGAGCGTGTGGGTTTACTCGCGGCACGCAAAGAGCGACAGGGACAGCGGGCGAGGCTCGTTTCATGGGTCAACGAAGTCACCTCGGAACAAACCGCGGTCGATCGCCGCCTTTCCGCGCTGGCGAATTCGGCGGAATCGCTCGAAGTGGATATCGCACGGCTGACCGGTGAACAATCGATGCTCGCTGATGAGACGAGCCGGACCCTTGCCGAGCGTAACGCTGCCGAACAGGAGCTTTCGACCGGCGCAGAGGCGGCAACAGCAGCTGAGGCTGCACACAGCACGGAACTTCGCATCATGGCCGGTCTGGAGGAGCGGTTTCGCTCCGAGCGCAAGCGGGAGGCCGGGCTTCGCGCGCAACGAACCGCGCTGGATGAGGAATTGTCACTTCGCTCCCAACGAGCCGCGGCCCTCGATGGTGAAATCACGGCGATCACCTCCCAACGAGAGCGACTTGTGCAGGAAGCAGATGGCATCGCCTCCGCCCGCGATGCGGTTGCCGCGGAACATCCACCGCTCGAGGCTGCAGTGAGGGAGACCGAGCGGGAGGTCACCCAAATCGACAAGGCTCTGGAAATCGAGCGTTCCGCACTGCTCGAGGCCGAGCGTAGTCGCGGCGCAAGCGGACTGGGTGTGGAGCGCATTCGCGGTGAGCTGGCCACGATCAGGCAACGCATCAGCGATGAGCTCGAACTCATCGAGCCCGATGATCTGTTGAGCCAGGACATCATCGTGCCGGAGGGCGCCGAGAAACCGATCGAAACTGAACGGGAGATCGCGCGATTGAAGGATCGACTCCGGCGAGTCGGGTACGTTGGCGAAAACGTGGTCGAAGAGTACGACCGTGAAGCCGAACGTCACATCTTTCTGCGCACCCAGCTCGATGATGTGCAGGGCGCGGCAGCCTCACTCCACAAACTACTGGACGAGTTGCACGCCACCATGCGCGCGCGGTTCGATGAGACCTTTGCCAGGGTATCCACCGCATTCACCGAGATGTTCTCGATCCTCTTTGGCGGCGGTACCGCGCGGCTGGTGATGACCTCCGGTAACAGCGGCGATGGCGGGGGGATCGATATCGTCGCCCAACCGCCCGGAAAACGATTGCAAAGTCTCGGACTCCTCTCCGGCGGTGAACGGGCGCTCACAGCGGCAGCGTTGCTCTTCGCGATTTTGCAGGTGAATCCGACCCCCTTCTGCCTGCTCGACGAAGTCGACGCCGCATTGGACGAGGCGAACGTTGTACGGTTCCGGGATCAGCTACGGTCACTCGCGGCGGAAACACAGGCGATCATCATTACGCACAACCGCGGGACAATCGAAGTCGCTGACACGTTGTACGGTGTTTCGATGCGTGACGATGGCGTTTCGCAGGTACTCTCACTGCGCCTTGCGGATGTCGTGCTCGCTGGCGAGTAGGCCCGGTACGATGGTTGAACGATCCTTCGTTCGCCAGGTGAGCGCACCGGGCGTTCGATGTTCTCAACTACGTTCAAGGAGATGCTTCTGATGCAGATTCCCTCCCGTTCCAATTTTGTCGTGACCAGCTGGGATCAATCCGAATACGACACCCCAACGGATGGCCCCGCTCTCGGTCGCGCGACCGTGAAGAAGGACTACAGTGGCGATCTTGATGGTTCCGGGGTAGCTGAACTGCTGAGCTGCCGGTCGAGCGACTCCGAGGCCGGGTATGTCGCGTCCGAGCGCATCACCGGCACCCTGGGCAATCGAACTGGCACGTTCGTCGTCCAACACGGAGCGACCCAAAACGGAGATCACTTCCACCTCTTCGGGTATGTCGTCCCGGGTTCCGGAACTGGCGATTTTGTGGGAATAACCGGTCTTGCCACTTTCCGGCACGACGAGAACGGAGCGATTTTTTCGCTCGATTACGAGGTCCCCGATCCCGTTGGGGACGAGTTGGAAGCGGAAGAGGAGTAGTGCGACGGTGACCATATACGACCTCTATCTGGAATCAGGTCCCCGGCGCAAAAAGACGATGGTTCACGTGATCGAGTTACTCGGTTGTGTGGCAACCGGCCCAACAACCGAAGCCGCAATCGAGGGTACTCCGGATGCGATTCGTGCGTTCCACCGCTTTCTTGCGCGCCACGGCGAAGCGATCGATCACGCCGATCCAATCGAACTTCGTGTGATCGAACACCTGACCGAGGGTGTCTTCATCGGCAATGGCACGCCGTACATCACGTATGGTCCCGATCTCCACGCGATCACGGATGAGGAGATCGGGCGATTGTTGAACAGAGTCGATTGGCTCTATGAAGAGGTTATCGCCTGGGCAGAGCGGCAGTTGCCCCCGGATCTCGCATTCAAACCTGCGGGCGGTCGCGCCAACCACGAAGTGCTCCTGCATATCATGGGATCGCAGGCAAGCGCGCTTTCGATCTCGTTAGGGAGTGCTCCGGGATTCGGGAAAATTCGGGGTGCGGCTGAGCGCGGAGAGATGCCGATGGCCGAAGCCCTCTCCCGCATGGGGCCGATGGTTCGCGAGCGCATCGCCGCGACCACACCCGAACAGCGGAATGCCGTTCGAGTGCTCGACACCGGCACGTTCACGTTGCGAAAATTACTTCGGGGAACACTGGAACACCTTTGGGACCACCTGACGGAACTCTCTCTTCGCCCTGGCGGACCACTTCTGTATGGTCATTCCTTGTCTCTTCACAATGTTCCGATGTGAAGGGAAAATGCGCCACAGTGCCGGGTTCGCCTTGCGCGGGTGACGACTCCGCGTTCAGTATTGGGCGACAAGTGGTCGTTTCGACTCCCGGTGTGCGAAAAATCGATTTCCGGCGTTCGGCGCAACAGGATGGGGTTCATGTCACAAACTGATACCAGCACGCTCGCATTCAACGAATCCGTAGTCAAACAATTCAGGATCGTTTCACTCATCACAGCAGTATTGCTTTTGGTTCAGGCAGCACTTGCCGGCCGTGGTTGGTTTATCGACTACGATCTGATCAAAGTGCATGGCTACCTTGGTAATGCCACCTTCATCGTCTCAATCGGGTTGATTGGCATCGCGTTCAATGGATACAAACGCGGCGCGCTCGACCGAACTGATCTCGTCATCAGCGTCATCACACTCATTCTGGTGACCTCACAGATTGGGCTCGGATACGGCGGTCGGGAGAGCAAGGTTGCGGCCTCACTTCACTGGCCGAATGGCGTGCTGATCACGCTCCTCACCGCTGTACTGCTCGGACGGACTCTTCCCCGCCGAAACTGATCTCCCAGTTCTCTGTTTTGCAGAACAAGCAGTGGTTAGGCTCGTTCTCAGCGGGAATGAGCCACCGTTCTGTGCAGATCCCTCCAATGGCATTTCATGAGCGATAGCGTGTGATCACGGGCACGTTACATTCGATCTCTCGAAGGGTTCTCGTTCATGCCGGACGACACCAAGGCCGACCCTACGCGAGCCCCGATCAACGTCGCGTTGATCGGGAGCACGACGCAGTCTGTCGGTGACCGATCTCTTCCTCCTTCGGTCTGGCCGCGCCGAAATGTGCGAATGCTGCTTCTGCTTCTGCTTGCGACCCCAGGTCACTATCTGACGCGGGATGTTGTGCTCGGCCGATTTCTGGCCCGAGGCTGATGCAGAAACCGCGCAAAATCGATTCTACATCGCCGTGCATTCGCTTCGTCGCGTTCTGAAACTCGATCTCAAATCGCGGGAGAGTTCTGCTTATCTTTCCCTCACCGCCTCCAACGTGGCGATTCCAACACCTCCCGGGAGTTCAAGTAGACGTCGATCAGTTCGAATCACTCGTCGCACAAGCGCGAGCGGCTCAATCTCCTGCAAAGGACCGTCTGCTGGGCGAGGCGCTCACTCTCTATCGCGGGGATCTCCTGGCTGACGAGGCCTATGTTGATTGGTTCGTGGCGCTGGGTACCGCTGGATCGATCTGGCGGTACTGGAGCATCCGCAGCGATCGGCAGGAAGGTCGCAGGTGGGTAATCAGATGCTCCTTGCGAGCGAGGGAATCGACAGCCCGGAACGCGTCACCGGTTTGCGGGACGCAGCGCTGCTGGCTGAGGATCAAGGAGACCGTGTCGAAACTCGGAGATACCTCGCTGAGGCGCTTCGCCTTTTCGATGCGCTCGGGCTTCTTCACAGGAAATGCCAGGTACTCTCCGATCTGGGCAACGTGGCGCATGACACGGGGGACTTTGACACTGCTGAGCGATTGCAGATTGAAGCAAATCAGCTTGCGATCGAACGTGGCTTCGCCCGAATCGTCATCGTCACTTCGACCAATCTGGGAATGGGCGCTTACCATCGTGGCGAACTCAATGAGGCGATCCATCGTTTGATCGCCTACTTTGACACTCCCGAGCAGAAAGCGATTCTGCTTAACTGCCTCGGTTCCGCGGAAAACGATTCTGGTGATTTGGCCGCGTCGCTAAACTATGCGGAGCAGGCACTGGAAATCTGGAGGCGACTCGATTCACGGAAAGGAATTGCCGACTCTCTGAGCGGGTTGGCGGCAGCCCATTTCGGTCTTGGCCTTCCCAGCGCACGCACTGATATTGATGAGGCAATCGCACTTTACCAGCAAATCGGTGATCGGCGGGGAGAGGCATTCGCCTGCAGATCTCGCGCGGAGATCGCGATCCAGAACGGAGACCTTGCCTCGGCGTTCGCCGATCTCCAACTCGGAATCTCTATTTCCCACTCGACCGATGACCCGTTTTCGGTATTGGAACACCTCGATGTGCTGATTCATTACCATGCATCGGCTGGAGACGCCGAATGCACGGTCACGATCTGGTCCGGTTGCGAATCAAATCGCAAGAAGATCGATTCGCGCCGTGTGCTGCTGAAGGTCGCGCTGATCGACCGCGATGCGGTCGACCTTCGGCAGAGCCTGACTCCCATTCGGTTCGAGACGCTTTGGGGAAGGGAAGTAGGTTTCTTGCTGGACCAGACGGTCCAGGATCGTGACTATGAACGAGTAGTCACACATCTGGTGCAACGGTGGCGCTATCTGGCGCCATTCCGGCCAGCAGCACCTGCAATACGTTCAACATCCATCCTGATGTCCGCTGATTTGGCCATCGGGATCACGAGAGGACAATCCCGAATCGGATGCTGGGCGACGGCGATTTCGCACTCGAAAACCTCCGTCAACAATGCCTCCGTGCATGTTTCCCACGGCGTGCCGATCGTGACGAGGCGCCCCTCGCGCATGATGCCAATGCGATCGGCATAGGTCGCGGCAAGGTTCAAATCGTGCAGGATCACGACAACGCTGGCCCCGGCCATCGCAAGTTCACGCGCAACTTCCATCACCATCTGCTGGTGATGCAAATCGAGCGACGCGGTCGGTTCATCGAGCAGCAGAATCGGCGTTTGTTGCGCCAGCACACGAGAGAGTGTCACTCGCGCCTGTTCACCGCCTGAGAGCGACGGATAGATTCGATCGGCAATATCATACGAATCGGTACGGCGCAAACTTGCGTCGACAACTCCATCGTTGTCAATGATATGACGAGGTCCACGCCCCATTTCGACCACTTCGCGCACAGAAAAGGCGAACTGAAGCACAGTCTGCTGCGGCAAAACCGCTCGCTTGAGTGCCAGATCACGAGGCGGGTATTGGTCGATGTTGCGCCCGTCGAGCACCACTCGGCCATTGGTCAATGTAAGATCCCCAGCCAACGCCCGCAACATGGTCGATTTGCCGGCCCCGTTTGGTCCGACCAGGGCAATCACTTCACCAGGTTCGACCGAGAACGAGACTTCTCGCAACAGCCACCTGGAACGAATGGAAAGCGAAACGCCTTCGGCGATGAGTGACGATGGCATTAAGCCCACCCGCCTTGCGCCTGTCGCGTTTTCAACATGAGTACAATCAGAAACGGGCCACCGAGCAGCGCGGTGATCACTCCAAGGGGAAGTTCTGCCGGTGAAGCAATCGTGCGCGCGGCCAAGTCCGCCAGCAACACCAGTGATGCTCCCCCGAGCGCACAGGCCGGCAAGAGCACGCGGTGATTCGGTCCCGCGATCAACCGGATGAGATGCGGAACAATCAGCCCGACGAATCCGACGACACCGGCCACTGCCACCGCGGCACCGGTCATGAGTGCAGTGACAACGATCAATTCGATCCGTACCCGCTCGGTGTTGACCCCGAGGTGGCGCGCCTCGCGTTCACCGAGAACAAAGAGATTGAGCGATCCGCCCCAGCGCGGAATGAGCAGCAGACCCAGGATGATAAAGGGAGCTGCCCCACCGACAGTCGTCCAGGTCGCAGTACCAAGACTGCCGAGCGACCAAAAGACGACTTGTCGCAACTGCTGATCGCTCGCGACATAGGTCAACAACCCGGTGAGCGCCCCGGAGACGGTGTTGAGCGCTATGCCGGTCAGGATGAGTGTCACGATCTCTGTACGACCATCGTGGCGGGCAATCAGGTAGACGGTGATCGAGGTGATCACTCCGCCAACGAAGGCAAAGGCTGGCAACGTCGCAACACCGAGGAATGAGAATCCGAGGGCAACCGAGCCAACCGCACCCAGCGCCGCGCCACTCGATACACCGATGAGTCCTGGGTCCGCCAGCGGATTTCGGAACATTCCCTGAAGAACCGCACCGGAGACCCCGAGTGCGCTGCCGACCAGAATCGCAAGAATCACCCGAGGAAAGCGAATTGCCCAGACGATTGCATCCTGCTGCTGTGTGTAGGCGACATCGATCTTGATGCCAAGATGATCCAGAAGGATTGCAACTGTCTGTTCCGGCGCAATCCGAACTGCTCCAATTCCGATGCCTGCCAGAGTCGCACCGATGAGAAGAAGCGCCAACAGCGGCAACAAAACGGCACCCGGGATTCGAGGAACAACCGTGGCTGTCCCTCCCATCCCGCGTTTCCACCGTAGCGCCACAGTGGCAAATGACATATCTCAGGTCGCCGGAGTTGCTTCGAAGGCCGGGAGTTCCGGATGAAGAAGGGTCACCAGTTCCTGCAGGAATTCGCCGGTTCTCGGCGTCATACCGAGCAGGAGGAGGTCATCGAACACCAGAATCTGGTTATTTGCCGCGGCTGGCGTTTCGGCGACACCGGGAATTTCCATCACTGCATCCATACCGCCTATCGAGTCGACTCCCGATTTCGGCAGCATGATCACCTCGGGTTGGGCGGCCACAATCGCTTCCGCCGTCACGGGCATGAAGTACGCGATACCTGCCGCACTTCCGGCATCGACTCCACCCGCCGCTTCAATCATGGCGTCCGCAACCGAACCCTTGCCGCCGATCAATTGAGTTCCGCCGCCGCGAACGTAGAGAAACATGACCGTCGGTTTGGAAGTGGAAGTCGCAGCGCGGGCGATCGCAGCATCAATCGATGCCCTGGCCTTGACGACAAGCTCCTCACCAGCGGCCGGGACGCCCAACGCGGCCGCGACGGCCGCGATTTTCAATGTCGGAGCTTCGATCGTCTGGGGTTCCTGCACGATCACCACCGGTACACCGGCCTCACGGATTTGATCCAGTACGGTGATTGGTCCGGCCTGTTCCTTTCCGATGACCACGGTCGGATTCAAGGAAAGGATTCCCTCGGCGGAGAGTTGTCGCTCAAATCCGATCGTCGGCAATCCGTCCCATTGACCTTCGGGATAAACGGCACTGACATCCACCCCGACGACATTCGCGGCGAGTCCGAGATCGTAGATGATTTCGGCAACATCACCGCTCAACGGCACGATGCGACTGACATCGGTCACCGTGATCTCATTCCCTTTGACGTCGGTGACGGTTGCAGGGAGTTGAGGCGCGGGGGCAGGCGTTGCGGCGCCGTCCTGGAGCGCAATCGCCGACAGTGGTGATCCTAGAATGAGAAGTGCAGCAAGCGCGACAATCGCGAACTGAAGTGAACGGCGAAACACGATTGATAGCCTTTCTCCCGGCCGGGCTCCCCGACTGGAAACGAAATCTCGTTGATTCGAACACGTGAATTCGGTTCATGGGAAAGAGTGGAGAGGTGAATCAGTTTCGATTTCTGTAGTTTTGGAGAAAATCTAGGTAAATCTCCGACTCCGGTTCCCTCTTTGTTCTTAACAGCCCTGAATTGGGATTCGCAAGGTAAAGAGGCACAATCGGAATGGCATCCGTGCCCTTTCCATAAGTCCGGCAGGGTCCTGATTGACGATAGACAAAAGTACCGATTGGCGCCGGATGAAGTTACTACCGGCTTTAATCTGGTAGGACTAGTGTGTGGTTCTCTGCACGATGCAGCGAGGAGAGGATTCACCTCCTCGCTGAAGAGTCATTCAAAGCGGAACGCGGAGTACGTGCAGTGGCTCACGGCGCTCCCATCGGAAATGCAAGATGCGGCGATTCTCAAATACACCCCACGTGATGGCGCTACTAACCTTCGCCGGCACGCTTACGTTGATAGGGATTCTGCTCGCCTCACCGCGGATCGGAACCTTTTTCACCCTTGCCCAGGAGGACTCAGGATTTTCAGCGCCCGAATTGCGACGTCCCTCGGATGGTTCGAGTTCCACCGATCCGACGCCAACCTTCACGTGGTCCGCGGTCAAGGGCGCGATCAGTTATCACTTCGAGCTGGCCAGCGATCCCGGTATGTCCCCGCTGATCGCCCGAAGCGATGCCAACCGGCGTTCATTCTCCATTTCAGAACCTCTCCAGCCAGGTCTGACCTATGCCTGGCACGTCGCGGCGGAGAGTGGCGAAGGCGAGATTCTGTGGTCGGATATCCGGACCTTCACTGTTGACGGTGAAACCGCCACGGATACACCACCGACTGCGGCCACCATTACACCCAGGACCAAACCGACGACCCGGCCCATGCGGACCACTCAACCGAACCAGGTGACCATCGAGATCGAACCTGCAGCAATTCAGTCGCAACTCTCCGGGCTCCTTCCAGCGACAAATGGCGTCAAACTCACCCGCGCCGGGCAAAGCGGCGGAAGTTCACCTGCAGGCACACTGATCGATCGTAATCTCGGGAGTATATGGGTCACCGCCGGTAACAAACCCGCAAAGGGATACGTCTACGTCAAATTGGACAAAACCCGTCAACTCGCGAAAATTCGCTGGGTTTTCGGACAAACTGGATACGCGGACGTGATGACGATCGAGGTTTCCACTGACAAAGTGACCTGGACGCAGGTCGGACAACGTGGAAACTCGACATCAGGGAGCTGGCGGGAGGTCAAGACGAGCGAACATGCGCGCTACGTTCGCTTCTCTTTTGACAACCGCAATGGCGATATCTATCTCGGCGGGATCGCGGAAATCGAAGTCTATGCCGCAGAGCCTACCCCGACGCCATCCGCGAGCACTGTTCCGAGCGCAGCCGCGACCGCTACTTCGACCGTTACCACCACCCCTTCCCAAACCGCGACACCCACCAGATCTCCGACTCCAACCCGGACACCGACCGCAACAAAGACTCCAAC
>Ga0105048_10012098_pt1 | contig 13564 bp, 8 predicted proteins | sample MAT05_FD_78382 | JGI IMG/M metagenome (GOLD analysis project Ga0105048, IMG submission 78382) | Freshwater microbial communities from Lake Fryxell liftoff mats and glacier meltwater in Antarctica - MAT-05 | ecosystem: Environmental > Aquatic > Freshwater > Ice > Liftoff microbial mat | place...
TGCGGTTTGGCCCGCTGACCATCACGGGCGAAGATCGGATGCGCGAGGCCCGGGTTCGCAAGATCGCAGGGCTGCCAAGCGGCGAGGTGTTTTCCGCCCGCGCGTTGAACCGCGCGGCAGGGCGGCTGCGCCGGACCGGGGTGTGCAGCTCGGTGTGGGCGTCGGAAGATGACGCCATTACCGCGCCCGATCTGCTGGGCATCACTGCCACGGTGGTCGAGGCCAAACGGCGGCGCTACAGCTTTGGCGCCGAAGTCGCCAGCTTTGACGGGCTGAAGCTGACCGGCAGCTGGCTGCACCGCAACCTGCTGGGCGGCGGTGAACGGCTGTTCATCGAAGGCAACATCTCCAACATCGGTGTCAAGGAAGGCGGCATCGACTATGCGCTCGACGTCTCGCTGGAGCGGCCAGCAACGCCGGGGCCGGACACGACCGCCCGCGTCGCCCTTGGTTTTGCGCATCTGGATGAAGAAGATTACGTGGCAGATCTGGCTGCGATCAGCGTCGGGTTCACCCACGTGTTTTCCGAGGCGCTGACAGCACGGGCCGCGATCGGATACGAATTCGCGCAAGGCGAGGATGAGGCGGGCGACTTCCTGTATCGCTCGCTGACACTGCCGTTGGGCGTCACCTGGGACATGCGCGACGTCAAGACCGACGCGACCAAAGGCTTCTACATCGACGCCGAGGTCAAACCCTTTGTCGGCTTCGGCATCACCGACTCCGGGGCGCGGGTGACCATGGATGCCAGGGCCTACCGCGGCTTTGGCGGCAACGACCGGGTCGTGGTGGCGGGGCGGTTGCAGGTGGGGGCCATTCTGGGGGCCAGCCTGCTGGGCACCCCCCGCGCCGATCTGTTCTATTCCGGTGGGGGCGGCACCGTCAGGGGGCAGCCCTATCAATCGCTCGGCGTCGAGGTGCTGCGCAACGCCAACACGATCGAGATCGGCGGCAGCTATTTTCTTGCCGGATCGGTCGAAGCGCGGGTAAAGGTCACGCCGCGAATCGGGGTTGTGGGGTTCTTTGACATGGGTCAGGTCGGGGTTGACGGCTTTGGTGGCGCGGGCAGCGAGATGCACGCAGGGGCGGGCCTTGGCGTGCGGTATGCAACCGGTATCGGCCCGATCCGTCTGGACGTGGCAGCACCCGTCAGCGGCGACACCGGTGATGGCGTGCAGATTTATATCGGTCTGGGGCAGGCATTCTGATGCGCCGCTGGCTGATCCTTGCTGCCGTCTGTGTGCCCTGCATGGGGGTCGCGCAGGATGATGACCGCAGCTATCTGACCGGATTGCTGGAAGACAGCTTTTCCGACGGGGCCAGGCAGGTTGTCATCACCGGGTTTCAGGGGGCGCTGTCATCGCGGGCGTCGCTGACGCAGATGACCATCGCCGATGCCGATGGCGTCTGGCTGACGCTTCGGGATGTGGCGCTTGACTGGAACCGGTCTGCCCTGCTGGCGGGGCAAGTGCAGATCAACGCGCTGACCGCCGGAGAGATCGTGCTTGACCGGCTGCCGGTCACCGGCACGGGTGGGCCTTCGCCAGAGGCGACCGGGTTCTTTCTGCCGGAACTGCCGGTCTCGGTCGACATCGGCGAAATCACGGCAGAGCGGATCGTTCTGGGAGACGCCGTGTTGGGCGAGCCTGTGGTCGCCACGCTGACCGCGTCGCTGTCGCTGTCGGGTGGCGAAGGTTCGGCGCAGGTGCTGTTGCAGCGCACCGATGGCAGGACCGAGGGGCAGCTGCAGCTTAACGCCGCTTACGCCAACGCGACCGGGCAGTTGTCGATCAATCTGGCCGCGGTTGAAGGCGCGGACGGCGTCGCGGTTCGCCTGCTGGACGTGCCGGGGGCACCGTCCGCCGAACTGACCATCGAAGGTGCGGGGCCGATCACCGATTTCACCGCTGACGTGGATTTGAAAACCGACGAGGTGTCGCGGCTGTCCGGGCAGGTTCAACTGACCGGCGACGGGGCGGGCCAAAACGGCTTTGCCGCCGACCTGAAGGGCGATCTGGCACCGCTGTTCTTGCCGCAATACGCAGAATTCTTTGGCCCCGAGGTGTCGTTGACCGCGACCGGCACGCGGTCATCCGTCGGTCGGCTGGACCTGAGCGAGTTTAACCTGTCGGCCCGCGCGCTGTCTGTGGCCGGGTCGCTGCTGCTGTCGGCCGACGGATTGCCCGAGCAGTTTGCCCTGCAGGCGCGGCTGGGGCTTGATGGCGAGCCGCTGCTGCTGCCGATGTCGGGGGCCGAAACCCGGGTTGTGGGGGCCGAAATCGGATTGCGGTTCGACAGCCGCAACAGCGATGGCTGGGACGGAGAGGCGATTCTGACTGGACTGGACCGGTCCGGCTTCAAGGCCGAGCGGGTGGAACTGACCGGGTCCGGGCGCATCGCGCGGCCGGCGGCCGGACCGCTGGTCTCTGCCTCGCTGCGCTATGCAGCAACGGGGCTAGCCCCCGATGATCCGGGTGTCGCGGCGGCATTGGGGACCGAGCTTTCGGGGCTGTTGCTGGCCGAATGGCAAAGCGGCAGCGGCGTCGTCAGGGTATCCGACCTGCAGATCAACGGGCAGGACTATGCCGCGCAGATTGCAGGCAGCATCGCCGGGCTTGAGCAGGCCTTTGCGCTGTCGGGCCGGGTCGATGCGCAGATGACCGATCTGTCGCGGCTGGCGCTCTTGGCGGGGGAACCGCTGGCGGGGCGGGGCGATATCACGCTGAGCGGAACAGGCAGCCCTTTGTCGGGCGCGTTCGACGTGCAGGTAACGGTGGCGGGCACCGATCTGCAGACCGGCGTCGCTGAACTCGACGGGTTGCTGGCCGGATCGTCGACCATCGAGGCGGCGGTGCGGCGCGATGAGACGGGCACGGAACTGGTGTCGTCGCGGCTGGTCGCGACTTCGCTGGTCGTGTCGGCGCAGGGGCGGTTGGGCAGTGACGACAGCGATCTGACCGCCGAGGTGAACTTTTCCGACCTTGGCGTTCTGGGCGATGCCTATGCCGGGGCCCTGCAGGGCACCGCGAGACTGACGGGTGCTATCGAGGCGGCGGCGGTGACGCTGACCGCCACCGCGCAGAACCTGAGCGTGGGGCAGGCGCAGGCCGATGCGCTGTTGACGGGGGTCACCGGTCTGACCCTGCAGGTGCAACGGGCGGAAGCCGGGCTGCGGATCGGGCAATTGACGCTGCGCAACCCGCAACTGGCACTGACGGCGGCAGGCACGGTTGCGGCCGAAGGCTCTGACATCACCGCGGATCTGACGGTCAACGACCTGTCCGATCTCGGCAATTTCGGCGGCTCCTTGACAGGCAAAGCCCGCTTCACCGGCACCGCCGATCAGGGCGTGGTGCTGCTGAACGCCACGGGTGAGGGGCTGGCGGTGGGTCAGCCGCAGGCCGACCGACTGCTGGCGGGCACATCGACCGTGGTGGCGCGGGTCAGACTGGCCGATGGCGCAGCGGTGCTGGAGCAGGCCGACATTCGCACTCCGCAGGTCTCCGTCTCGGCGACGGGAACGCTGGCGGCGGCGGGCAGCGACGTGACGGCCAAGGTGGCACTGACCAATCTGGCGGCGGTTGGCGGCGGCTATGCGGGCGCGCTCGACGGCACGGCGCGGTTCATCGGCACGGCGCAGACCGGGCGGCTGACGATCAACGCCACCGGCAACGGGCTGGCCATTGGCCAGCGTCAGGCCGATGCGCTGTTGCGCGGGCAAAGCGTGCTGTCCGCCGACCTGCTGATCGAAAACGGCTCGGTCGCGGTCGAGCGTGCCGAACTCGTCAATCCGCAACTGTCGGTGCAGGCCACGGGGCAGCTGGCTGATACCGCCCGCACCCTCGATCTGAATGCACGGCTGGGCAACCTTGCGCTTATCCTGCCTGCTTTTCCGGGCGTGCTAAGCGTGACAGGAACGGCGGTCCAGGATGCTGGCGGCTATGATCTGAACCTGCAGGCCAACGGACCGGGGCAGATCGAGGCGTCGGTCAATGGCCGGATCTCGCCCGATTTCCGCACCGCCGATCTCGACATTCAGGGCACGGCTCAGGCGGCGCTTGCCAATGCCTTCATCGAGCCGCGCGCGGTGTCGGGGCTGCTGCGGTTCGACCTCGGGCTGGATGGCCCGCTGCGGGTGTCGTCGTTGTCGGGGCCGGTCAGCCTGTCTGGCGGGCGGGTCGCGGATCCTGCGCTGAACTTTGCGCTTGAGAATGTGCAGGCCCAGGCCACCCTTGGTGGCGGGCGCGTGCAGGTGTCGTCGACCGCTGCGGTGTCATCGGGTGGCGGGCTGCAGGTTGATGGCTCGGTGGGGTTGGCCGCACCGTTCGACGCCGATCTTGCCGTCGCGGTGCAGCGGGTCACCCTGCGCGACCCTGATCTGTATCAGACGACGGCGAACGGCGCGGTGACGATAAGCGGCCCGCTGGCGGGGGGTGCCATCATCGCGGGCCGTGTCGCGCTGGCCGAAACCGAGTTGCGCATTCCGTCAACCGGCATGGTCGGCGCTGGCGATCTGCCGGGGCTGGTGCATGTCGACGAACCGGCCGACGTGCGGCAAACCCGCGTGCGCGCAGGGCTGATCGAAACGCGGCGGGGCGGACGGGCGGGGGGCGGTGCGTTTGGCCTTGACCTCGAGATTTCGGCCCCGAACCAGGTGTTCATCCGCGGGCGGGGCCTGGACGCCGAGCTGGGCGGCCAGCTGACGTTGAGCGGCACCACGGCGGCGATCGTGCCGTTCGGGTCATTCTCGCTGATCCGGGGGCGGCTCGACATCCTCGGCAAACGGCTCGAGCTGTCAGAGGCATTGTTGCAGCTTGAGGGGGCGCTGGTGCCGTTCATCCGCGTGGTGGCATCGACCGAGAACGACGGGATCATCAGCTCGGTCGAGATTGAAGGTCCGGCAACCGCCCCTGTCGTCAGCTTTACCTCGCAGCCCGACCTGCCCGAGGAAGAGGTGCTGGCCCAACTGCTGTTTGGCCAGACGCTGCAGAACCTGTCGGCGTTTCAGGCGGTGCAGCTGGCGGGGGCAGTGGCGACACTGGCCGGGCGCAGCGGGCAGGGACTGGTGTCGCGGATACGGCAGGATGTCGGGCTCGACAACCTCGACATTCGGACCGATGCCAACGGGGCGGCGTCGCTGACGGCTGGCAAGTATCTGACCGAGAACATTTATACCGAAGTGACGGTCGATCAGGAGGGCAAAAGCCAGATCAACCTGAACCTCGACATCTCGTCGAGCATCACCGTGCGCGGGCGGGCCGAATCGGATGGCACCACTGGCATCGGGGTGTTTCTGGAAAAGGACTACTAACGCGGAGCGCGGGCGCGCATTGAATCGACGGCAGCCCCGAGCAGCACCGCATAGGCGCTGACATACAGCCACATCAGCAGCGCCGCGACAGCGCCGATCGACCCGTAGACCTGATTGTAGGCGGGGAAATTGGCCAGATACAGCATGAACCCCCGCGCGGCGCCGGCCCACAGCACCACGGCCACCAGCAGGCCCCAGCTAAGCAACGGCGGGCGATGGGCACCGTGATTGGGGCCGAACCGATAGGCCAGCCCGACCGCAAGCACCACCAGCACCAGCCCGAGCGCCAGGTTCGTGCCCTCTAGGGCCTGCGCCTCAAACAGGCCAAGCGGCAGGAACGCCAGCACCAGCGGCACCACCACCGCCAGCAGCATGGCCGCCAGCGCCAGCCCGATCAGCACCATTGTCAGCAGCATCGCCCGCAACTGATGCCAAAGACCATAACGGTTGGGCAGCGCATGAACCGCATTCAGCCCCCGGATCAGGGCCGCCACCCCGGCCCGGGCCGACCACAGGGCGAAGCCTAAGGACAGCAGCGTGGCCCACCCCAGCTTGCGGGACGGCACCGCCAGCAGCGCCTCGATCTGCGCCAGGATCAGGGTGTGGGCATCGGGCGGCAGAAAATCTCGCAGCACCTCGATCTGGGTCCGGATCACGAAGGGGTCATTCAGCACGCCCCAAATCGCGATGATGGCCGCGACGGCGGGAAAGATCGCCAGAAATCCGAAAAATGCGACGCCTGCGGCGATCAGGCCCAACTCGGCCTGTTCTGTGCGCCGATGCAGACGCAGCATCGCGGCCATCAGGTTGGGAGGAATTGGCAAAAAACGCAGCATATCAGACTCACAAAAGCATCAGGGCGCGCCGAAGCGCGCCCCAATTATGGACAAACATCCGCCTCACAGACCGAAGTCTGGGATCAGTCTTCCGAGTCGCCGTGGCTGCCGGAAGCAGCGGCAACACCCAGCAGAATCAGCAGGGCCAGCGGAACCAGAACGCCAGCCGATGAACTGGAGGTCGGCGCGGCGATGATCGCGTCCGGCTCGCCTTCTTCGGCGATGATCACGGGGCCACCCGCCATTGCGGACGACGCCATTGCAAAGATGGACAGGCCAGTCACAAACGATACGATTTTCTTCATTTCGAAGCTCCGAAGGTAAGATACATTGGGTTTTCTTTAACACAGCACAGAAGGTGAGAAAAGACTCAAGTGTTTTCTCAGTCGATTATCCTTTGAAGTGTCAGATTTCCAACACCTCCCACAAGCACCTGACTTGATTGGCGGATCATCCCCCCTTCAAACCAGAAGTGGTTCACTGCGGTTCCCTGTGTGCCGGTGCAATTCTCGACGATATGGCGGGTCGCATGCGTCCGCCCCAGAACCGTTATCGTTTCGGCACCCTTGCTGGACAGGGTGCAGGTATACGTCACCTTCTGTGTCTGATCAGCACCGTCGAGGTAAACATAGTCCCGCGACGTCTGACCCGTGCCAGCCGACAGCGCCGCGGCCGAAGGCGCACGGGCCGCCATGATGTCGGACCCCATGCCCCGGGTCGCCACCAGAACTCCGTCGCGCAGCGACACCGACACCCGTTCGTTGCCGGACCAGGTCTCGATTCCGTTGTTGTTTCCGACGACGGCCAGATAGGCGCTGGCCCCGGTAACCTCGTTGCGGAAAAACATGATGGGGACGCCGTTGCTGGCCACGGTGGCACGGGCGGCAGCAGGGTCAACCGCGGCCGGTTCTGCCGCACCGCGGCGACTGGAGATCGCCTCGCGTGCAGCCGCTGCCAGATCGCCGGTCTTGATGCCGCCAAGCCCGGCGTTGGGGTCGTTGCCGCATCCCGACAGGGCAAATGCAAGCAGCGGCAGGGCGAACAGCAGCGCGCGTTTCATTTCCAGAACCGTCCCCACTGGGCGTCGAGGCCCGACGTCTGATAGTCGCGCACCGTTTCATACAGCCGCCCGTCGACCTCCAGCCGTGCCCCGCCATCGCGCCCGAAGGGCCGCAAGGTCAGCGGGCGCGCGGCGCGGGTGGGCTGCCCGGTGAACCAGGCAATCGGAATTTCGACACGGATGCCCTTGTCGAAGGTGCCCGAACCGAAATCTTCGGGCGAAACGTCGGTCAGCGTGGCAAATGCGCCCACCTTCCAGCCGTTTTCGAACTCGCGGTCCAGCGTCAGCGTGGCCCCGACATCGCCGGCCAGATAGTGGCCCACGTCCAGTTGGGCATGATATCCCTTGCCGAGTTCCAGATACCCCGACACATGGCCGGTCGCCACCTTGTAGTCGTAGAACGAAAAGCCGAACCCCTGGTCCGGGTCGCGCTGGCCGACATAGTTGACCTCGGCCCCGATCGCCCACCGCTTGCCCACCGGCTTCCACAGAAGCTCGGTCGAGATGCCGCCGAACATGCGTTCCAGATACCCGACCGTCACGCGGCCATAGACCTCGGGCGCCACGCGGCCGAACCAGGCCAGCGTCAGCGATTCCAGCGCCGGGTCGCCAAGCGCATCGTAGCGGTCGACATCAGATCTGACCGGCTGCAGCGCGGCCACGATATTGGGCGGCGGCTCGTTCAGCGTGCCGGCGATCTTCTTGGTCAGCGACCCCGCCAGCATCAGGCCGGGCCGGATCTCATAACTGGCACCGACGCGCAGCCCCAGGTCGGCGCGCACCGGGTTGTCCAGATCGAACAGACGGAAGCGCAGATAGGGCGTCACGGACCAATTGAATTTGGGGTAGGCAGCCTTGTCAAAGACCAGACCGGCAATCGGGCGACCGGGGTCTTCGATCTTGACCCGCGCGCGCATCGCGGCGGCCTGATCGGTCGAAAACTCCAGCGCCTCCAGGTCGGAGCGGCGGACGGTGACCTTGGACATCGGCACGCCGTTGACCACGGGCACGATCTCGAACACCTCAACCGAGGCGGGCATCACCTGCGACATCGTCCGCGCCACCCGACCAATGGCCTGCGCCTCGGCGTCGTAGCTCAGGTTGCGCACGCGCACCTGGGTCCGGGTGGCGGTGTAACCCATAGCCTCGACCCGCAGGCCATCGCGTTCCAGCCGCTTGTTGAGATTCGCGATCAACACCTCTTGCGCGCCGTCTTGCGTCACCCATTCTGGTGACCAGGCATCGGGGTCGGCGGCGCGTGACGGGCGCGGGGCGACCGGATCGGGGGCGGGGCCCCCCATGCCACCCGACCGCCGCTGATCGGCATTCAAGAGGATATGCGCCGCAAAGCCGATTTCGGAGCCATACATGTAGTAGGCCCCGAAGCGCATGTTGTTGCCGCGCTGATACTCAACGCCAAAGTTGAACGGACTGCGGCGTTCGAATGTCTGCCGGCGATCGGACTCTTCCGGATAGCCGATCGACGAATACTCGGCCTTGAGGCCCCAGGTGTCGTTGATCTGCCATTCAATGCCGCCAAACGGCGCCATGTCGCCCCGGAACCATTGGCTGAAATTGGCCTGACCTTCCAGACCGCGGTCACGGATCGGGCGCTCTCCGAATGGTGCGCCAATCTCGCCATAGGTTCCAAGATAGCCCCATCCCAGACCGGCGGTAACCTTGACCCTTGGGGTGACATGCTTTGTCGCGGCGATGTATTCGCCCGACAGCCGGCCGGTGCCCACGAAATCCTGCAGGCCGATGGTCAGGGCCGGCAGATACCGACCTTCGTCCGCAATCAGATACCGCAGGTCGAAAGAGCGGTCGTAATAGGTCGGAAATTCGTTCACGCCCCGGCAATCCGGCGGGCAGAACAGCCGCGCATAGTTTCGGATCGCCGAATACCGAAAGCTGCCCGACAGCCGCGGCGAAATCTGGAATGTCAGCGTGGTCCGGCTCATCGGGCCGAAGTGGCCGGAGGTGACCGAGAACGTCGCATCGGGTTGTGGCTCGCCCGATGGCATGTCGATCAGGCCCGTCGCGCCGAACAGGTTCAACGTCGCCGGAGTTTCCGCACCGGCCGCCAGCGCCATTGCACCAAGGGCGGTCGCCCCGACCAGCCTGCGGATCAGACGACGAGGTTTGGGAGGATAGGTCATGCGGGCCCCTTCGACTTGGCCGCAGTCTAAAGGTTGGGGCGATGGCCGCAACCAGTTTTGCCCCCACCGCTGCCGCCGCGGGTGAAACTATGTCGTGAAAGCCTCACCGGTCAGGTTTGTGGCATCCGGCTGCGACCGGGTGGCATCAACTGGCCCAGACTGGCGTCGATGTATCCTTCGACATGAGTGCGCGCCACGCCGCGCGCCGCAACGGCATCGCCGCTTGCCACGGCCTGGCTCAGCGCCTGCAGCGCCTTGGCCATTTCAAGTTCCGACAGGCTTGCTTCCCGGGCACGCAGGATCTTTGAATGCGGCGTCGTCAACAGACCCTCGCCGATCAGCAATTCTTCGTGAAGCTTTTCGCCCGGGCGAAGGCCGATCACCCGGATGTCGATGTCACCGTCGGGGTTGATGTCGTCGCGCAGGGTATAGCCGGCGGCCTCGATCATCTGCTGCGCCAGATCGCGGATCCGGATCGGCGCACCCATGTCCAGCACGAACACGTCGCATTCGTGCTGCACTTGGGACTGCGCAAACGACCCCGCCAGCAACACCAGACGCACTGCCTCGGTCAGGGTCATGAAATAGCGGGTGACATCGTCGTGGGTCAGCGTCACCGGCCCGCCCCGCGCAATCTGTTCGGCAAACAACGGAATGACCGACCCCGAGGACCCAAGCACATTGCCGAACCGCACCATCGAAAACACCGTGCCGCTTGACCGTTTCGCCAGATCCTGGATCACCAGTTCGGCCAGCCGCTTCGACGCCCCCATCACGTTCGTCGGCCGCACGGCCTTGTCGGTCGAGATCAGGATGAACCGCCCGACACCGGCCGCCTCGGCGGCGTGGGCCAGCGTGCGTGTGCCAAGCACGTTGTTTGCAAGGCCCGCAATCGGATTGGCCTCGACCAGGGGCACATGTTTGTAGGCGGCGGCATGGATCACCACTTCGACGGCGTGATCGGTCATCACCCTGCGGGCAATGCGCGAATCGGCCACCGACCCCAGGACAGCCTCGACCTCCACCGCACGGCCTTCGGCCAGATCGCGCAACTCGCGGTCGATGGTGTAAAGCGCAATTTCGCTGACGTCGAACAGCACGATCCGGCGCGGATTGAAGCCCAGCAGCTGACGGCAGATTTCCGACCCGATCGACCCGCCCGCCCCCGTGACCAGAATGCACCGCCCGGCATAGGCCTGCGCGCCTTGCGGCAGGGCGGTTTCAGTCTGCGGGCGGCCCAGAAACTGCCCCGGAATCATAGGTGCCAGATTGTCGATCAGCGCCTCGGCTCCGATCAACTGGGCGAACGACGGCACGGCCAGAACATCCAGCCCCAACGCCTGCAACCGCCGCGCAATCTGTGCCTGTTTGGGCGCGGACACCGATGGCATCGCCAAAATGACCCGGTCGACGTCACGCTCGCGGACGATCTCGGCAATCCGGTCGGGCGACAGAACGCGCAGCCCGGCGATGATGGAGGCCTGGGCGGATTTGCTGTCATCGACAAAGGCGACCGGAACGATGCTTTCATGCGACTTCAGCGCCGCCTGCAACTGGATGCCGGTGGCGCCCGCACCATAGATCAGCACACGGCAGCGGGGTTGCCCCAGCCGCAACACCCACAGAAAGACCTGCAGCATCGCCATGCGCGCGGCCACCGACGCCAGAAAAAAGCTGAGACCGAACAGGATGAACCCGGCGGCCGAGAAATAGATGTTCAGCGGTCCCGACAGCAGGATCAGGCCGATGGTCAGCAGCGCGGCGAAGCTGGCCGTTCTGAACACCGCCTGCAGTTCATAGGCTTTCAGCTTGATCTGCGGCATGCCCAGCAGATGCGACAAAGCCCCGGCCAACAGCGGCAACACCACAAAGAACGGCCAGGTCCGGATCAGGATCACCGCCGGGTTCAGCGAGTTCGAGATCAGCATGCAGGCAACCAGAAGGGCGAACGGTGCCAGCACCACGTCGATCGACAGCAGTGTCAGCTGCTTTTCCCGTCGTGACAGCCGGTCGGCAAAGCCGAACAGCACAAGCCTAGCCTTCATCATCGGTCGAAACTGCTTTTCTGCCCGGCGCGTCTTATCAAGTCCGCGTTGAGTCGGTCACCTTACAGAACCACCATCGGTTGCAACAGCACTCCCGTCAAGCAACTGCGTCGCCAATGGCGCAACTGGCGGCCGAGTTCAGCGTCTGGCAACCGCGCTGAACGCCCGGCCAACGGTGCGCGCCACCAGAACCGCGTCCCAGCACAGCGTCCGGTGATGCTGATACAGCAGATCGAGGTGGGCCTTGCGCGGAACGCAGCGCCGGGCATAGACGGCGTCGGTCTCATCGGCGGTGGTGCAGCGGGCCAGCAGACGCTCTTCATGGCGATGTAACGTCAGCGTCGCCAGACCGGTGATGCCTGGCCGGCTGCGCAGGACCTGGGCATACAGATCGGGAAACCGCTGCACATAACCGCGCAGGGGCGGGCGGGGGCCGACAAAGCTCATATCGCCGCGCAGCACGTTCCAAAGCTGCGGCACCTCATCCAGCCGCGTCCGGCGCAGAAAGCGGCCCATTGGCGTGATCCGCGCCGATTTGTCCCCCCCCGAGACGCCGTCGTTGCGCCGCGCCGGGGCCATTGTCCGCAGTTTCCACAAAAGGAACGGCTGATCGGGGGCCTTCATCCGCTCGGCGCGGTAAAAGACGGGGCGATCCTTTGGCAGCAGCACCAGCAGCAGCAGGGCAAAGGGCAAAGCAAGCAGAACGATCAGCACAGCGGCCAGCAGAATATCAAACAATCGCTTGCCGGGAGTCATCGCCATTGCTCCTTGATGCTGGTCAGATCGGCCAGGATGCCCGCCGCGGTGGCCGGGGGCAAGGTGTCGGCGGGCAGCACGGCCTGCAGGCGGTCTACCGACAGCCCCACCACGGGAATCGCGGCCGGGTTCCGGGGCCCGAACCGCCATGGGTGCCCGGCCGCATCCAGCAGATCGCCCATCGCCACAACACCCGGCTGCGCGACATTTAGGATCTGCGGCAGATCACCGCCCGCCTGCGCCCGCAAGATCAGCGCCGCCAGCACCCCTGCCAATACCGAAGGCCCGATGTAGGATCGCAACGGGCCCCCCGGCTGATCCGGGATCGGGTCCAGCAGCGCGGGCGTGCCTGGCTGCAGCCCACCCAGCAGTGAATCTGCCCCAGCCAGATTGCCGATGCGCAGCACGGTCAGACCTGGCCCCATTGGCCCCGGCAACAGCCGCATCGCCGCCTGTTCGGATTCGTGCTTTGATCGTCCGTAGGCCGATGTCGGCGCGGGCGGCACGGTTTCGGCCAGATCGCGGCCCGATGGGTAGACAGCGGCGGTCGAGGCGACAAACACATGGCTGGCCCCGCACGCGATCGCGGCGCGACAGACGGCATCGGTGGTCGCAGCGTTCGACGCAACCTCGGGCCCGTGCAGCGCCGCCGCCAGATGCAGGACGATTGCGCCCTGCGGCAGAACCGGCACCGGACCGCCGATGTGCCACACCGGTCGCCCGGCCTGCCGAGCGGTCCACCAGACCCTGTCCGGAACCGCAAATCCCGCTGGCCGCAACCCGCCCCAAACCACCTGCAAGACCCGCCCAATGCGCCCGGATGCACCGGTGACCACGACCGGTGGTGTTGGCTGCGCTGCTTGACCCATGGTTATCCACAGCCCTTTCTGCACCCTCCCCCCTTCCCGGTTGACCGGACACCGGGGGCCAGTATGTTCGCCATGGCAGACCGGGCCGTCCGGTGCCGCTCTGCCGCTTGCCTCGGAGGATTGCATGTCCCGCCTGCTGCGGTCCACCGGGCCGTTCATTGCCCTGCTGTTTGGCCTTGCCGGCTGCGACCTGCCGCAGGGTGCCGGGATGCAAAGCCAGATCCTTGCAGGCTCCGAATCGCCAGAAGCCACCTTTGCCGTGCGGTTTGTCACCCGCGAAACGCTGCCGGTGCTGAAATCCTGGCCGTTCTACAGCGGGTCCAAGGGGGTGGGCTGGATTTCGAACACCGCCGGGCCCGCGGGCCGGCTGATCGAAGCCGGTGATCTGATCAGCCTTACGGTCTGGGACAACGAGGAGGGCTCGCTGCTCAACGCTCCGGGGCAAAAGCTGGTGGCGCTGCCGGACCTGACGGTGTCGCCCAAGGGCACCGTGTTCATTCCCTATGCCGACGAGGTCTACATCGCCAA
>Ga0105048_10012099_pt1 | contig 13562 bp, 9 predicted proteins | sample MAT05_FD_78382 | JGI IMG/M metagenome (GOLD analysis project Ga0105048, IMG submission 78382) | Freshwater microbial communities from Lake Fryxell liftoff mats and glacier meltwater in Antarctica - MAT-05 | ecosystem: Environmental > Aquatic > Freshwater > Ice > Liftoff microbial mat | place...
CGCTGCCAGCGTCGGATGCTTCACCCCGCTGTGCTCCGCGAACTTCACCGCCGGCATCCCGCTGCGCTCGAACTCGTCGAGCACCGCCTCCCGCCGCTCCCGCGGCGTCCACACCCGCCCGATGACGTCCACCTTCAATATCTGCGCCGGCTCCTGCTTCATATGTTGCCCAGCCTAACGCCTGCGCGTCTTACGACCACCGTTACCCGACGGAGCTACAGATGACGCTTACAGCGCACCGGCGAATTTCCGGGATAGCCGGCGGGCTTTTCGTTATCCGCTGTTTCGCTCGACCGGTGCGGACTCGGCCGCAGGTTCCGCAGGGGTCTCGGCAGCCGCCTCGCCTGCCGGCAATGCTGCTTCTGCTGGCGCTTCGGCGGCTTTTTCTTCCGCCGGCGCTACCTCAGCCGCCACTTCGGCTTTCGGGAGCTTCACGCGGCGCAGCTCGTCCACGTTCGGGAGTTCATCCACCGCCTTCAGGCCGAAGTGTTGCAGAAAATACTCGGTCGTTTCGTAGAGCAAAGGCCGGCCCGGCAGCTCGGCGCGTCCCGCGATTTTGACAAGGCTGCGATCGAGCAGCACCTGCATCACCCCATCGACCGCGACTCCGCGCACGGCCTCGATGTCAGCACGCGTCACCGGCTGGCGATAGGCGATGATGGCGAGCGTCTCCAGCGCCGGTCCGCTCAGCCGCGTCGGCCTCGCCTCGGGATAAAGCTGGCGCACCACGTCCGCAGCGTCCTTCGAGGTGACCATCCCAAAGCCGTTCACGCCCTCCGCGATCTGGATGGCCCGCTGCTGCTGGATGTAATCGATCTTCAGATCCTCCAGCGCCGCGGCAACCTCCCCGTCCTTCGTCTCGGCGAGTTGCTGGACGGCGGGATCCTCACTCTCCACGCCGGCACTGCGCACGAACTTGGCGATTTCAGGAATCGTCATCGGCCTCGGCGAGGCGAAAATGAGGGCTTCTATGGCGTGTCTGAGCGTCAACATCGGTGCTGGAAAGTGACCTAAACCCGGCTGACCTCAATCTCACCGAAAGCCTCGGATTGCAAACAGCGGAGCTGTTTCAAGCGGATGAGTTCCAGCAGTGCGAGAAAAGTGATCACAATCTCGGACCGCGAAGCCGCTCCGCTGAAAAGCTCGGTGAATTTCATCGCGAAGCCGGGCGCGGTGATCTTGAGGATCAGGTCGATCTTGTCCGAAACGGTGAAGTTCTCCTCGAAGATCTCCCGCAGGTCCTCCTTCTTGTCATCGAGCCGCTTGAGGATCTTGTTGAAGGCATTGATGAGGTCAAAGACCGACACGTCGCCGAGCGGTCGCTCCACCGCCTCCTCCGCGCCCACGGCGAGCCGGGGAAAGACTCCCTCGCGGGCCGTCTCACGATCATGGAGATGCGCGGCGGCCTCCTTGAACTTCTTGTATTCGAGCAACTGCCGCACAAGTTCCCAGCGTGGGTCCTCCTCGTCTGCCTCTTCCTCCGGCGGCTGCACGCTCACCGGCAGCAGCGAGCGGCTCTTGAGGTAGATGAGATTCGCCGCCATCACGACGAACTCGCCGGCAATGTCGAGGTCGAGCATCTTGAACATGTCCATGAACTCGAGGTACTGCTTCGTGATGTGCTCGATCGGGATGTCGTAGATGTCGATCTCATCGCGCTTGATGAGATAGAGGAGAAGATCGAGCGGCCCCTCGAAAACTTCGAGTTTCACTTTGTATTCCTGCGACATGCGGGCGCGGAGGCTAGCGGACGACCGCCCGATGGGAAGAAAAAGGTGGGGAAAACGTTCCGAAGGCCCGTCGCACGCAGGACTCCCCGTGGCTCGCTGGCATCCTTCGATCTCCAGGGCCGTCTGCGCTGGGGCCAACCCCTCGGCGCACCATCGGGTGAACTCCACCAAAGCCGACTCGCCGGTCCTCCCGCCGTGACCGATTCACTGATCACCGCCACAACAGCACGCGCTCCTGCCGTATCGCGAGACAGGCAAGCACCACTTGATGATGGGCTACGAACTGATCCGGCTCGCGCTGCTGGAACTCGACCGCCGCTGGGACTTGGGCAACGACATCTTCATTCTCCACCTCGACGAACTGGAGCAGTTCGAGCCGAAAGCGTCCGATCTTCGTCGCGAAATTGCGCGCCGGAAGATCCGCTGGAAATCCGTGCAACGACTCGAACTGCCCGACGGGATCGACTCCGACGGCCTGAGCCATTCGGGATTGCCACAGGTCTTCGAGAACGCCACCGAGTGGATCGGCGCACCCGTCTCCGCCGGCGTCGCGACCGGCACCGCGCGCATCGTCTTCAATCCGCGCGAGGTCGAGGAACTCGGGACCGACTACGTGCTGGTCTGCCCCTCAACCGATCCGGGCTGGACGCCGTTCTTCATCAACGCCCGCGGTCTCATGGTCGAGCGCGGCATCGCCAAATTTCTTGCTGAGACGCATCGTCCGGCGTACGCACATTGTTCGAAAACCTCATCCCCAATCCCCATGCCATCCCTCCGCATTCCCCGTCGTGATTTCCTCCGCACATCCGCACTCGCCGCCGGCGCCGCTGTCATCGGCGCGCCTGCATTTCTGCGCGGGCAGAATCTGAACAGCAGACTCAACATCGGCATCATCGGCTGCGGCGGACGCGGCGGGTTCGCGGTGAAGGGTGCGGCAAATGAAAACATCGTCGCCCTGTGCGACATCAACGAGGAGCGCCTCGACAAAGTCCTCGCCGCGAATCCGAAGGCGCGGCGCTACGTGGATTTCCGCAAGCTGCTCGCCGAGGCGAAGGATCTCGACGCGATCACCGTCGCCACCGCCGAGCACACGCACGCGTTTGCCACGCTCGGGGCACTGCAGTTGAAGAAGCACGTCTATTGCGAGAAGCCGCTGACGCATTCCATCGGCGAAGCGCGCATCATCGCCGACGCAGCGGCGCAGGCGAAGGTCGCCACGCAGATGGGCACGCAGAATCACGCGAACCCGAATTTTCACCGCGTGATCGAACTCGTGCGGAGCGGTGCCATCGGCCCGGTGCGCGAGGCGCATGTGTGGGTGTCGCGCGCGTGGGGCTGGCAGACGCCTGAGGAGGCGGTGGCGAACAAGGACATCGTCTCCGCGCAGGAGCGTCCGGCGGGATCGTCGCCAGTGCCGGCGGGTGTGAACTGGGATCTCTTTCTCGGGCCGGCACCGGAGCGGCCGTTTCACGAAGTGTATTGGCCGGGGCCAAAGTGGTATCGCTGGTGGGATTTTGGCAGCGGCACGATGTCGGACATGGGCAGCCATTTGAACGACCTGCCGTTCTGGGCGCTCAAGCTCGATGCCCCGCTGACCATCGAGGCGGAAGGCCCGCCGCCGCACGCGGAGATCGCGCCAGCATCCATGCTCGCACGCTACACCTACGGCGCGCGCGGCGACATGCCGCCGGTCACCATGACGTGGTATCAGGGCACACAGAAGCCGCCGCAATTTACCGAGGGGAAAATTCCACCGTGGGGCATGGCCATCCTCTTCGTCGGCGACAAGGGGATGCTGCTCGCCGATTACAGCCGGCACATCCTGCTGCCAGAGGAAAAGTTCAAGGACTTCAAGCGGCCCGAGCCGTTCATTCCGCATTCGCCCGGCCACTTCGAGGAATGGCTGCTCGCGTGCAAAGCAGGCACACCGACCGGATCGAACTTCGACTACGCCGCAAAGCTCACCATCGCAAACCACCTCGGCAACGTCGCATACCGCCTCGGCAAGAAGATCGAGTGGGATCCGGTGAACCTGAAGGCGAAGAACGCGCCCGAGGCGGATCGGCTCATTCACAAGACCTACCGCAAAGGCTGGGCGCTCACCTAAGCGGCTGTTGAAAAAAGTGCGTTTGCTGTGCGATTCGCAGTGGTGGGATTGAATTTGGAAGCCATGAAATCCGTGCATTTCACTTTCGGGCAGCCTGAAACCGCTCCCATTCTCCTCGCCCACGCCAACGCCCACGAAATCCACCGCGAACTCGGCTCCACTCCCGCCGCCGCACGCGCCCAGGCCCTCGCCGAAAACCGCTCCAAGCTCCGCCCGCCTCCAGCCTGCCCATGGTGGCGTTTCCTCTGGAGCCTCCGCACCACCGTCCGCATCGGCGACGACGGCAAAGCCCCGTCCGCAACCTCCGCCTCTCCGTCGATGCGCCTCCACGCTCACGCCTCATCCGCTGCTTGCTCCCAGATGGCGACATCTTCCTCCTCAAATCCCCTCCCGCCAAAAACTCCCTCCCTCAGATCCTCCTTCATTCCCCGGTCTTTTAACCCCTCCTTCTCACTTTCCAGTTTTGATCGCACGCAGAATTCCAGTTTTGACTGATACACGACACAAATTCCTAGCAGTCTTGACTGAAGGGAAACTCCCGCCTAGAGAACGTCGCCCATTTCGGTTACTCATCCCGCCTTGGGCGTGATCAAGCTGCAGCGCCCCGCTACGCACCCCATAATGACCCGATGATTGACCCGTGAGAAAACCAAATTCCGACTCACCGTCTGACTCCTGCTTTGCGCGGTGGCGTTGCCGACGCTCCCCGCAGATGCCGTCGAGCTGGGCAACGCAGACACTCTCGAACTGGAATTTCGAATCGGCGGCTCCGGGAAAGCAGGGGTGAGTTTCAAATTCGCGGGTGGCAAGTCACAGACCCTGACCGGGGTGGTGAAGGCGGACGCCATGAGGCGCACGGTGACCAAGGACGGAAAGAAGGTGCCAGAAATCGTGCCCATGCCCGATGGGCTGATCGAGTTTGGCGGTTCGGGGTTGAGTCTTAAATATCACACTCGCCCTCGCCTCTCGCGCTACACCGAGGCGCAACAGGCGGAGCTTGCCTCGCGCTGGGAATCACTGGCGGGTGCCGCGCAGAGCTGGGTGCCGCTCGAAGTCCGCGCAGATGCGGGCGGAGTTGAGCTTTGGCTGGCGGGACGCTACGGCGGGCGCTTGCTGAGTGAGAGCCGCTTAGTGGAGGTCAGCTTGAGCCTCGGCAAAGGCGGGGAAGTTCGCGGTGAGCGTGCCTTCACCCGCGCCAACACGGGGCGCTATCTCGCCCTGGACGTGCGCCAGATCGCACAGCCTGGAGTGATGAAGGACGGCACGGTCTCCTCAGGTGATTGAGAAAATTCCGATGTTGGTCGCCGATGGTTCGGGCAATGCGGATGTGGGCGTGGTGAAGGAGATGCAGGGATCCCGCTTCCTCGAGACGGATGAAAATACCTCGCGCACCTCGCTCGACGGCATGAAGGAGTCGCTGCATTTCTCCGTGCCGCAGGCCTTCTACCACCGAGCTTGGGTTCTGTGCGCGGTCGAGCCCGATACTAAGAAAGACCCCATGCTCACGACGCGACTGACGCGCTTCGGCTTCTCAGGACGTGGCGGTGCCAGGTCCGACACCACCCTCACGCTGCCACGCGGCGAGGAAAAGCCGGCCGACGGGGTCCGCCAGATCGGGACCGTCGAGTTCCCGACAGCCGGCGGCCAGAAGGTCTCCGTGCCGCTCTATCTCGTGAGGGTCGATCTGAAGACGGGTTCGATCCTGGATCTCTTCAGCGACAGCCAGGATCCGATCGCGCCGATGAAGATCGGCCCCTATCTGGACTTCGAGTTCCTCGGGAAATGCGACGGGCTCAGCTTCGCCGATGATCGCCGCCGCAAGCCGCTCGCGTCCTCGACGAGCGGGGTGCATGTTTTCGGAGTCACTCTGGAGAAGGCACCAGTTGAGCTGCGGATCAAGCAGGCGCAAGCGGGCAACATCTTTCACAACGACGAGACGCCCGAGACGACCTTTGCCGTGCGCGCCAGCGCGGCGGGGCGCTACCTCCTGCGCTGGGAAATCAGCGATGCGGCGGGCGTCTCCTTCGGTCGCCATGAGAAGGCGTTTGAGATCACGACGGTCGGGAGCGAGACGGACCTCACCATCCCGCTCGCCATGCCGGAGGTCGGCTGGTATGGGCTCCGCGTCACGCTATCCGATGCCGCCAGTGGAGACTTGTTCGAGCACGACGCCTCGTTTGCCCTCTTGGGAAAAGATACACGCACCGCAGGCTACGAATCGCCGTTCGGCACGTGGTGGTTCACGGGGCAGCAAACGGTGCAGTCGGCCGGACCGATGCTGTTCAAGGAAGGGATGCGTCGCGGCACGGTCCATTCCCTCAAGGAAAACGAGGAGGATCTCGCGCCGTGGAAAATCACGCTCAACCAGATCCACTGGTCGTTTCGGCGAGCCGACCTCAAGGACTGGCCCGCAGCCGAAGCCCGTGCGGAGAAAGCCATCGGTGAAATGCTGAAGCGCTTTCCGCACTGCGATTACATCGACCTCTTTCACGAGAGCTACGGCCCCGCCACGTATCCTCCGGAGCTATACGGCAAAAAATACGATGCGGACCCGCTTGTGACGCAGCAGGAGGATGAGCTTTACGACCTCGGCGTGAAGGCCGCCCGGTTCATTCGCGCGAAGTTCCCACAGCTCAAGATCATCGCGGGGAACTCGAATGGCTCGGCCGGGATCGTCGCGATGATGTTGCGGCGCGGTTTCCCGAGGGACCTGATTGATTATCTCGGCAGCGAGGCCGGCGGGCAGACCATCTCCCCCGAAAAGCTGACCCCGCATGGCCCGGGAGGAATCTGGTTGATGAACGAAACCGCGCGCATCTTCAACTATGACATCCCGCCGACCGGGTGCTTCGAGTTCACCTACCGCTGCGAGAGCAAGCTCGGAGCCCGTCGGCATGCGGAATGGTATGCGCAGGATATGTTGCTGGGCCTTGCCTACCGCTTCCCGACCGTCTCGCCTGCGGCTCTCGGGGATGTCGGGAACGCCTACTTCGACACCCTTTGGGGCGCCTCCGGACTTTGCCAGCGGCAGCCGCTCCACTACCCAAAGCCCGCCTACGTCGCGCTGGCGACACTGGCCCGCGTGCTCGACCGCGTGAAGCTCGTCCAGCAGATGCCCACCGGTTCATCGAGCGCGCATGCGCTTGAATTCGACCGCGCAGGCCAGCGCATTTACGCGCTCTGGACACCGCGCGGACAGTGCGAAATGGAACTCGAGTTCCCGAACGACACTGAACTGACTGGCATCGGAATCTACGGCCGCACCGAGGCGCTCCAGACCGATGGGAAAAAGCTCTCCGTCGCCGCAGGAACGGGCGTCCGCTACCTCATTAGCCCCGTGGCAGCGACGCGCGTCTCGGCGGGTCGGCGCCCGGCCTTGGCCAATGGACGCACAGCGCCGAGGGGAAGCTCGATTACCCGCTCAAGCTCACTGGGCTTTCCGTGCAAACACATCGCCGCCCACTAGACCTCACCCAGATGCAGCCGGTCAAGGGAACGATCCGCCTGAAAGACGTGAGCGCCATCGGCGGGGAGAAGTAGCGCGCCCGGTGCGCGCCTCACGAATAACCTCCATCCTCTATCACCTGCGCAAGGTTCCGCTGTGTATGCCTCGGTGAAGCGAGTCCCCCTGCGTGGCGAGGCGGTCAATGTCCGGCGGGAAATGATGCAAAAAATGCTAGGCATGAATGGCACTCATTTAAGCAGCTCATCGTGCGTATTTGCGGGGGCGAAGTAGGCTGAGAAAGCAGGACGCGTTGATCAGCCGCCCGGCGCGTCAGGCCGAAGATGCTGTGGATGCGAGAGGCCGCTGGGAAAACTGATTTGCCCAAGCCCCATCGACCACGATCGGAATCGCTCTTTCCCGATCGGCCCAAGTTGCGCCAGAAATAGAAAAATCATTCCGCCGTCCGTTCGTGAGAGAATCGCGGAGTTGGCGTGGGTCGCCATCCAAGCCGAAGGTGCCAAAATCCTCAATGAGCAAAAAATCCACTGCCTCGTCGGAGGCCGGCAGATTTTTCAGTCCCGAGTTCTTGGCGAGCAAATGCGGCCACAGCGTATTAAGCCAATGACTCGCCCTGTCTGGGGCCAGTTGCTGTCCAGTACCCGCGAACGTGTAGCGCATTCGCACTGGCGCAGTGCCCGCCCGCGCGTCCAAGGAGTTTTGGATCGGTTCTCGAACCAAGGAAGCCGCCAGCGATTCGGCGGAAAAAAATTCATCGCTGAAGGGATCGCTGTTGATTTCACCTTCACGCAGCGGCAGGAAGGCCCAGTTCAAGTTTTGTGGCACGGTTGGATTCATATCGAAAACAGAGGCCAATCGCAATCACAACGGCTTCCGATTACTCCCAAGTTTGGCACTGGTCTCTTGAACGGGTTTGTATTTCGCCACGGTTGGATGCCGAAGGAGTCTCAGAATCGCAGGGTATTGGTGCTTAACGAACCTCTCGACTCGGCATTCGAGTTTTTCCTTCACGGCAGAAAGTTCCAGACGACGGAAATCATCCGCACTGCAAAGCGTCTGGCTCAGAACCGAACAATCCTTTTGGTTTCCCACACGTTTGTTATCCGCACAGATGAACAAACCACGGTTTTCCTTGGCGAGCCGGTAAATGACTTCGCGCAACTCATGGTAGCCGGGTTTCACCGCCTTCATTCCAGCCTTCAACGTGATTCCCAGCGGCTCTGCGTTTTGAAATGGGTTCGTAAACGGCAGATTGAGGAACACGAAATCAAAAATCTGACCTTGGTAGGCTGGGTCAGCTCCGCCTTGCTTGAGTGGCGGGATGGCATCCAGTTCGCCGGGCACGAAGGGAAGGAAAACATCGAACGGGCGGCGAAACCGTCCTGGGCGGAAACAATCCTTTCCAAACGAGCGTCTGATTAGCTCGCCAATGAACTCTTCCATTTCTCCTCGCACACTCTCTTGCCAATCCCGAACGCCTGCAAGGATTTCGGGAATCAGCGCGCCTTCGCGTTGGAACAAACCGGCACAAGACTTTGCCATCTCGGGCGCAAGCTCGACTCGCGTTTTCAACCGTAATGACAAGCGGTCGCTCAGGAGTGTGCGGTAGTGGTCAATAAGCACGGCAACAATTTCTGAATCCGTCCAGTCGCGACGAGGAAGCGACTGCACTTTTTCCTTCAGAAAAGGAGTGAACTCCGCGAATCGCATGAGCACGTAGTCAGAGTCCGTGGGTTCGTCTCCGCGGAGGGTAAAGAACACAAAGACGGCGTCGAATCCCGGATACCACTCGCGCACGAGTGCCTTGTAGCGTTGCAACTGGTCTTTGCCTTCTCGCGCTTCGAGTTTGTTCTCGATGAGGCAGACGAACTTGGCTCGTTCGCTCACAAGCAAAAGGTCAATGTTGTGAACCTCGCGAGAGACCTCCAAATCTTTACCCTTGTCGCCACTCAAATCAGGAATCTTCACCCTCGGCTGTTTCTGTCGCACCACGCGCAAGAAGTCAGCGAACGGGCCGACGCCGAGGCCGTGTGTTTCGCGAGGATTGAACAGCCATGCGAAGAAATCAGAGTGTTTGATTTCGCGCAATCGGAGCGCGGAGAATGCATTCGGACGCGGTTTCGCTCCAGACTGGAAGCTGGCGATGAAGTCAACGTATTGGTGAAGCAGCAACGCGAGCGCCTCACTTAGTGGCACGGATTCCTTCACATCGGTCAACTGCTTCAACTCTCCACAAAGTTCGGTATAGGTCAGCGTAACGTAAGCGGAGTCCGATGGGGTTTCCGACCTGAGCGTCAAGAACACGAACAGATGCTGGAATCCTGGAAACTCTTGCTCAACCATACGGCGATACCGGGGGAGTTGTTCCGAGTGTTCGCCAGTGTGAATCTTGTTCTCGACCAAACACACAAATCGCCGAATGCGGTCAACAATGAGCAAGTCGGCCCGCTTGAACTCACGAACCACGGTTGCGCCGTTCAATCCGTCCGCGCTGCGAAGGATTCCATTCAGCTTCGTCGCTTCGCTTCCGCTTGGCATCTTCTTCGCAATGAGGGAGAGAAAGCCATTCAGGAATTTTGTCCCGAAACCGTGTGTTCCGCTTGGGTCGAGCAGCCATGCCAAGAAGTTGGAATGGCGTGTTTCGTAATCCATTGCGTTGAGCGCAGTGAAGATGTTGAAGCGTGTGAGCCTGTGTTGGTGGTCGGCGACGCCATTGACCTGCGACCACCGCTTGGCGAGTAAGTCTGAACTTCCGTCGATGTTCGGAAGCCTCTTGCTTTTATCTCGGGCGTGGTTCAGCGCCTCAATGAGTTCGGGATTTTCACGGAAGATTTGTTCAAACGCATTCATTGACTGCTATGAGTTGAAAAGTTTCTCCACCTTCGCCTTCACCGCTGCATCCATCTTGATCAGCGGCGGCCAGGAGCGCTTGAAGCCTTCGCCGGGGAGTTTCTTCGTCGCGTCGATGCCGAGTTTGCTGCCGATCGCGATTTCGCTCGTCGCGTGGTCGAGCACATCGGACGGGCCTTTGGTGAACAGGCTGTCGCGCTGCGGATCCGTGTTGGCGCAGAGGCGGAAGAGGACGTCGCTCGTGTTGTGAACGTCCACTTCGGCGTCCACGACGATGATGTATTTGGTGAACATCATCTGCCCCATGCCCCAGAGGCTGTGCATGATCTTGTAGGCCTGCATCGGGTAGGTCTTGCGGATGCTCACGAAGACGAGGTTGTGGAAGACGCCCTCCGCAGGCAGCGCGATGTCCACGATCTCGGGGAAGTTCATTTTGAAGATGGGGAGGAACAATTTCACCGAGGCGGCGCCGATGTAGAAATCCTCCATCGGTGGAATGCCGACGACGGTGGCGGGATAGATCGCATCCTTCCGGTGCGTGATGGCGGTGATGTGGAAGACGGGATACGGCTCGGGCAACGTGTAGTAGCCGGTGTGATCGCCGAACGGGCCTTCGTCGCGGAGCGGTTCCTTGGGGTCGATGTAACCCTCGATGACGAAGTCGGAGTTGGCGGGGACTTCGAGGTCATTCGTCTCGCACTTCACCAGTTCCACCGACTTCTTCCGCAGGTAGCCTGCGAGGAGAAATTCATCGAGCCCATCGGGCAGTGGCGCGGTGGCGGCGAAAGGATACATCGGGTCGCCACCGAGGAAGATTGCGACAGGCATGCGCTCCCCGCGCTCGTAGTAGCGCCGTCCGTGGCGTGCGGCGACTTTCTGAAGCTGCCAGTGCATGCCAGTGGTGCGGTCGTCGTAAATCTGCACGCGATACATGCCGAGATTCCGGTCGCCGGTGTCGGGATCCTTGGTGACGACGCAGGGCAGCGTGATGAAGCGTCCGCCATCGAGCGGCCAGCATTTGAGAATCGGCAGGTTCAACAAAGTGCTCAGTTCGCATTGCTCAGTGCGCAGTGGGCGCTGGTCAGACTGGGCACTGGGCACTGAGGACTGAGCACTCTGCACATCCGGCGCAGCAGGCCACGGCTTCGTACGACTGGGAGGCGCGTCGAACTTGTGGATCACCTCCTTGCACGGACCGTCGCTCACGACTTTCGGCCGCGCGTGGCGCAACTCGATCGCCTGGCCGAGCAGCTTCATCGTCTCACGCAGCGTCGTGGGCGGCTTGGCCTTCATCAGCGAGCCAAGTTCGGCGGCGACTTCGTCCACCGAATTTGCGCCCATGCTCATGGCCATGCGCTTCCACGAGCCCATCGTATTGATGGCCACGGGAAATGGCGACACCGCTCCGTTGATGGTCGGTTTCTCGATGAGCAGCGCCTTCCCTCCGCCGGGGGATTTCATCTCGCGGTCGGCGAGTTCGGTGATCTCCAGTTCGGTGGCGACGGGTTCGGAAATGCGCTTCAACTCCCCCGCCCTGTCGAGTTGCTTGATGAAATCGCGAAATGAGCCGAATGCCATAAGATGCCGACGCTAACAGGAACAACGCCCACGGCAACGAACGGGACGCGCATTTCTCCCGCATGCTTGCCACGCCCGGCCACAGTCGTCAGCTTCGATGAGCATGAAAACATTCCTCCTCGCATCCCTCGCACTCGCTGTATCCGCCACCGCGGCGGAAAAAATCAAGGTCCTCATCGTGGACGGTCAGAACAATCACAAGTGGGCGATGACCACACCGCTCCTGAAACAGATCCTGGAGGAACCGGGAATCTTCAGCGTGGACGTGTCCACCTCGCCGGAAAAGGGCAAGGGCATCGCGGCGTGGCAGCCGAAGTTTTCCGACTACGCGGTCGTCGTCTCGAACTACAACGGCGAGCTGTGGTCGCCGGCCACGCAGGAGGCGTTTGAAAAATTCGTCAGCGGCGGTGGTGGATTCGTGCCGGTGCATGCGGCGGACAATTCGTTTCCCGAATGGGTGGCCTACAACGAGATGATCGGCGTCGGCGGCTGGGGCGGACGCACCGAAAAGAGCGGACCTTATCTCCGCTGGCGCGACGGAAAATGGACGATGGACACGTCTCCGGGCCGGGGCGGGAGCCACGGAAAGCAGCACGAATTCGTGCTCACGAACCGCGCGCCGTCGCATCCGATCATGCAGGGGCTGCCACCGGCATTCATGCACCGCCAGGACGAACTCTACAGCAGCCTGCGCGGACCCGCGAAGGACGTGACTATCCTCGCCAGCGCGATGTCGCCGAAGGAAGCAGGAGGCAGCGGCGAGGAGGAGCCGTTGCTCATGGCGATCCCTTATGGCAAAGGCCGCGTCTTCCACACCGCGATCGGCCACGGCGAGGAAGCGGTGAAGTGCGAGGCATTCGCCGTGACCTTCCAGCGCGGCACCGAGTGGGCGGCGACTGGCAAAGTCACGCAGAAAGTCCCCGCAGGTTTCCCCGACGAGAAGACGAGCAAGGCGCGGCCGTAACATCGTAGCGTAGCTCTCCAGAGCTGCGCCTCGTCCGCATCCCGCTCCGCACAGAAGACCCGCCAGCGCAGCTCAGGAGAGCCGCGCTACCCTGCATTTTTCACAGTCGATGCGCGGAAAGTGATGAGTAATTAGTAATTAGTTGCGCCATGCCCGGAGCACTAATCACTAATTACTCATCACTCCACGAGCGGCCTCCGCAACACGCTGTCGTCACTTTCTCCAACGGTGTGAGAAATGCGCGCGACCGCCGCCCTGCCCGCCCGCGTGCCGGTCGCGAAGCAGCCTTGCAGCAGAAACCCGCCGGTCGGCGCCTCCCAGTCGATCATCTCGCCCGCGCAATACACACCGGGCAGCTTCTTCAGCATCAGCGTCTCGTCGAGTTCACTCCACCGCACACCTCCCGCGGTCGAGATCGCCTCAGTAAGTGGACGCGGGCCCATCAGCGGAATGCGGCAGTCCTTCACGATCTGAGCCAGTCGTTCGGCGGAGTCGAAAGGGCCGTGGAACTGGCCCACGATGGCGCACGCCGCGGCTGGGAGCTTCCATCGGACCTGCGCCTCGGTCAGAAAATTCCGGCGTGCGGATTCCATCTTCCGCACCAGTTGCTCCACGGTGAAGGTCGGCTTGAAATCGACCCGCAACTCCGGCGAGGCCATCCCGCGCAGTTCGCGTCCGAGTTGATAGATCAGCGTCCCCTCGATGCCGTAGCGCGTGAGCATCAGCTCGCCGATGGCAAGCGCGGCGCCCGCGCGAACGTGCAGATTGTGCAAAGGCTGCCCCTCCACGCTGGCGCGGGTCTCCGGAGTCCATGGACATTCCCAGCCGCAGTTTGCCGGCTGCAATTCGCTCACTGCGACTCCGAGCCCG
>Ga0105048_10012101_pt1 | contig 13560 bp, 10 predicted proteins | sample MAT05_FD_78382 | JGI IMG/M metagenome (GOLD analysis project Ga0105048, IMG submission 78382) | Freshwater microbial communities from Lake Fryxell liftoff mats and glacier meltwater in Antarctica - MAT-05 | ecosystem: Environmental > Aquatic > Freshwater > Ice > Liftoff microbial mat | place...
GATTTGCCGGAGCCGCTCGGCCCGGTGATGACGACCAGTTTTCCCCGCGGGATCCGCACTTCCAAATCGCGCAGGTTGTGTTCCCGGGCGCCTTTGATATGGATATGCGTGACGACTTCCATGGATGCGGAATACGCTTACGAATATGGCGTCCGCGTCAAAACGCTAATGTATTTAACCTTCAATCATCCGGTGAGTTAAAACTTGAAGTCCGGCGTGGTAAGCCGCTTCATTCCGCCAGTTCAAGTCAGATCAAAGCAAAAGCCGGTTGCGCAAATTCACCCCCATGCCTCCTCGCGAGGCCGATCACCCCACCGCATGAAACTGATCCATTCCTTCACTCATCGGGCCAAGCCAGCAATTTTTGCGGCTCTCGCCCTTTCCGTTCTCCCCATTACCGCCCGAGCCGTGGTGTTCAAATTAGGCGAAGCCAAAGGCAGCTTCGACACGACACTCTCCCTCGGTGGACTCTATCGCTTGCACGATCCTGATCCGACGTTCTACAGTATCTCCAATAAATTCGACGGCGTTTCCGGCCTGCAACGTTCCGCCAATAATGATGACGGCAACTTGAACTACCCGAAAGGCGTAGTCTCCTCCCTCATCAAAGCCAGCCACGATCTCCAACTGGATTATCAAAACGTGGGCCTCTTCGTTCGCGGATATTATTTCAAGGACATCACCAATGCCAACGGCGCCCGCTACAAGACACCCCTGAACAGTGAAGCGCGCAAACTCGTCGCGCAAGGCGCCGAACTCCTCGACGCATATATCTATTTCAAGCCGACACTGGGCACGATGCCCGCCCGGATCAGCTTAGGTCGCCAAGTGCTAAGCTGGGGCGAAAGCACGTTCATTCCCAACGGAATCAACTCCGTCAACCCCATCGATGTGGCCAAACTCCGCACGCCCGGCTCCGAGCTAAAAGAAGCGCTGCTCCCCATCAACATGATCGCCGGCTCACTGAGCCTGACGGACAATCTCACGGCGGAAGCTTTTTATCTGCTCGACTGGACCCGCACCCGCGTCGATCCGCCCGGCTCCTATTTCAGCACGAATGACTTCGTAGCCAAGGGCGGCGAGAAAGTTTATCTCGGCTTCGGAGCCATCGCCGACACATCCGCCTTGGGTTCCATCTCACGCGGCGCGGATAATGAACCCAAGAAATCAGGCCAGTATGGCGTCAACCTCCGCTGGCTTGCGCAAAAATTAAACCAGACGGAATTCGGCCTGTACTACATGAATTATCACAGTCGGCTGCCGATGGTATCAGCGCGCACGCCGACCGATGCGATCAGTTCCTCCTTCGTCGTAGCCACCGCCACCTCACTCGGCACCACCAATCTGGCACCGGTGCTCGCGCCGGTTTTCGGGGCGAGCACGCCTTCAGTCCTCTCCACGCTACTCGGCGCCGCGCTCACTAACGTGCCCATTGGAGCCCTGCCCGCCAGTTACCAGCCCTACTATCCCACGGCGCAGAGCATCGCCAGCGGCGCGCGCACCATCGGCTTTCTCACGGCAGCACAAACCGGCCGCTACCTCATCGAATTCCCCGAAGATATTCATCTCATCGGCGCCAGCTTCAACACCAGCATCAAAGGCATCGCCGTCCAAGGCGAGCTCAGCTATCGCTCCAACCAACCGCTCCAGATCGATGACGCGGAGCTTCTCTTCACCGCCCTCTCCTCCATCAACCCCACCTACGGGCCCAACAATCAGCTCGGCAACCGCCTCGGCCAGCTCAACACCTACATCCCCGGCTATCGTCGCCACAAAGTCTGGACCGGCCAGATGACTGCCACCCGCGTGGGTCGCGGATTTTTCGGTGCCAGTCAAAGCACCGTCTTGGCGGAAATTGGTTTTGTCCAAGCCAACATTCCCCGCTCCAAGGGCACCCTCCGTTATGATGGCCAAGGAACTTTTCTCAGTGGAGAAATCGCCTACATGAACGCCTCCGGCAGTAACGCCTCGGGCGTTCCTCCTCCCGCTGATCCCTCCGATGCCTTTGCGGATCGCTTTTCTGCCGGCTATCAAGTCGTCGGAAAACTCGACTACAATAACGCCTTTGCCGGCGTCAACGTCTCGCCCCTCATCGCCTTTGCCCACGACATCGCCGGCAACACGCCGCTGCCGCTCGGCAATTTCCGCCATGGCCGCAAGACCTTCACACTCGGCGCCGACTTCACTTTTCAAAACAAGTGGACCTTTGAAGCGCGCTACGTGGCCTTCTCCGGCGGCAGCCGTTTCAATCTGCTCTCTGACCGCGATTATGTTTCGGCCACCATGAAATATTCCTTCTAAGCCGCCGCCATGAACCCTTCTTCATCCCTTCCTCCGAAAATGAAAATCATCCTTTCCACCGTTCTGGGCGCGCTGCTCTCCACCGCCAGTCTTTCCGCCGCCATCACCGAAGCCGAGGCCGCGCGCCTCGGCCAAGACCTCACGCCGCTCGGCGGCGAAAAAGCGGGCAATGCGGACAACACGATTCCGGCTTGGACCGGCGGCATCACCACCGCTCCCGCCGGCTATAAACCCGGCGATCATCATCCCGATCCCTTCGCCGGTGAGCAGCCGCTCTTCACCATCACGCCGGCCAACGCGAGCCAGTACGCGGAGAAATTGACCGTCGGCCAGCTCGCGCTGCTCAAAGCCTACGCCGATTATTCCATCCCGGTCTTCCCCTCGCACCGCACCGCCTCAAATCCCCAGCGGGTTTATGCTGCCACGAAAAAGAATGCCACCGGCACCGCTTTGTCCGAAGGCGGCAACGGCATTAACGGTTCCGTCCTCGGCATTCCCTTCCCGATTCCGCAAAGCGGCATCGAAGTCGTGTGGAATCACCTCACGCGTTATCGCGGCATCGCCGCCGAGCGCTTCATCGCCCAAGCCGCCCCCCAGCGCGACGGCAGCTACACGCTCGTGCAGTTTGATGATGAGTTTCTCTTCAACTATTGCCGCGAAGATCTGCCCGCCGATCAATTGATGCAGCAAATCGCCGCCAATAATATCCTGCTCTTTTTCAAACAGGCCACCCTCGCCCCCGCAAGCAAGGCCGGGTCAATCCTCGTCGTCCATGAAACCTTGAATCAGGTGAAGCAGGAACGCGCCGCTTGGGTCTACAACTCCGGCCAGCGCCGCGTGCGCCGCGCCCCCAATGTCGCCTACGATGCCCCCGGCACTAACGCCGACGGCATGCGCACCTCCGACCAGTTCGACATGTTCAACGGCGCACCCGACCGCTATGAATGGAAGCTCGTGGGCAAAAAAGAAATGTACGTCCCCTATAATTCCTACCACCTCCACAGCAATCAGGTGAAGGTGAAGGAAATTATCAAGCCGCTCCATATCAATCAGGACCTGACCCGCTATGAACTCCACCGGGTCTGGGTCGTCGACGCCACGCTCAAGCCAGGCACCAGCCACATCTATTCCCGCCGCACCCTCTACGTCGACGAAGACAGTTGGCAGATTCTCGCAGCCGACCAATACGACAGCCGTGGCCAGCTCTGGCGCGTCTCCGACGCCCACTGCATCAACTATTATGAGGCACTCGTATTCTGGAGCACCCTCGAAGTGCACACCGATCTCATCGCCGGCCGCTATGTCGCCATCGGACTCGATAACGAAAACAAGATGTACGACTACACGCTGAAACGCACCCCGCAGGATTATTCCCCCGGAGCCCTGCGCCAAGACGGTGTCCGCTAAACGGTTTCAACAAAGGCGGCCCTGAACCGGCCGCCTTTTTGGGTCTCCCCAGCCTCAACAAAATCCATCGACGAAACGATGAGCGCCACCAGCGATTGTCTCAGCGCAATTGAATTGAGGTGGAACGCGGCCTCCCGACGCGTTTGTTTTCGCCCGTGTCCATCCAACCCGTCCGGAGGCCGGGTTCCACCTGATGCAGCACAGCCTCGCCGGAGCTCGGCCCTCCACACGATCGCGCTGCTCCTCACCCTCACTTTCACTCCGCCACTCCGCGCCGCCGAATCAGCCGAACCCGCACGCCTCGCCGCCCAAGCATTGCTCCTCGCCGTGACTCAGGCCGGCAAAAATCTCGTAGTAGTCGGAGATCGCGGGCACATTCTGCTTTCAAAGGACGAGGGGAAATCATGGACGCAATGCCCCGTGCCCACTCGCGCCATGCTCACCGGGGTTTCGTTTCCCGATGCCCAGCACGGTTGGGTTGTGGGCCATGATGGAGTTATTTTAAACACCACGGATGGCGGGCAGACGTGGCTCAGGCAGGACCCGGGCACCGAACTTGAAACCATCTACCTCGACGTCCTCTTTCTCGACCCCCAGCGCGGTTTCGCCGTCGGGGCTTATGGCAAATTCATCAGCACCAACGATGGCGGAAAAACGTGGCAAACCAGCAATCCGTCCCCCAACGATATCCATTATAACCGGCTCACCGCTTCTTCCAGCGGGCGCCTGTTTCTCTCCGGTGAAAGCGGCAGCCTGCTGCTCTCCTCCGATGCCGGCCGCTCGTGGCAACCCTCGGCAGTTCCCTATGACGGATCGCTCTTCGGCTACGTACCCGTAGATGAAGCGAGCGGCATCGTCCACGGACTGCGCGGTCATATTTTCACCACGAACGATCACGGGGCAACCTGGGCCCCGCACCACAGCGACATCAAGGCCCTCATCATGGGCGGCACCCGCTTGCGCTCGGGCGTGATCGTGCTCGGCGGCCAAGGCGGAAACTTTTTTATCAGCCGCGACCAAGGGAACACTTTCAGCCACTGGAAACCTCTCGATTTCAGCGGCAGCGTTTCCGCGCTGATCGAAACGAATGACGGAGCCATTGTCGCCGTGGGCGAAGCCGGAGCAGTGCGGCTCAGCTTACCAAACCCATGACCGCGCAGCAGCAACCGCCACACCCAACGCACGGCCATCGGCTGCTCACTTGTGGCACGGGTCTCCCGGCCCGTGATTCTCTGGCCCACGGGTCGGGAGACCCGTGCCACTTTCCCTCCCCCACACCGTGAAACGGATCGAAGCTTTCATCTTTGGCCATCGTCATCTCACCGTGGCCTGCTTCGCGCTGGTGACGGTGGTCCTTGGCTTTTTTGCCGCGCGCACCCACGTCGATGCGAGTTTCACGAAACATCTGCCCACCGAGCACGACTACATCACCACCTTCAAGAAATACCAAAATCAGTTTGGTGGCGCCAACCGCATCGTCATCGCCCTCACGCCGGCTCACGGCGATATTTTCACGCCGGATTTTTTCAAGACACTCAAAGCGGTCACCGACGAAACCTATTATATCCCCGGCGTCGATCGCTCCCAAGTCACTTCGATCTTCACGCCTAACGTCCGCTTTATCGAAGTAGTGGAAGACGGACTCCGGGGTGGCAGCGTCATCCCCGTGGACTTTCAACCCACTCCCGCGGGCTTCGAACGCATTCGGCAAAACCTCATAAAATCCGGCCGCGTCGGCCAATTGGTCGCCAATGATTATACGGGGGCCATCATCATCGCTTCGCTGCTGGAAATCGATCCGCAGACGGGCCAGCGACTCGATTACACCAAGGTCGCCGCAGCGCTCGAGACCCACATCCGCACCAAATACCAAAGCGCCGACATCAGCGTACACCTCATCGGCTTCGCCAAAATCGTCGGCGATATCACGGACGGTGCCCGCGGGGTACTGATGTTTTTCGCTGTCGCCATTGCCATCTCCGCCGTCCTGCTCTGGTATTTCGCCCAATCGATAAGTTTAACCGTCCTGCCGCTGATTACTTCTTTTTGTGCAGTGATCTGGCAACTGGGTCTGCTCAACCTTCTTGGCTTCGGCATCGACCCGATGTCGATCCTCGTGCCGTTTCTAGTCTTCGCCATCGCCCTCAGCCACGCCACGCAGATGCTGCGCTCCTTCCGCCACGAAGTTTTGTTTGGCAAAACCGAATGCGAAGCCGCCCGGGCGTCGTTCAGTAATCTCTTCATTCCCGGTACCGTCGCCATTCTGACCGACACCGTGGGATTTCTCACCATTTATCTGGTCAAGGTGCCGGTGATTCAGGAACTCGCCATCACCGCCAGCCTCGGCGTGACACTGATCATCCTCACCGATCGATTTTTGCTCCCCGTACTCATGAGCTACACGACGATGAATCAGACTTTTCGGCGCAAAGTGAACTTCCGGCGCTTCGCCCTGCAACCCACTTGGCGCCGCCTCCAACGATTCACCATGGGCCCACGCAGTTCCGTAGTCATCATCGCTGTTTCCCTCGCGCTGTGGGGCTTTGGCTTAATCAAAGCCCGCGAAATTAAAATCGGCGACATGCATGCCGGTGTCCCCGAGCTGCGCCAGAATTCCCGCTACAATCAAGACACTGCGGTCATCACCTCCAAGTTTGGGATTGGGGCTGACACCATCACGGCCATCGCCGAGACCAAACCCAATGGTGTGATCGATCACGCCGTCATGGAGCAGATTGATCGCTTTACCTGGCAAATGCGCAATGTAGACGGCGTGCAATCCACCCTCGCACTCACCGACTACGCACGCACCATCAACGCCGGTTGGAATGAAGGCAGCCTGAAGTGGCGGATTATCCCGCGGAATCCCTCCACCCTTGCGCAAGCCGTCTCCCCCGTGGAAACGTCCTCCGGTCTCCTCAACAACGATGGCAGCGTCATCCCGGTCATGATTTATCTGCGCGATCACAAAGCCGAAACCATCAAGCGCATCATCGCCGCCGTGAAGGAATACCGCGCCGCCAACACCTCCGAGCTGGTGAAATTCCAACTCGCCACCGGCAATGTCGGCGTCATGGCCGCCACGAACGAAGTAGTCGAGGCCGCCCAATTTCCGATGATCATGTGGCTCTACACCGCCATCATCGTCCTTTGCCTGATTTCTTTTCGTTCGTGGAAAGCCACCGTTTGCGTGGTGCTGCCACTCATCATCGTCTCCGACCTCGCCTATGCCCTCATGGTGTACCTCGAAATCGGGTTGAAGACATCCACCTTGCCCGTCGTCGCGCTCGGCGTGGGCATCGGCGTCGACTACGGAATCTATCTCTGTTCCTCTGTGCTGGAAAAAATCCGGGCCGGACTTTCCATCGAAGACGCCCTCTGCACCTCCTTTGCCACGATGGGCACTTCCGTGGTTTTCACCGGTTTCGCGCTCTCGATCGGCGTGGGAACGTGGGCGTTTTCCGCCCTGAAATTTCAAGCCGACATGGGGATTCTCCTCTCCTTCATGTTTCTCGTAAACATGCTCGGTGCCATGCTGCTCATGCCGGCCCTCGCCCGCTGGCTGTTCCGCAAGCATCTGGCTGGAACCGCCTGAAAGGTAGCGGCGCTTGTCATATTAAAGCTTAATCTGCACTCGACTAACCGTCTTCGCGCACTATCAAACATTTATCAATGAAGCACCCGCAGCACATATTAAACGAAAAAATGAGGAAGCCCGACGGTCGATGATGTACATTGAGACCCAGTTTGATGTGGAAAAAAAAGTACGGATTCACCAGATTTCCGGCGAGGTAAACCTGCCGCAATTTCGCGAGATTCTCAAAAATTTGTACGCAGATCCACATTTCGACCCGAATATGAACGCGCTCTGGGATTACCGTCAGGCTGACTTCAACAAAGTCACTAACGATGACGTCCGCGCCTTCATCCAATCGGTCGCCGGTTATTGGAGCAAAAATGGCAGCGGAAAATACCGGGCCGCCATCGTCGTCGTCGGCATCGCGGAATATGGCATTTGCCGGATGTACGAAAGCCAGTTCGGCCCCTCCGCCCCCTGCATGATGAAAGTCTTTCTCGACATCGATCTCGCCTGGAAGTGGTTTGCCGCGAGCGATGAGATTGTGCAAGGCATGGCCTCCCGCCCGCTGATCAGCTAAATTCTCTCGGAATCGCCATTTGCGAAACCTCCGCAACGCGAAGTCAGGGGGTGTCCGGCCGATTACATTAACAGCCCGTCGCCGCCACTCGCTGCGGTGCTCGCTGGATCGTTATCGCGCCCGTCACGGGCCACTCCACGCTTGAAGTGAAATATTTCTCCCCCTATCTCCTCCTCCCATGCGTTCATTCACCGCCCTTCTCCTCGCCGGCCTTTGGGTCGCCTCCGTCCATGCCGCCGCTCCCTTAGCCGACCCCGTACCCGCCGACATCAGCGCCGCCCTCAAACGCTCCGCTGACTGGCATCTCGCGAATCCCAGCGGCATCGACACCCGTGACTGGGTCATCGCTCCGCTCTACGACGGCTTGCTCCGCACCGCGACGACGACGGGCGACGCCAAGTATCTCGCCGCCGTGCTCCGCTTCGGCACCCAGTCCGGCTGGATGCCCGCCAACCGCATCTATCACGCCGACGATCAGGCCGTCGGTCACGCCTGGCTCGATGTTTACCTGATGGACCCGACCCAGAAACTGCGGCTGGCCCCGATGCAGGAACGCCTCGACACCGTCATCTCGCATCCGGTGACCGAGGCATTGGAGTTCGGCAAAAAAATCACCACGCCCGGTGTGACGGTCATTGATCGTTGGACGTGGTGCGACGCGCTCTACATGGCCCCGCCCACGCTGGCCCGCCTCTACACCGTCACCGGCGACAAGAAATATTTGGACTTCCTCGATCACGAATACCGCTACACCTACGATCACCTCTACGATCCGCAGGAACACCTGTTCTACCGCGACGCCACCTTCTTCAAACTCAAGACCCCCGGTGGCAAAATGACTTTTTGGAGCCGCGGTAACGGCTGGGTCTACGGTGGTCTCGCCCTCATGCTCGAGCACCTCCCGGCTGATCACCCCACGCGCGGCTTCTACGAGAAATTGTTCAAGGAAATGACCACAGCCATTCTCTCCTCGCAACAACCCGATGGTCTCTGGCTGCCGAGCATGCTGGACCCGACCCACATTCCCCTCGGCGAGACGAGCGGCAGCGGCTTCTTCGTCTTCGGTCTCGCCTGGGGCGTGAACCACGGGCTGCTGGATCGCGCGACGCACTGGCCCGCCATCGTACGTGGCTGGGCCGGCCTGCTGACCCGGACCAAGCCCAACGGCTTTGTCGGTTACGTGCAGGCCATCGGCACGTCGCCCGCCCCGCTCACCGCCGAATCCATCCAAGACTACGGCACCGGCGCATTCCTTCTCGCGGGTAGCGAAGTGCTGCGCGCCGTCGGCGGCGCGGCTAAAGTTCTCCCCGCCGATCTGCTCGCGCAGGCCAACGCCGTGCTCGCGACCGAAGCCCTGACGCCCCGCGCCTACGCCCGCCTCGTCCCCGAGCGCAAAGGCGACCTCGCTTGGGAAAATGACAAGATCGCGTTCCGCGTCTACGGTCCCGCCCTGCGCGCCGGCCTCGAGGACAGCGGCATGGACGCTTGGTGCAAACGCGTGCCCTATCCCATCCTCGACAAATGGTACGATCAGGATCGCTTGGCCAAACTAAGCTACCACCAGGATCACGGCGAAGGCTATGATGGTTATCACGTCGGCGATTCCCGCGGCTGCGGCGGAATCGGACTGTGGATCGACGGCAAACTCGTCACCGCCGATACCTACGTTTATCCCACGATCCTCTGGACCGCGCCCAACATCGCCGAGTTCAAGACCGTCTACGCCTACCCGATCAAACTCGACGGCAAACCCGTCTATGAACACCGGATCACCCGCTTGCGTCTGGGTTCGCGCTTCACCGAGGTAACGCTGTTTTTCTCTCACGATAAAGACCGCCGTGCTCTGCCCATCGCGCAGTTCCCGCTCGAGATCGCCATCGGCCTCGTCACGCAGGGCGCAGCCGCGCAGATGATTTTTGAGCCCAAGGCCGGGTTCATCGCCGTCTACGAACAACTCGACGGCAAAAACCTCGGCACGGGTGTGCTCCTTGAGGCGAAGCAGATCCTCCGCACCGACCGCCTCGCCGCCACCGATCCCGAAAAACTGCACGGCCAAGCGCTGGTTTTCACCAAAGTGAATGCCGACGGTCGTCTCAACTATCGCGCTGGCTTTGCCTGGGCGGGTGATGGGGAGATCACCGATGAAGCCTCATGGACAGAATATCTTCGGAAGCAGGCTACGCCCCCGTTGAACTAGTCGGCTAGTCGGGCGACCGAAGAGGCCATAATTCATACAAATGACCACAGGCTAATGACGGATTATATTACCATTACTGACAGGCAAGAAGGCACCATGATAAATTACAGATTGAAACCTGATGAAGTTAAAATCTTGAAATAGTCGCTCAAGAATTATTTCCAATTGTTATACGCCATCCCCGGAGCCTCCCGGAATTCGATAATCCAGTTTCCTATCAGTAACCGGGTCTGGCGCGCGCCCCACCGCCAGACCACCATTTCAGGCTTCCGCCGGCCATCACCCGGAGGCGCTAGCCCACGAGAGCCCTTCCCCTTTTCAACGAGACAAACCATGATGCGACAGACCAAACCAACCATGAACAGAATGTTAACTGCGGGTGTGCTTTGCGCACTGCTTTACTGCTCGACGGCCTTCGCCGCTGACGGCTGGAGCCTCACGTTCGAGCCGGAACACGAGCGCGTCCAAGTCCGGGGCGGTGCGGACTTCTACTCGGATTCGATGGCCAGCATTTTCAGCTATCGCCAAGGAATGAACCGATTCGACTTCAAGCTTGAGACCTCCAAGGACCACGATGCGTCCGCCGCCACCGGCGGGAAAGTGGAAGTACGCTACCGTCGCTATTTCCAGAAGCTTGTTGGCCTCGAACCGTCGCTGCGCGTCTCGCTGGGTAAAGCCTACAACTCGGGCGGACCCGATTTCCCTTTCTTCACGATTCAGCCAAAGTTCGCCTATGAGCTGGCCAATGGCTGGGAGCCCTACGTGAGTGTCCGGTTTCGCGACGCCTTTGAATCCAGCCGCCACTACCAGACCACGACCACCTATGTTGGCGTTGCCGTCCCTCTGGGACATGGCTGGGAGATCGAGCCGTCGGTGTTTAGCAAGAGCGGCAATGAGCGCAGCACCGGGATAGAATTGGAGATCACGATAAGCTTCAAGTAACCCTCTATTCGGCAATCGAACCACAGAGGGACGATCAAGAAACCATCACATAGGAAACCTTCACTCCTCAGGTCAAAGGTTATATAAATCCGCACCAATGAATGTAACGTAGAGTGATTCATCTGCTGTCGAATTTTTTCGGTCCATGATCACGACGGGGAGGTGGGCACGCCTCGCTTCGCGGAGCACCACTTCCAGCCCGGTCATGACGATTCGTGAGGGGTGGTCATGCAGATCAGGTTCAGACAGCCTGATCCCAGCCCATGGAGAGAGGAGGAGCGAGGAATCGAGCTGAGCCTGTACGCAAGAATTGTCTCGCGAAGGATGGGAAGGTTACGAAGGCCATTTAATTCGGATTCCTTCGCTCCCTTCGACTCCTTCGCGAGACCTCTTCAAACCTACTTGAGCCCGGATTGCTTGGCTTGACGAAAAATATTCCTGACCCCACCACCCGGAAATTCAGCCGACCGCGAATAATTCACGACACCATCCAGTGAATGGGCGATCAGGAAACAGTTGCCCTCACCAGATAGTTTAACGCGGAGTTCACGGAGGACGCGGAGTGAAATCATGTCAGGCTCCGCGCCCTCCGCGCCCTCCGCGTTAAATGTATTTTATCCCGATTCGCGGCGCAGTTGAACTCACTCTAATTTCTCGGAATCAGGATTTCTGCAACTGATTCGTGTCTATTCGTGTGATTAGTGGGAAAATTTCAGGGTTTCTCAGAGGAGAGCCCACGAATGATTCACGAATGCCGAAAAAACGCGGCCAGGGCGTAACCTCGATTGTGGAAGCAACGCATGCCTCTGCGGTGGTGGAACCCGACCTCCGGGCGGGTTTTATCTCATGCAAATAGCCTCATTTGAGGGCGCAGCCCGAAAACGGGGCCGCAAGACCCCGCGCTTTCGCCTACGGCTCAAACGCGGCTACACTCCGGCACCCAGCGCGCCCGGCTTGTCTGTCGTAGCCTTAGCGAAGTCAGAAGGTCGCGCTCCACCTTCGATACAGTTCATCCGGTTGGCGCCGTTACAGACTCGGCTCGTTTCTCGTTCCTCCGCTTACCACGGGTTGGGATCAGGATGTCTGAACCTATTACGGCACGCCCGATCCCACAGGCCCGGAGGCCTGTCGCTACGCCAAGCCAGGGCGTTGCTTGTTTTCCAAATCCGGCAGCAGGCCTGTCAGCAGACCGATGAGCGGCAGGTAGGCACAGAGATGAAATACGTGATTAATTCCCGTATGATCGGCCAAACGTCCCAGCAGGGCGGCCCCAATGGCAGCCGTACCAAATGCCAGACCGAAAAATAATCCGGCCACCAAGCCGACATTCCCCGGCATCAGCTCTTGCGCATAAACCACGATCGCCGAAAAGGCCGACGCGAGGATGACCCCGATTACGACCGACAACAGAATTGTCAGAGGCAGATTGACGTAGGGCAGCAGTAACGTGAACGGAGCCACCCCCAGAATGGAAATCCAGATCACCGGTTTGCGCCCGATCCGATCCCCCACCGGGCCGCCCATGAAAGTGCCGGCCGCCACCGCAAACAGAAAGGTGAATAGGCAGTACTGCGAGGCCTGAACCGAGATATGAAACCGGTCGATCAGATAAAACGTGTAGTAGTTGGACAGGCTGACCATGTAGAAAAATTTCGAGAAGATCAGCACGATCAGAACCGACATCCCGAGAATTACTTTCCCCCGCGGCAGTGCGGCATGTTTGGGCACGTCAGGTTTCTTCGCCAAGTTCGCTTGGTTCGTCAGATGGTTTTGGTACCAGCCGCCCACGCGCGACAAAATCGCGATACCCAGCAACGCCAGAATCGAAAACCACAGCAAGGACGACTGACCCTGCGAAGCGACGACGGCAGCCGCGACCAACGCGCCCAGCGCCGACCCCAGATTTCCACCCACTTGGAATAACGATTGGGCAAACCCATGTCGTCCACCCGAAGCCAGCCGGGCGACACGGGAAGCTTCCGGATGGAAAATTGCCGAACCCGCGCCGACGAACGCCGAGGCCACCAACAGCATGGGGAAACTGCCGGCGCGAGAAAGTTGCACGAGCCCCAACAACGTCAGCCCCATCCCCACCGCCAAAGAATACGGTTTCGGCCGACGATCCGTGTAGAGACCGATGAGCGGTTGAAGCAAGGAAGCGGTGCCTTGAAACGTGAGCGTGATCAACCCGATCTGCGTGAAATTCAGCCGGAACGAATCCTTCAACACCGGATAGATCGCAGGCAGAAGTGATTGGATCGCGTCGTTCAGCAAATGCGACAAACTGAGCGCCCACAGAATACTCATCACCGTCGCCGCCGCGACCGGAGCAGGTGTTACCGTGCTGATAGATTGATTGGTCGACTGACTCATACGCCCCATTCAGCAGACGAGCCCAAGCACGGTCAAGCGAGGCGTAAAGACAGGTGCGAATTTCAACCAGCACAATGGCGTCGCAATCTCCCCAACACGACTCGACTAAACGGATAAAAATCAGGTCATATCGCGCGCGATGTTCACGGGCGGTTTGGATCGACCTTGGCTTCATAGACTAGC
>Ga0105048_10012102_pt1 | contig 13560 bp, 11 predicted proteins | sample MAT05_FD_78382 | JGI IMG/M metagenome (GOLD analysis project Ga0105048, IMG submission 78382) | Freshwater microbial communities from Lake Fryxell liftoff mats and glacier meltwater in Antarctica - MAT-05 | ecosystem: Environmental > Aquatic > Freshwater > Ice > Liftoff microbial mat | place...
AACGCTCGCAAATGCCAGGGGTTTCGGACTTGCGCCAAACCGGGGAGGAAGTAACCGGTGGTGCCTTGCGGGGCATTCAAGCCGGGGCTGTCCTCTTTGCACCAGGGGCGAAAACCGATTCCTCCCTCGCCCCAAACTTCGAGCGCGTACTCGTCTTCGGGGGTTAAAAACTCCACGCCCTGACAGCGGTAGAAACCGTTGTGAATCCCCGTGAGTTCGAGGAGTTCGTCGGAAAAGACGGGAAAGCGGGCCACGCTCGCGGCTCGCAGCTTCTCGATGGGCGTTGCCGCCTTCGCGGCATTGCCCGGCGGAAGGATTCCCGCCCCGGCCCACGACGCGCCCCGGCCCAGGTCGCCGCGGTCGAGCACTTCCACGCTCAGGCCCGCCTTGGCGAGGAAGTACGCCGAGGTGAGCCCGATGATGCCGCCGCCGATCACGAGCACGTCAGGGGTTTGCATGAGGAAGTTATACGGGCGAGGTGCGATTGACGGACCTCCCGAGCCTCGGCATAACCCCCGGTCGATGAAATCCACCCGTTGTGAGGATTCACGATGCGAAAGCTCGCGTTGATCGCACTGTCCGTCGCGCTGTCCGGGTTGGTCCTCGCGCAGGCTCCGGACGATGCGAAGAAACTGGATGGCAAGTACAAACCCGAATCGGTGCAGTTCGAAGGCAAAGAGCAAATGCCCGACGCGAAGACGCGGGCGATGATGACGCTCGTGGTCAAAGAGGGCGAGTACCGCATGTACTACCTCTCGGACGCGCAGAAAGACCTGCACGTCCGCGTGTTCGTGGCGGACATGAAGTTCGATCACCAAGCCAAGACGTTCGAGTTGACCGTGAAGGAAGGCCAGAAAAAGGGGAATAAGGTCCACGGCACCTTCGAGAAAATGGACGACAAGTTGAAGCTCTGCTACGGCCCCGTGGATAAGCCCCGGCCGACGAATTTCACCACGGCCGCGGGCAGCGGGTTGTTCTCCGAAGTGTGGGTCGTGCAGAAGTAGGACGGGCCTTTGGCCTGTGCAGGTTGAACGGACAGGCCAGAGGCCCGTCCTACAATTGATTGAACCCCGCCGCGGCGCGGGGTGTCTGCATTTAACGACGCGCACCGAACGACGACTGAGCACCATGGATTCGCACACGCTGGGATTGCTGCAATTCGATAAGGTCCGCGACCTAGTGGCGGGGCAGGCCGCGTCGTCATTGGGGCGAGACCTCGCGGGCCGCGTGGAACCCTCGACCGACATCGCGTTCATCCGCACAGAACTCGGGCTCGTATCGGAAATGGCCCTTGCGCTCGCCCAGGCGCACAGCCCGCCGTTCGGCGGGTTGCACGACGTTCGGCTCGTCGTTCGCCGGGCCGCCATCGGCACCATGCTCTCCGCCGAGCAACTCCTCGAAGTCGCGGAAACACTCAACTGCACCGGGGCGATCTACCGCTACCGCTCGCGGCTCGATCAGCGGCTGACGGGCCTCATCGAACTGCTGAGCGGAATCGAAGATCTTGGAGTGGTCGCCAAGACCATCGGCGGCTGCATCGACGGTCGGGCTCACATTTTGGACTCCGCCAGCCGCGAACTCGCCGCGGTTCGCCAGAAGCTTTTCGAGATCGACGAGAAGGTCAAATCGGAAGTCAAACGGCTGCTGCGCGACCCGGAACTCCGCAAAATCCTGAGCTATCCGAACGCCACGGTCAACGGAGACCACTACGTCCTTCCCGTCGCGGTCAACCACCGCCACAAGATTGCGGGCGTCGTCCACCGCATGAGCGGGACTGGCGAAACGGTGTTCATCGAACCCGCGTCCATCGCCAACTTGAGCATGGAACGGATCGGGTTGAAATCCGAGGAAGACCGCGAAGAAAAGCGAGTCTTGAGGCGATTGAGCACGGAAGTCGGCCGCGTCGCCAAGCCGCTCGGGTATGCCCTGGACGTGATTGCCCGCCTCGATTTCATCACCGCCCGCGCTAAGTTCAGCCGCGAATTTCGGATGACGGAACCGACGATCAACACCGAGGGTAAGCTCTGGTTGCGTGCGGCCCGGCATCCGCTCCTCGAAGCGATATTTCGGAATGCGGAAGCCGATTCGCCTACGACGAAGCAAGTCGTGCCCATCGACATCCGCCTCGGCGTTGGGTTCAATCTGCTCATCATCACCGGCCCGAACACCGGCGGCAAAACGGTCACGCTCAAGACCGCGGGGCTGCTCGCCCTCATGGCTCAATCGGGGATGCACATCCCCGCGGAGGAGGGGAGTACGCTCCCCGTTTTCCGGCACATCCTCGCGGACATCGGCGACGAACAGAGCCTCGAACAATCGCTCAGCACCTTCAGTTCGCACATCTCTCGCATCGCGAAAATCTTCGAGCGCGCCGACGAGCACTCCCTCGTTTTGTTCGACGAACTCGGTGCCGGCACCGACCCAACGGAAGGTTCCGCCCTCGGTCGGGCGATCCTGGATCAACTCGACATCGTCGGTTGCCGCGCGATCGTAACCACGCACCTGGGCGACTTGAAGACGTATGCTTTCGACAACGACCGGGCCGAGAACGGGGCCGTGGAGTTCGACGTGGAAACGCTGCGGCCCACGTATCGTCTCCTGATCGGCCAATTCGGCATGAGCAACGCCTTACTCATCGCCCGCCGGTTGAAGTTGCCCCGCGAACTGTTGGAGCGTGCTCAGGGTTATCTCGACAAAAACCGCGGCCCGGCCGACGACATGGTCCAGTTGCAAAAGCTCCGCGCTGAAGCGGAAAAAGCCCGCGAATCGGCCCTCGCGGCGCAGCACGTCGCCACCCGGCAACGCGAGGAGTACGAACGCAAAGTCGTCGAGTTGAGCGACGAAGTGGAGCGCGAAACGGACCTGCGCGAATGGCGGCTCGGGCTGAAGCAGAACGACCTCGTCCACGTCGAGCGGTTCGGGTCGAAGGGGCGCGTGGTGAAAGTCTTCCCGTTGAAAATGACCGTTTCGGTGAGCGTCGGCCTCGGTCAGTGGGAAGTGCCGTTCGACGAGGTCGTGCCCGTCGCGGACGGGGCTTGAGCGCCGACCCACTCCGGTTTCACTTTCGCCAGATAGACCAGGATCAAGCCGCAGGCCACCGCCTCGACACAAATCACGGGCAGGTGCGCCACGACGACGACGGCGCCCAGGGCGTCGAGCGACGAACCGGCACCGAACGTCAGCACGAAGCAGTTCAAGCCGACCGTGAGCCCGGCAGTCCCGGCACCCAGGAGTAGGCCGAGCGGAAAGCGGGGGTCGCGCTCGAGCGTGCGTTCCAATGCTGCGGCCGTCAGCGCGACGGATGCAATTCCGAACGCGACGAACGGCTCGAAAACCCACCAAGATTGCGGATTGTTGAGCCATTCGCTTTTCGAAACTTGACCGTGAACCCAGAGCGATTGAACGGCCAACACGCCCAAGCCGAGACCGAGGAACGCGAGCACGGAGACGAACAGGCCGCGAACGGCCTGCGATTCAAAGACGTTCGTGTTCATGATTCGGGGCAGCAATGCGCCGGCGAGGAGTGCTGGAAGGCCGACGACGACGGTGTTCAACCCCAGCGTCGTGAGCCCGCCGTGGGCAAAGAATAGGGCCTGGAACGCGAGCCCGATGGCGATGGCGACCGGAGCCCGAACTCCGAGCACGAGCCCGACGAGGCCGTTGAGGAGCAGGTGGACGCTGACCCCGCCGAGCGGAAGGTGGACGAGCGAGGAGACGAAGAACGCCGCGGTCATCACGCCGAGGCGGGGGATCGCGGAATCGTCGCCGTCCCGGACCTGCACGGCGAGGCCGCGGAGGGCGAGGAGCACGAGGAGGATCGCCCCCGCCCAACCGCCGGCGAGCCAAGGCCAGGTGACGACGCCATCGGATAGGTGAACGGCGAAGAGCATTCTCGGGAGGACCTCGCGGGATTCGGGCTCGGACAATCTATTGTGGAAGGGCGAACCAACGCGATTTTGAGAGAGTCCAAATTCGGTGATTGCGTCTCGCAATGGCGTGCGTTAAACATGATCCCGAGCCGCGGGATTCATGACCTGGGGCCATCCACAACTTTCGAGGTCGGTATGAAGTACGCACGCCTGGCGGCTTTCCTGATCGCAGTACTGCTGCTCACCGGCGGAGTCGTGGGGCAAGAAAACCCCGCCAAGAAGAAAGAGGAGCCGAAGAAGGAGGAACCGGCCGGCAAAGCCAAGGGCCAACTTCCTCAAAACTGGGCAAAGCTCGGCCTCACCGACGAACAGCGGGACAAGGTCTATCGGGTGCAAAACAAGTACAACGACGACATCGATAAGCTCGAACTCCAGATTGCGGACCTCAAAAAGAAGCGGGACAAGGAACGGCTCGAAGTTTTAACGCCCGAACAGAAGAAGCGGCTCGAAGACATCGTTAAGTCCAAAGCGGGAACCGACAAGTAGCACCTCATTTGGGTCGATGATTATGGGTCTGGAACGAACGGTGCGGTTCCCGTCGGGGACCGTTCCGGACTGGGAACGGGTCGTCGAAAAGCTCAACTCGATGGGCGATGCGCCCTCGCTGCGGATGATCGACGGACAACTCGCGTTCCCGGACGAGCAACCTCCAGTCGATTGGTCGGAATTGCGGATCGGCCTGTCCGCCGGCATGGTCACACTCCGCAGGCAAAGCGATCGCGTCCTGTGCTTGATTTGGGGCAACGCGGAAGAGGAATTGCTCCGATGCCGCGAACGCTGCGCGTGGGCGTTTGCTACCTCCGGTGCCGGGGAAGTGCTGGACGAGCAGGGAACGGTCATCGACCTCGAACAGTTCCATTCTCAATGCCGAACCGATTGATCGGCAACGGCGATTCGGTCGTCCCATTTTCCCCATTTATCCTGAAACTCCACATTTTGCAGTTCTTTTGGACGCCGAGTTTCGCCGACAGTAGTTCTGGCGCGGCGACGCGCCCCACCGGCGGTGTTCCCTTTGAAGGGGGGTTGGCCTTGCTCCTCCCCGCCCGATTTCGCTATCTTGCCCAATCGGGAGCGATTTCCGCGAGCGAGGCATCGAAGTTGAGAGGCCGAGCGTGAATCGGACCGTTCGACAATTGGCCGCCCTGGTCGGCGGGGAAGTCCTCGGCGACGGGGATGTGACGATCGAATCGGCACGGACCCTTTCGGACGCGGGGCCGGGCGACCTCACGTTCGTGGACGGCGAGCGGAACCTCCACGTTTGGCATGCCTGCGTTGCGGCCGCCGCGGTCGTTCCGCAGGGCGTTCCGCTCAACGGCCGGCCGATCATCCGAGTCGCCGATCCCAAAGTCGCGTTCGGCACGATCGTTCAAGCCTTGAAGCTCGCCCGCAGTTCCTCCTCCACAGGTCGTATCGACCCGACAGCTCATCTGCACCCCTCGGCGATCATCGGGCCCGACGCGACCATCGGACCGTTCGCGGTCGTCGGCGAAGGCACGGTCATCGGCGCGCGCTGCCACCTCCATGCCGGGGCCGTGGTCGGCCACTTTTGCACGCTCGGCGACGACGTGATCCTTCACCCGCATTCGGTGCTGTACGACGATTGCCGACTCGGCGACCGCGTCACGATCCACGCCAACGCCGTGATCGGGGCCGACGGCTACGGCTACAAGGTTCATCAGGGCAAGAACCTCAAAGTCCCTCAACTCGGCTGCGTCGAAATCGGCGACGACGTGGAGATCGGAGCCTGCACGACCATCGACCGGGGGACGTTCGGCCCGACGCGCATCGGCGAGGGAACCAAGATCGACAACCAGGTGATGATCGCCCACAACTGCCAGATCGGTAAGCACAACCTGATCGTGAGCCAAGTCGGGATCGCGGGCTCGACGACCACCGGCGACAACGTCATCATCGCGGGGCAGTGCGGCGTCGGGGATCACCTCACCATCGGCGACCGCGTCGTGATCGGAGCGTTGGCCGGCGTCTTCCGCGACGTTCCCGCGGACTCCCGCGTGCTCGGCAATCCGGCCCGGCCGATCAAGGAGACACTGCGGATTGTGGCCAGCATCCAGAAGCTCCCCGGCTTGGTCCGCGATATGCAACGTGTGAAGCGGAAGGTGGATCTGGCCGAGGGAGATGGCGAATGACCGCGTCACCGAACCGGCCAACCGTCGGCCTCATCGCCGGGGCCGGGCGGTTCCCGATCGTGTTCGCCGAGAAAGCTCGCGATCTTGGAATCCCGGTCGTCTGCGTCGGCGTGTGGGGCATGGCCGATCCTTCCTTGGCGACGATCTGCCATCGCTTTCACTGGCTCCGGCGCATGTCGCTCGGATTCATCTTCCGGTCGTTTCTCGGCGGCGGGGTCCGATCGTGGACCATGGCCGGGAAGTTTCACAAGCATTTGTTCTTTCAGCCCCACCGGCTGCTGCAGCTCGTCCCGGACTGGCGGAGCCTTCGCTTTTGGTATCGCCGCATGCGCCGCGACCGCAGCGACGATACTCTCCTGCTCGGCCTCATCCGCGAGTTCCGCGACGCGGGCTTCGAATGCGTCTCGGCCCTCGAACTTTGCCCGGAGTTGCTCGTGCGCGAAGGCGTGCTCACCCGCCGAAAACCGACCGCGAACGAACTTTCGGACATCCACTTCGGCTGGGCCCTGGCCCGCGAAATGGGCCGCCTCGACGTCGGACAGAGCGTCATGGTTCGCGAAAAAGCGGTGCTTGCCGTCGAAGCGATCGAGGGAACGGACCGGGCGATCCTACGGGCGGGCGAGTTCTGCCGGCAAGGTGGGTTCGTGGTCGTCAAAGTGTCCAAGCCGAAGCAGGACATGCGGTTCGACGTTCCCACCGTCGGACGCACGACGATCGAAACCATGAAGCGGGCCGGGGCGAAAGTCCTGGCCATCGAAGCCGGGAAAACGATCCTTCTCGACGAGGCTCAAACGATTGCCCTCGCGGACGAACTGGGGATGACGATCCTCGCCCTCCCTCCGGATGCGACGGGCTAGGCAACCGTCCGCGGGAAACCGATTGGCGGAGACTGCCCACTTCGGCGCCGCTTTGCTTATGATGGTAGTTACCGTTTCCCGGCGTAAGACGTTGCCGGACCGCATCTCGGGGCCACATGGGCACAGTCGCATTTTATCCGCCGGAAGCGACCTCCCCCGAGCGGGCGCGGGCGCTGAATCAACTCTGCCTCGCGGGCGGCTACGACTACGCCCCCATTCCCACGCGCACCCGAGCCGATGGCGGGAAAATCTTCCTGAGCAAAGATGCCAACGAAAGCGGCTACGTGCAGATGCCGTGGCCGCTACCCGGACTCGGAGCCCCGGTCTCCATGTCCTCCACGCTCCGCGAGCGCGCAGAACCGTACCACCTCCTGATCGAACTCGCCCGCGGCACTCTGAACCAAGTCCGCACCCAGGTCTTCGAGTGGGAGCTGATCGGCCTTGCGGTTCCCCCCGAGGACCGGGAGAAAATGCGATCCGTTTCCCGCGAGTTCGGCAAGGAAGTCCTCGAACCGCAATCCGGCGGGCAGACCGACCGATTGACCGCAATCCTGGTCCAGGCTCACCGCCTCGCGGATCGCGTCTCCCGCGTTTTCGCCGAGCAGTTGCTCGCCACCCGCGCGGGCGAAACCGGCAAGCTTTCCACCGCGTTCGGTCGGCGGTTGTCCAGTCTGCCGGACGGCGCCGCAGCGGCGGAAATCTGCTCGTCCTTCACCGCCGTGCGCCTGGCGCCCGAATGGCGGCAGATCGAACCGACCGAGGCCGGCTACAACTGGACCCGGTTCGACGAACTCGTCGATTGGGCTTGCGGCACCGGGCTCGCCGTCTCGATCGGGCCGATCATCGACCTCGCCGCCGACACGTTGCCGGACTGGGTCCGCCAGTGGTCGGGCGATTTACCGAGCCTGAGCGCGTTCCTGTGCGATTTCACCGAAACGCTCATGCGCCGCTACCAGGACCGCGTGAATTCCTGGCACGTTTTCCACGGCTTCAATCAATCCGAAGTGCTCTCGCTCGGTGAGGATGAGCGGTTGCGGCTCGCGGCCCGATTGCTCGAAGCGGCCCGCGGCATCGCGCCGGACGGGCTCTGGACCATCGGCCTCGCGCAGCCCTGGGGCGACTACCTCAATTCGGAAGACCACACGTATTCCCCGTTCGTCTTCGCGGACACTCTGCTCCGCGCCGGGTTCGGCTTCGCCACGCTCGAACTCGAAATTCGCCCCGGCCTCGGCCGCCGCGACAGCTTCGCCCGCAACGCCCTCGAACTCTTCCGGCTCCTCGAGTTGTTCAACAACTTGGGCGTTCCCCTCGAAGTCGGCGTCTGGTGCCCGCCCGGCGGCGGCGACTTGCCGGGCTCGCCGCCGGATTGGGCCGTGACCGACTTCCTGCTCGCTGCGGCCATGCCGCAGGTCAAAGGCGTTTACTGGAGCAATCAGTACGACCCCAGTTCCACGCCGAGCCCCTACGACACCCCGCTCTGCGGCGAATCGGCAGACACGCCCCCGCTCATCGGCGAAGTTCGAAGGTCGTTCATCGAATAGAGCCGACGGCCGCACGAATTGCAAGAAAGCCACCGAATTCGTCAACTGAATGCCAGCGGGCGGCGTTAGGTTTTACGATGCCTCGCGTCGTCTTCGGGACGATGCAGCCCGCCCGTTTCGAGACTCGCATTCCCTCGCTGGTCTGAGGGCTTCTCCGATGGGTTCCGATCGGCAAAACGACGCGCACCGCGACGACCCGACCGCCGTGGCGGGTCGGGACCACCGGACCATCGACCGCTACCGCTTACTCCGTTTGATCGGCAGCGGCTCGATGAGTTCGGTTTACGCCGGCTACGACGCCGCGGGACTGCGACCCGTGGCGATCAAGCTCCTCGCCGACCACCTCGCCGCGGACAAGCTGTTCTTCAATCGCTTTTACCGCGAGGCCCGCCTCAGCGTTGCCCTCGACGACCTGCGGATCGTTCGCGGATATTCTTTCGGCTACGACCCCGCGGCCGACAAGCACTACCTCGTGATGGAGTACGTGGACGGGCCGGACGCGATGGCGCAGCTGAACGAGCACGGCCCATTGCCCGTCGCCTCGGCCGTGCGGATCGGCATCGCCATCGGCCGGGCGCTCGCGGCCCTCCACGCGGCCGATCTCGTCCACCGCGACGTGAAGCCGGACAATATCCTCCTCGGCCGAGACGGCTCGGTGAAACTCGCCGATCTCGGCTTGGCCAAGCGGCGAACCGGCGACCTCGAGTTGACTACCGCGAATCAGGGCGTCGGCACACCGCACTACATGCCCTACGAGCAGTCCGCGAACGCCGAGTTCGTGGACGGCCGCAGCGACCTCTTCGCCCTCGGCGCGACGATCTACCACCTGCTGACGGGCCGCCTGCCGTTCCCCGGTGAGACTCACGAGGAGCTCGTCCGGCAGAAAGCGTGCGGCGAGTACGTTCCCGCCCGCGAATACCGTCCGGACCTGCCGCCGGTCCTCGATTTGATTCTGACGAAGGCTCTGGCCCGCGATCCGCGCAACCGCTTCGCGGACCTCGGGAAATGGACGGCCGCCCTGATCGCGACGCGGCTCCACGAACGCGAGTTCGAGGTTCGCGCGAACGGTATCGTGAGTGCCCGCGAAGCGCACCCGGCGGCGCGTACGCGGGCCGATCTCCAAATGATTCCGTTCGAGCGCCCCATCGAAATCGTCGGCGAACGCCCATCGAAATCGGGTGCTCCGCCGGCGGTCCTTTCTCCGACGCCGCCCGCGTGGCACTTCGGCTGGCCCGTCATCCTCTCGGCCGTGGTCGCCGCGGTTCTCGCATTCGCGAGTTTGCAAGCGGCGTTCTGGCCCGAAGCGCCCCACGTCGAGCCGTGCGATACGGCCGGTTCGCCCGACGGTGCATCTCCGGGGGAAACTCAGTAGAACCAAGGAGTCCCCGCGAACCGAGCGGGATTTCCTCACGCGGATGGCGATCATGGAGCCCGGCTCGGGAACCCTCACCCGCGACCGCCTCTTGCTCGTGCTCGCCGCGGTGCTCTGGAGTTCCGGCAGCTTCTTCATGCGAGTGCTCCGCGAGCCGACCGGACTCGGGCTCGATGAACCCCAACTGACTCCCCTCCAAATCGCCTTCTTCCGCGGCATCTTCGCCGGAGCAATTCTCGTCCCGCTCCTGCGCCCCGCGCAGATCCGCCTCCGGCCCTCCATGTTCGCGATGGTCGCCTGCTTCGGCCTCATGAGCGGCCTGTACCTTTCGGCCCTCGGCCTCGGTCAGGCCGCCAACGCGATCCTCCTCCAAAACACAGCCCCCTTCTGGGTCTACATCGTCGGCGTCTATTTCCTGGGCGAACGCGGCGATTCGCGGACCCTCAAAGCGATCCTCGTCGGCGTCGCGGCGATGCTGCTCATCGTCGTCGGCAACTGGATCGACGGGCCGCCTTCCGAAGGTTCCGTGCCGCAGTCGGTGATCCTGATGATGGGTGCGGGCAGCGGCGCGATGTACGCCTGCGTCGTGCTCTTCCTCCGCTCCCTCCGCGCCGAATCGAGCGCCTGGCTCATGGTCCTCAACCTCTTCGGCGGCGCCGGCGTCTTGCTCGTTTACGTCTTCATCCGCTTCGGACCGGACGAAACGGAGCGGTGGCTATCGACTCCAACGCTATTCCAACTCGCCGTCCTCGCCGTGTTCGGGGCCGTGCAAATGGCCACTCCCTACTGGCTGTTCGCCCGCGGTCTCAAAACCGTAAATCCGCACGAAGCGGGGATGATTACGCTCCTCGAACCGGTGCTCAACCCCGTGTGGGCGTATCTGATCGCGCCGGAGAAAGAAACGCCGACGATCTGGACGGCCATTGGCGGCGGCGTGCTCCTGAGCGCGCTCGCGTGGCGGTATTTGCCGCGAAGAACTCCGCGACCGAGTGGTTGAGTTCGCCGCGGAATTGTGCGACAGTATTCGATTATGCCCACCTACCACCTCGCCACGTTCGCCAGCGACGCGACTCCGCCCGACGGCCATCCGCTCTGCGGCGGCTGGATCGAGGCCGTGCGAGGCGTCGATGATCCGTTGAAAGTGCTCGGAATTGTGCTCCTCGGCATGGGCAAGCCGGTCGTGCTCTGCGCCGTCGATTGGACCGGGTTGAGGAACGAAGCTTATCGGACGTGGCGAGCGGCTTTGGCGGAGGCGGCGCACACCGTTCCCGAGAACGTTGCCATTCACTGCGTCCACCCGCACAACGCCCCATTCGCGGATACGGAAGCCGAGAAACTGATCGCCGCGGCCGGGGCTTCGAGCTCGTTGGATTTGAAGTTCTTCGACGAGGTCGTTCGCAAGTCCGCCGCGGCTTTGAAGGCTTCGCTGGCGAAGGCCGTCGAGTTCACGCACGTCGGCCACGGGGCGGGCACGGTCGAGGAAGTCGCATCGAACCGCCGCGTGATCGGGCCGGATGGCAAAGTGAAGTTCACCCGCACGAGCGCGACGAAGAACGCGGAAGCGAGGGCGGCCCCCGAGGGTTTGATCGACCCGGTGCTGCGTACCCTCAGCTTTTGGAAGGGCGAGAAGCCCCTCGCGGCATTGCACTTTTACGCCACGCACCCGATGAGCTACTACGGCGACGGCCGCGTGAGTGCGGACTTCTGCGGTTTAGCCCGCCAAAAGCGGCAGGACAAACAGCCCGAAGTGTTCCAAGTTTACTTTACCGGCGCGTCCGGCAACGTGACCGCGGGCAAGTACAACGATGGGGCGAAGGAGAACCGGGCGATCCTTCGCGACCGGATGGTCGCGGGAATGAACGCGGCCTGGGAGGCGACCAAGGTCGTACCCGCGACCGGGTGGACCTGGCGCGTCGAACCCGTGAAACTCCCTCCGCGAACCGAACCATCCTTTGGCGAAGAAATCAGCACTCGCGATTTGAATGATCCGAAGCAGACCAAAGCCCGCAGGAACAACGCGGCATTCCAACTCGCCTGGTTGAAGCGCAAGGGCGTGCCGATCGAGGTCTGCTCCCTAGCCTTCGGCGACAGAATCGCGACGCTGCATCTACCCGGCGAACCGTTCATCGAGTTTCAACTCGCGGCCCACAAACTCCGCAAGGACTCGTCGATCTTCGTGGCCGGTTACGGCGACGGCGGGCCGGGTTACATTCCCACGGCCGATGCGTACATGCAAGCGGGCTACGAACCGACCGTCGCGCTTTCGAGCCCGGACTCCGAGGCGATCTTGTTGAAGGCCATTGCGAAAGTCTTGACCACCGAACCGAAGTAAGAAGCCAACCCATGAAGCGAATGCTGTTGAGCCTCGGCTCGTTCCTGTTCACGTTGGCAGTGGCCTCGAGCGCCGATGCACCCCCCGCGGACCTCAAAGCCCCCGGTCCGCTTTCCCCCGCGGACGAACGCAAGTCGTTCCAAATCGCCACCGGTTTCGATGTATCGCTCGTCGCTGCGGAACCGGACGTGATCGATCCCGTGTCGATGTGCTTCGATGCCCGCGGGCGGATGTTCGTCTGCGAGATGCGCGGCTACCCGAACGGCGGCGTCGGCACCGGCAACGAATCCCGAGGGCGAATCCGCTTGCTCACGGATACGGACGGCGACGGAGTCTTTGAAACGGCCCGCGTCTTCGCCGAGGGGCTGCGGTTCCCCATGGGTATTACTCCCTGGAAAACCGGCGTGATCGTCGCCGTCGCCCCGGACATCGTCTTCTTGGACGACACGGACGACGACGGCAAAGCGGACAAGAAAACGGTGCTCTACACCGGGTTCAACCTCGCGAACATTCAGCAGATGGTGAACAGTTTGCAGTGGGCCGCGGACGGCTGGGTCCACGGGCTCGCGGGCAACGCGGCGGGAACGATTCAGTCGGTCGAAAAGCCCGACGTGCCCGCGGTCGTGCTGCAAGCCCGCGGTTTCCGCTTTCAACCGAGCATTCCCGGCAGCCTGGAACCGACCAGCGGCGGCGGGCAGTACGGCATCACCCAGGACGACGCGGGGCACTGGTTCACCGCGACCAACAGCCAGCACCTCCGCCAAATCGTAATCCCGGACCACTACCTCCGCCGGAATAAAAACGCCCTCGTCTCGCAAGTCACCCTGGACATCCCCGACCACGGCGCAGCGGCAAAAGTCTTCCGCATCAGCCCGTTCGAGCCCTGGCGAGTCGAGCGCACGACGCGCCGCGCCGGTGCTCCGGATGCTCGTCGATTCCCCACCACCGAACTCGTGCCCGGCGGGTACATCACCTCCGCGTGCAGCCCTACGACTTACACGGCCGGACTCTTCCCGCCCGCTTACCGCACCAGCGTCTTCGTCTGCGACCCGGCCAACAACCTCATCCACCGCGACGTGCTCGAACCGAACGGGGCCGTTTTCGTCGCCCGCCGCGGCGAAACGGACCGCGAGTTCCTCGCCTCGACCGACAACTGGTTTCGCCCCACGCACCTCACCGTCGGGCCGGATGGGGCGCTTTACTTACTCGACTTCTACCGCGAGGTGATCGAGACGCCGCTCTCGCTTCCCGAAGACATCAAAGCCCGATTGAACCTGGAAAGCCGGGAACGGGGGCGAATCTGGCGCATCGCGCCGCAGGGATTCAAACCTGCAAAAATGCCCGATCTCACGAAGGATTCGCCCGATCGACTCGCCGAACGG
>Ga0105048_10012103_pt1 | contig 13558 bp, 12 predicted proteins | sample MAT05_FD_78382 | JGI IMG/M metagenome (GOLD analysis project Ga0105048, IMG submission 78382) | Freshwater microbial communities from Lake Fryxell liftoff mats and glacier meltwater in Antarctica - MAT-05 | ecosystem: Environmental > Aquatic > Freshwater > Ice > Liftoff microbial mat | place...
AAATTGTCGGCTGCACGCGAGCTCCTGCTGCGCGACCTGCGTGCAACCTTGTGCACCGGCTCGGTCTTTCAGTCCCCGCATGCGGTGCATGAATGGCTGCGTCTGCACTGTGCCCAACTGGAGCACGAAGTCTTCATGGTGCTGTACCTCAATGTGCAGAACCAGATGATCGATATCGAAGAGATGTTCCGCGGCACTTTGACGCAAACCAGCGTCTACCCACGGGAGATTGTCAAAAGCGCCATCCAGCACAACGCCGCTGCGGTCGTGTTCGCGCACAACCATCCCAGCGGAAACATCCATCCCAGCCGCGCCGACGAGGCCCTGACGCAGAACCTCAAGGCTGCGCTGGCCCTGGTCGATGTGCGGGTGCTGGACCACTTCATCGTCGCCGGCGAACACACCGTGTCGTTCGCCGAACGCGGACTGATCTGAGCGCGCAGGCGAATCAACGATCTCGCGACGTTTGCGGCCCCGGCTGCGGTCACGATGACCGCCGAGGGCCTCCTCAATTTAAGGAACCATTCCATGAGCACCACTACCCCTTACGACTGTCCGGTCTGCCCGGTCCAAGCACTTCCCCTTGGCACGCTGGGCAGTGTCAGCTGGCTGCGCTGCCGTCAATGCGGTATGACATTCCATGCCACACCTGGCATGGCGCCACCCGCGCAGGCTGCGTTTCCCATGGCCCTGCAGCTGACCCTGCAGGAACAGGCAGAAACCCTGGCAGCGATGTCGACCCGGACACTGACGCCGCTCACGCGCAGCAAGCTCGTATGCAACCAGTTGTCCGTCAACGCCTATCCCACGAGTAGCGGCGGATTCGTGTATGTCGGTATCCCGATGTACGACATTCCCCTGGAGACCGATCTGGCGGCGCTGTTCCAACTCGCCGCACTGTCGGGTATCGCCTGGCTGAAGTTCGACGCGGATGCCGCCGTCCTCGACGGCGTTCCAGTGCTCAGTGAAAGCGAGGACTGGACATGAGCCGGCACAGCACGCTGGCGCGTTACCAGGGACACGAAGTCATCGTCGTCGCTGGCTACGACCGTCTCCTCGACGAGGTCTTTCTGCAGGTGTTCCACACATCCGCAGAAGACGGCTTCAGCGAGGAGTGCCCGATCTACTGCAGCATTGACGAGCCGCTGCTGGACTGGTGCGATGTGTCAACCATCGCCGGCAAGTTGCTGATCCTGCGCATCGACATCCCGGCAAGCCTGCTGGATGAGGTTCACCGCGACCAGGTCCAACGGGTGGGCAACCGGATCGTGCGGCACCACGGCCCCATCCAGCTGGAAGCAAGGCCCGCCATATCGATGATCGATTGAAGCGGCCATGGCGGGCCACCTCGGGGTGGCCCGCCTCTGATGACGTGATTCGCCGCTGGCCTATCCGGGCCGGCGGCGAGCCGCTCAATATGGCGGGGGAAGTTTCGGCATCGGGCTGCCAAGGTTCCAGATCCAGCCCCTGTGCGGCGCACCGGACTGGTGAAGTTCGGCACCGCTGGCCGAATGGGGCCTATCGCGGTCAGGCCAAACCCGCAGGGCCACCGCACGCGCCCCGCAATCCAGCAACCATACGCTCGGAGGTACATGCTCCGCTGGCCGCATGTGCGGCCAAACGACAGCGAAACGCCTGTTTTGCGCGACCAGCGTATCCACCAAGACAAGGGCATGGACTGTGTCGACCGGGATCCAGTGCGACGACATCGCCACCAGTGCTGCAACATCGACATCCAGCTCCCTGGCGCCGCACTCTGTGGCGAATGCCGCCATCAGCAAGTGGGCCCCGCTGTTCGTCAACTGCTCAGCCATGTCCATTGGTGCGATACCGCATTGGCGCAGACACTCTGCCCAGGCGGTTGACCGCAGCGTGAGCACCTTGCCTGGCAGCGACTTCAGCCTGATTCGCAGGCGATCGCCCACCCGTTCCAAGCCGCTATATTCGCCCACCAGCACCATGCGCTGGCGCGGTTGCGTCGCGTTTCCCGTCAGACGACCGCGCAACACCCGCTGCGGGTATGCTCCATGCAGTTCAGCCCACACGCCGGGCAGACAGAAATGCAGGCGCTCTGCCAGCGCCTCCCCTCCCACTCGGACATCGCGCGCCGCGCGCAGCAGGTATTTGTGCAGCACCCTCTCATTGCGCTTGCCCACCATGGCAGGCGTCCACCGATGAAAACCCGCGCGCACAAGCAACAACACCAACAGTTCGCGAAGCGTCATCGGCCGGATTGCAGTCGCGACGCCCATGTCCCGGTCGGCCCCATGCCGACCAGGCCACGCCTGCCCGCGTGCACCCCGTTCGAAGTCGACGTCCAAGAGCGTCTCGTCGACCAGGCTGGTTGCCGAAACCGTGGTCGCAGGCCCCAAGGAGGCCCATCCTTCCCGGTCTGAAACATGGGACATGCAGCCCACGGCGTGAAGCTGTCCGGTGCCCGGCAATCGCTTGATCAGGAAGCGCTGATGGCGAGCCACATACATGCCGACACCCGCTGGCTGGCACAGGCAACGCGGCCGCTCCCGAAGGAGCTGGACCTGCGCCAGGACATCCTGCCAATGCGGCACGTCCGGCGCCAGGATCTGGCCAAGCAGGTGAAACTGCGGTGCCGCGACTGCGCTCACAGAGCCGGCCTCTCAGGGATCTCGCTCGACAATGACACGGCTGAAAAGGTCACTGCACAGGCGAACGGCCAGATTGCAAGACAGACTGGCCCAACGACACCTCACAGCAGGTCATCGACCAATTGCGCCAATACCGGCTTGCGGGTGCCCAGCAACTCCCGCACTGCCGTGCGGTCGTTGATGCCCAGCAAACTGCCGATCTGCCCCTCATCGGCACCGCGTTCGACGAGGCGAGCCCCCACGGTGCGGCGCGCCGACATCGCCGTGACCCCCCTGCAGCCCACCATACCGAAACAACTTGCTGAAAGTCTCCAGGATCGGACGACACAGGAAGCGCCGTTGCCCATCGTCCCCATAGGGCGTGATGCGAAACCCCGCGCCGTTGGAGGAAAGGAACAGCCGACTTTGAGGGTCCAGTCCCCGGTACGCCTCGCCCACGCCGAGCCCCAAACCGCCAGCAAGGCGTTCGCGCAGGTACGTATCCAGGGCCTCGTCGAGTCGCGCGCTGGTGAAATACAGGCAGCGCGGCTTGCCAGACACAGACACTGTGTACCGGATCTCGGACTCCCGGCGCACGGTGCCGTCGCTTTGCAGATAGTCACGGACCTCGAGCCGGGCAATCTCCAGAGGCCGGGCACCGGTTGCAAACAACAGGTAGAAAAGTGCCAGGTCGTGGGCCGAATGGCTACTGCGCGCCTTGATGCGTCGCCCTGCCTGCAGGATCTCCTCGGCGCTCACGATCCGGTGCTCGCGCAGGGTCGGGCGCACTTCGGGCTCGAAGTCCTGCAGTGCAGCCAGAATGGCCACCCGGTGCTGTCGCAGACGGCGCACGAATGCGGCGCCGCCCTCGTTCAGGCCCTCGACGCGCGCCGACTTGCTGAGTCTCACTGCAAGGTCCTTGATCCGGCGTTCAACCGCTGTGCGCGAAACGCCGTAGCAGGCGCCCACAGACTCGTAGGTTCCTCCCTCGACGATGGCCTTGAGCATGCCTGCAGACAACATCCACGACCGCTGGGCGGGCGTACCGACGTGCGGTCATTCGTGGAATCCGGGGTTTGGCGCGTCCATCGATATCGATCTCCTTGTACACGCCATGCTCAGCCTGCAGCCGCCAGGCGGCCAGCACCAATCGCTGCAACTGCCGGGGGATTTCGTCACTTCCGCGATCTCCGCGGCGGCGCCCCCCTGGAGTGGCCCGGCCGCATTCCGGGCCGTGCCATGCCCCGTATCGTCACGCTCCCAGTTCTGAAGCAAAGGGGATGCGTTGCAGCCCTGGCCATTCCCAACCAGCTTGGAATTCTTCATGGTCAGCCCTTGAAGTTGCCCATCTGCAGAATGAATTCCATCTGCAGCAGATCCCAGAACACCAAGGACAGTGCCACGCCAAACACCAGCCACACGAGGAGCCGTACACAGTACCGCTGCGCCATCCCGAGCAGTACATCCTCGCCATGCGCGCGATTCAGTACCAGCGTCAGCCCAACAGCCAGAGTCACGAGCAACAGGTGCATGGTCAGGTCAGACGACAGGCCCACGCCCGTACCCATGCAATTGGCCAGGCCAGCGTTACCCACAAACGCAACCAGCGCCGAAGACAACACCACCGACGGCGCAATGCCCGTGGGCCTGCGGGATGCTGGGACTTCCATACGAAACCCTTCTGCGGAGTGGAGGACGGATGGAGTGTCTGCACATCCGCCCTGCAGGTATCGCAATTCGTTTCAAGTGCCACTCAACGCGCCGCGAAGTATCACGAACGGATACCCGCTCGGGTGCCCCGTACCTGCAGCCCAGCAGATCTGCAACGAATTCGACGGTTCGTTGGACAACACGGAGACCGCGCACATCCGATGCGTCCATGGTGAACTGTGGCAGCCGGGCAGCGCAAACCACAACGATTGGATCTGCCACCCCGATCGACCAGTTCCCATATGCCGTAGCCAAGCGGAGGATGCGATTGACGCTGAACGGCTCCTCCTCGCGATGGCGACACGAAAGGCCATGCAGCCACGCCCGATTTCATGGTGCAGGCCCATGCCGTCCAGTGACACCAATGGCCGCCATTTGCCAGGCATCGAATTACCTGGTCCTCAACTGTCACGGAGCGGGTTGAACGACTGCGCCAACGTGCTGGAAGTCCAACAGTTCGGGGGTTCGAGCGGGCAAAGAACTATTGATGACTCTGTGTCTCACGCCCATCCGGAGTTTGATCAACGTCAGCTCAGCGCTATCGCGTAGGTGGCAACATCCATCCTTGCCGATTGGCCCATGGATGGACCCACAAGTCCGCGCCCTGCCGCACTCTGCGGATCGCAACCCAGCCCGAGCTGGGTTTCCCTTTTTGCGCTGCACTCCAAGTGGGAGCCAGTCAGGCAGTCAGCCGCCCAGTTCCGGCATCTCGTCAAACACTTCCTGCACGACCCGGTCTGTCAGCACCAGGCACCACCATGTTTGCCGGAATGATTGCACCCTGCCCTTCGCGCCGCACCTTGACACGATCCCGGTACCGCGGATCACCATGCCGCCATTGGTGATGTGGCGTACGACCGCCCCGTGCAGCGGTGGCAGGGCTGTGCCACCGTCTTCCCGGGCCAACTCAGCCAGCAGCGAGTTCGGGTCGTCAGTTCCCACTTGGTGAGGCCTCAGGCGCAACTCGCCTGCCACCGGCTCCTTGGGTCGGGGAAGCCGGATGCCACGTTCTCGGAGGCGATAGACTGCAGCATGCATACTGGATAAAAAATCAGTATAACGGCGCTTCGTACCACGGTGGAGATCTCGATCACGACAGACACCTAAATCCGATTGCGGCGCTGCCGGATGGTCGAGCCGGTGCACTTTGAATGGGCCGCGACTCTATGATCCGGCAGAGCGTCTGCGTACCCGCACGCGTGCACGCGATTGACGCCCAATTCACGCAGTCGTCCACGGTCTGTGCTGACCCGCAAGAGGACGGCAGCGCTTCACCTCAACGGAATTTCACCAAAAAGGCGTCTTTGGAAAGACTCTGACACGCGGTTCCAGATTGAAGCCTGCAGAGGCCGCATCCTCGCTTGTTTGCCTGTAGCGCCCAAACCCTTGGCTGGGTGGGCAGGGCGCCTTCACGCTGGACGTGTGCCGCTTGCAGAGCGGCCATGAACTTGCCCCGAAACACCTTCGACAGCGCATGCACCGGAAACAGGAAGTCGGGTTTGCGTTGGGGCGCCACGCATTGGCCGGCTCTCGCCAGCGCCTCGCAGGCCACCAGCGCATGCACACGCAGATGTGCCAGGGCATTGTTTCAACTCTCGCGCGGCACCGGGTCTTCAAGCGACCAGGACCGGTCGTTCGTCAGAATGTCCGGAACCGGACATTCAATCAGATGCCGTGTGAACTTGAACCAATTGACCACCTCGAAACCCGGGACAATTCATACTCTCCCTGAGTTGTGGTTTTTGTAATAGTTAACTAGCTGGCCAAACGGATGTTGCCGTCCGTTTCAATAATTTTCAGCGTATCTCTAAGGCCTCGGATGGCCAGCACCACCCGAGCTACCGCCGGTGCAGTAGCTGAGGACATTCCCACAAGGCGGCAAACTGACCGGGCTAGGTCTTGACGCGGAGAACTGCCCGCTTGTTGCAGCACCTGCAACACAATCGCAGAAACTTCCTCGAGACAAACCTCATCGATGTGGCGCTTGGATGCAACAGTGTCATCGGCTATGCGGAAGTGATTCAGGGACGTATGCGGTACTGACTTGGGCCAGTAGAAAGTGTTCGAGTCCTCGTAGGTCTTGCTGGCAGATGTAGGGGCCAACGCTTTCAGCCGCTCGACGATTCGAGAGCCAGTTCGTTCCAGTCCCCAGGCACGAGCAACTTTTCTGAACAATACGGCCTCTGAGACAGGACCTTCGCCTTCGATTACCTGCGCCATTTGCTCGGTGAGAAAGGCCTCAGTTCTAAATTCGTAGAACCCATCAGGACCTCTAGCGCTCAGAGTGACTGGCGCAAAGATTGGCATCACCTGGCGCGCAGACTGGGTTTCCTCAGGCGCAGGAGGTGTTACTTCCGGGATTTCTATTGGGGTTTCTTCCACCAAAGGTTCGTCCGCAACTTGCTCATCCTCCTCCATAAAGGTTTGTAACCGCTCGAGAATTTTCTTAACCTCACCTTCTGGATTGAGCCACCAGTCAGTGGACCAAATTCTGTGAATGCGCCAACCAAGACCCTCAAGTACATGCTGACGCAGCCGGTCTCGGTCTCTGGCTGTAGCTCCTGAGTGATATGTGCGGCCATCACATTCGAGGCCGACCAGATAGCGTCCGCGCGCCCTCGGGTCAACCACGCCGATGTCAATGCGGTACCCCGAACAACCGACTTGGGGGTGCACTTCCCAATTGTGTTTGCGCAATATCTGGATGACCGCAGTCTCGAATGGACTATCCGGTGCCAATCCAGTGGGCATGCTTTGCTCCACCAATGCATGAGGCCCCTTGATTGCAAATTCAAGGTAGTGCTTCAGGTCTCGAACGCCAGCAGCTCGCACTTTCGAGAGCTCGATTTGTTCTGGCAGCAAGGTGCTGTAAATGACGACCGCCTCACGTGCGCGTGAAATAGCGACATTGAGACGTCGATGTCCACCCTCGCCATTGAGGGGGCCAAAGTTCATGGTCGTTTTACCGGCCGCGTCTGGGCCGAAGGTGATAGAGAAGAAGATGACGTCTCGCTCATCGCCCTGCACGTTCTCGAGATTTTTGATGAACAGGGGTTCATGTGACCGAGCAGCGATGGCACGGTCCAGTTCCGGGCTTGCCCGGCGACGCGCGTCCAGCAGCGTCTCAATAAGCGCCTGCTGCGGCTGGTTGAAAGTCACCACGCCGATGGTCAGATTCGCCTTTGCAGGCGTCAGATAGTGCTTCTCGATACCCTTGACGATGGCCTCAGCCTCAATCCGGTTGGTCCGAGTCGCACCGCGGTCGTAGACCCCGTTGACGCGTTCGAATTTGACAGCCACGTCATCTGTAACTGGTGATGGGAAGGTAACCAAACACGAGTCGTAGTAGTGGACATTGCTGAAAGTGATGAGACTCTCATGGCGGCTGCGGTAATGCCATTGCAAGCTCAGTCGATTCATGCCAGCACCGAGGCACTCGTCCAGAATGCTCTCAAGGTCTTCTAGCTGTTCATCCCCGGCACCTTCAGTGTCTGTCGACTTGCTAAAGAAGTTAGTTGGTGGCAATTGCTTGGGGTCCCCGACCACCGCCAATTGCTTTCCACGGGCAATAGCGCCAACGGCATCCCATACTGGGATTTGCGAGGCCTCGTCAAAAACCACCAGGTCAAACGGGGCGTATCCAGCATCCAGGTACTGGGCAACCGAAAGTGGTGACATCAACAAGCACGGCTTGAGCTTTGGAAGCAGGGTCGGAAGCCCCTGTACCAACTGTCGTACAGGCATGTGCTTTCGTTGCTTTTGAAGCTCCCGCCGCAACTTGCCGAGTTCACTGTCTGCGCCGACCATCGCCCCAGTTGCCGTAGGAATTCGACCAGACAAAGTCGCAGCAATGTATTTTTCGGTCAACTTCTGGAACTTGATGTCTGCTTGGCGGAACTCCCTAATCTTGCGCTCGTGGTCGGCACTGGAAAACCCACGCAGGATTGGGTCAATGGCGATGATTTTCTTCAGCCACCATTCGCAATAGCTGAAATCGAAGTGCGCTTCTAGGTCCGGCAATTCGACTGCGCCGGCTTCCAAGCTGGAGACCAGGCCTTGGAGGCCTTGAGATATTGCCTTGTCCCGTACGCTGCGCCACAGGCACCAAGACCGCAGCTTCTGCTTGGCCAAGTTCCAGCCAGTAAGAACGCCTTGGATACGTGCTAATGCGCCATCCGCACCTGCAGGCCCAGAAAGGGGCTCAACTGGCTGCGCAAGGGTATCCAGGACGTCATTCTTCTGGCGCACATCGCGCCAAGCATCGCGATACGCCAATAGAGCCCGGCCGACTGGTCCCGATGGCGCCAAGTGGGCCCGGTTTTCGCTAACCAAGGCTTGGAGGCTTAAACGCAGGGAGCTGATAACTTGAGGGTCGGTGCCAGCAACCTGGGTAACTGCATCTGTGAACTTCTGCGCCCAGAGCTCGTGCGCAGTCAAAGCAGACCAATCTGTTTGGCTGCCGTTGTATGCGCCTTGCAGGACCGTCTCAGCTTCGGCGTGCATAGACAACAGAACTTGGTCTTCATCATTGACGCTGGCCAAGGCGTCAATCATGGGTTCAATCTGAAGAGCTGTTGGGCGATTGTTGTCAGTCCGAAATGCAACCAATCTACCGGAGAAGGACCTCTTGTCAAACCACGCCTTTGGCCACCATGTCAGCTTGGCTTGAGACCACTGTGACTTCAAGTCAGTTGCATTCAGCTTTGCGAGTTGAGGTGTCCACCCCGGGCCCGTCTTTTCCCAATGAGCGCTGCGAGCGGCTCCGTGCTTGGCTAGAGACTGCACCATTGCCCGCACTCGGGTGTCATGGGCTTGCCTGGCAAGACCTTCCGGCACTTTCGGTGCGGCCAGAAGCACATCTGCAAGTTGGTCAAGAGCGGCGTAGCCTTCCAGGCTCAGACCTGATGACGGATGTCGGATGAAGTCACCGACGGCTAGAGATTTTTCTGTCAATGATTGGATGGCCGTGTCCAAGAGCTTGGACGCTGAGCTCAGTTCATCGCTCCAAATTGGGGACCACTCTGATTTGCCAATTGCGGCAAGTGGGTGGCCGCTCAATGGTCCAAGGTCCTCTGCCATCGCAGATATCCGTCGGGAAGTCTCCCGAAGTCCATCAAGCTGCTCTTCTGAATGAGTGAACGCATCTGGCCAAGGCATTGTTGACGGTGTTTTGCCCGAGCACTGAATGCATGTCCCTATGGCCGAAAAGGCGGTCAAGCTGTTGGGGTAGGCCTTGTGTAGTGCACCCACCAGTCCATTCAAGTCTTGGCGCAGTTGTCCCAGCCGTTCAGCCTCGCGTGCCCAATCACTGGCCGTACGCTCTGCCGTGATGTCCAGCGCTTTACCGAGCTGTTGGAGTACTTCGACCTTTCGTGCCTTGGATGAGTGAAGTTCTAGGCAGAAGGGGCCAAGCCCTATGGCATTCAGCCTACGGTGGACGACCTCCAGTGCCGCCATCTTCTCCGACACAAACAAGACAGTCTTGCCTTTGGCCAGGTTGTGTGCAATTAGGTTGGTGATTGTTTGGCTCTTACCTGTGCCAGGTGGACCTTCAAGAACCAAATCACGACCAGCGTCAATGGCGCAGATAGCCTTCAGTTGGGAAGAGTCAGACAGCAACGGGGCCAGGATATCTTGCGGTTGATGCGTCTCATCAAGTCGGTCGAATTCGCCGCCATTGCTTTCGCGCGCAAAGGCCTCTCCCGGGTTCTCAATCAGGTGCTTGACCACGCGGTTTGCCTTGAGCTGCTCAGTGCGGTCCTGCAAGTCCTTCCACATGAGGTACTTCTTGAAAGAGAAGATTCCCAGGTGGGCTTGTTCGAGGACCTCCCACTTCGAAATTTCACGAATTGCAAGCCGAAAGGACTGGAGAACTCTTGCGACGTCTATTCCCTTGTCATCGGTTGGAATAATGTCCAGGCCCGCAATGCGCAATTCGAAGCTGTTCTTGAGCAATTGCAGAAGGGTCGGATTGACAATGGCCTCGTCGTCATGTCGGCGTAGGCGGAACCCAGAGCGAACAGATTGGCGCTCCAGGGTTACTGGAACCAGCAAAATGGGGGCAAGGTGTTTAGTCTCAGCTTTCTCGACCTCAGTCCATTCGAGCAGGCCTATTGCCAGGAAGAGCGTATTCGCACCACCTTCTTCGAGCCCTGTTCTGGCTGCATTGAAGATGGACAGAAGATTTCCATCCAGCGCATCCTGTGCGACGTTGGCCAAGAACTCCTTGTTTTCAAGAGCCTCCAAAGCCATATCGTCCAATGCAGACCGCCCACTCTTGCTGGCATGGACTTTTCCGGAGCGAGGGTCATTGCCATCCATGATTCCAGGCAGAGGACGAATCCTGAACTCCGAGCCCTCCGAGAGCGCATCTTCCAGGCCAGGCAGGTTGGGGGCGATGAATTGAAGTGTTGACTTGGTCGACTTAAAGTTCAAAAGCCGATTGCGAAGCGTCAAGTCGAGAAGCTTTGACTTCCAGTTTGAAAGTCGTCCTTCAGGAGTGTCCTCCGTTTCCAGGTCTATGGGCGTCAAAAACTCCGGGTCCAAAGTTGGCATCAAAGGCGTGGCCTCGATGCTACTTGGCTCCTCGGAATCGTCGGTCGGAAGTAGCTTTGCCAGGTTTGCGCGCGATGGCAGGGGCTTAATCTGAACCTCACGCGCACGGTGAATGTCAACTGCGTACCGGAAAGAGTCCTTTTCTTGCAGATGCTCTTGCCCACGCTCGAATGCAATGCGCAGAGAAAGGCGTCGGGTGTGGTGCTGTGCAACGCCTGTTGTCTCGAAGGCCAAGAACTCGCCACTGTCGACCCGTTTACGGACTGCCTGAATGTCGTCCAGCAGTGGGTCGGGGAAGCAGGCTGAATGCAGCCACACGCCGACCCAGGCGTGCCCCTCTTTGAAAAGCACCACTGGCCGCAAACCTGCCTGTTCGAGGCAGGAGCAAAACATCATGGTCAGGTCCAAGCATGTGGCGACTCGCCCCTCAAGGATGCGGTCTGCAGTACGTATCTTCTGACCGTCAGTTCCGAATGACGCTGGTGGCTCGGCGTATTGAAGGTTCTCTGCGGAAATCGTACTGTAGATAGCCGAGACCTGCTTCCAGACCACATCACGGCTTTTCGACTGATATCCGTTCATCGACAGTTCGTAGTGCTGGGAGCGCAAGAGCTTTGATGCTTTGCCAATCAGTACATCGATAGCGGGATTGTTGGGCATGCAGAATGCCGCGAGCAGCTCGGGCAATGACCGGGTGCCGGCCCATTGGTCATACGCCAATACTTGGATGATTTGGGACTTGGTGGCTATTTCGTTGGCGCCAGCCAGTACAGAAACTGTGACCGAGGCATTTACGGATTCCTGAAGGTCAGCTAAATAGGAGTGGTCGGGCTGGAGTTCGATGGGGGCAATTTGCCGGGTTTCGCCGGGGCCGAGGCGGTCAAACCGGAGCTTGGTGCCTTGCGCGAAGCCTGGGTTGCAGGCAATCAGTACTTCGAGTCCTTCCAGAGCGTCTTCACCGTGGTTGGTTAATCGCAGCGAACGAATTACCGGTACGGAATTCTGGATGGAGGCGTATCCAAGTGTGGCGTCGGATTCGATTTCTATCGCAACGCCGGCGGGCGTTGTGACTTCTGTTGGACTTGCGGATGCACTTTCAATTTCCATCTCGGATGGCCTCCCGACTCAGCACGCTTCTTTGTACGACTGTCCCTGTTGCAGACTGTAACAGTCTCATGAGTGGCTGCCCTGAATCGCCCCGGGTAATGCGGATGCGAGTTAGCTTAGGTCATACTTGACGCCGCGTGTGTCATATAGCGGAAGTCCGGCTCCGAACAATCCATGGCTCCGCTTTGGGCGTTTTTGGGGCGGACCGATTGCGACCAAGACCAGACATTCCGAATGTTTACGATAATGCTCTCGTCGTAAATGAGTTGCACATCGGCGAGCAGATGTTGGGGCCATTTTCAAGCCAATTTTGTGACCAAGCTATCCCACCTTCATAAGCCCGCATGTAGCCCCCTGCAACCAGGAGAACCATAAAATGGACAACGACGAACTGAGAAACCTCTTTACAGCGATTGCGGTAGTCGTTTCGCTGCTTTCCTTTGGTCTAACCTATCGAAACTCTCGCAAGTCGCAGGACAGTCTTTTGCATGCGAGAAAGCTTGCAGTGCGTCTTTTGAAGAATAAGGTCGCTGAGGAACACGCGGTGGCCAGCAGTGCACTCGACGGTGTATCCACACATGCCGACGCTCTTCTCGTCGAGTACCAATACTTGGTCAATTTGTATCCTAAAGCTATTGCAAACCCCCTTCTCAGTGGACTTGAAGAGAAGCTCCAAAAGCTTCGTGCTACGATTGAAGGGCAGAATGAAGCGGAAGCAAAGGGCAAAGTTGCACTTGCAAAGATTTCTGATTCTGACGAGACTGAGAAGAACGAACTAGCCCTAACTGAACTCTTAGGTACCGTTCGCGATACAGCAATACAAGCCAGTAGCAAAGCATGGAGCGCAGACCTTTACGCGGCCGAGAAGATAATTGACAGACTACTGAAGCAGTATGAAAAACCTGCGGTATTGCCGACCGCCATCCGGACTCACAAAAGACAGCGTCGCCTCCTTCCGCAGTTCGGTTAACAGCCACGTTGAAAGTCCGCTTCGGGCACGGTGTCGTTCGGCAAGTCCCGACCATCAACAGACATTCGTTGCGGAGGCCTGATTCTCGGGATACAAGGAATTCGTGTACTGCCCTTGGGACCTTCATCTCTGTAACGCGTGCAGTCAAGCACTCGTCAATAGACAATTGGCCAACGAGCCAGCTTGCGACATAAGATCAGAATAGGTGTGATTCCGCTTGTACTTTCAAGGGAGCAAAAAGTGAAGATGGAGCTTCGAGAGGGGTACCGCATCCCTCAACCTCGTGGCCCCCTAAAAGGGGGGTGCCATTCAGTCAAAAGTCTCTAGGCGCTATACCAATACTCGAATAGCATTTGTTTGATTGCAGCCGTCTTCTGCGTACTTTGCGTGGCAGGCGAGTTACATCTGCGAAGGGTGAACCTTTAAAACAGGTGTTGTTGGGTTGTCGCCGGAAAATTGCGCAGCAGGTTCGAACGCCAATAGTGTTATGTGCGCAAACCGAGACCTCAAAAACGGTATCTCGAAAATTTGTGGATGGGAGTGAACCATGATGACTCGGCGTGTTGTAGTCACTGCTGTGGCTTCGTTTTCTGCATTCCTTGCACACTCGGAG
>Ga0105048_10012104_pt1 | contig 13556 bp, 5 predicted proteins | sample MAT05_FD_78382 | JGI IMG/M metagenome (GOLD analysis project Ga0105048, IMG submission 78382) | Freshwater microbial communities from Lake Fryxell liftoff mats and glacier meltwater in Antarctica - MAT-05 | ecosystem: Environmental > Aquatic > Freshwater > Ice > Liftoff microbial mat | place...
GTGCGAGCAGCGTCTGTGTGGGTGGTCTGGTAAGCCTGACAGCAACTGGTTGTGAAGGTGGTACGGTACTTTGGTCAACAGGAGCAACCGGTTCGGTGATCTCGACCATCATCAACGCCCGCACAACGATCACGGCGAACTGCCGCATCAATAACTGCCTGAGCCTGCCGGCTGAGAAAGTAATTGAACTGGGTGGCGACATGCCGAAGCCAACCGTGACATGCAGCACGACCACTGCCTGCCCAGGCGAAAGTGTCGAACTGACTGTGAACGGCTGCATGGGAACACCACTCTGGAGTACGGGGGCAACAACCACCCGCATTGTGGTATACCCAACAGAAGGGAATAGTACTTATTTCGTGACCTGCACCAATGGTACGTGCCGCAGCCCACAATCGGATAACTACGTGATTCGGATTGTGAAGCCAACAGTACCAGTTATTACCCCAAGCAGCTTAACGATCTGTGCTTACAGCAGCGTAACGCTCACCGCTTCGGGTTGTAAAGAAGGAACGATTCAGTGGAGCAACCAGGCAACGGGTAACACCCTTGTGGTAACGCCATCAACGAACATCAGCTACTTCGCAACCTGCAAAGTACGCGAGTGTATCAGCGATGCATCGGTGCCAGCATCCATTGCTGTCGTGAATCCAACACCGCCATCGGTACGTCGCCCAAGCAAGCCAATTATTTGCTCTGGTGAAAGCGTAACGCTGACTGCTGATGGATGTGCCGCTGGTACAATTGTATGGAGTACGGGTGCAACGGGATCGAGCATTGTTATTATGCCAACCGAAACCAAGAGCTACTCGGCTTCCTGTATGATCGGGACTTGCCGGAGCGCTGGCTCGAACAGCGAACTGGTAACGGTGAACACAAGCCAGGGAATAGCACCAACGGTTACAGCTTCTAAAACAGTGGTATGCGGTGGTGAGCCAATCTCACTGACGGCAACAGGCTGTGCTAGTGGCACGGTAATCTGGTCGGATGGTCAGACGGGCAACATCGTTACGGTGACGCCAACCGCCAACATGAACGAGTTCTACGCTGTGTGCCGTACAGGTACTGCCTGCGGTACACCACGCTCGAATATCATTCGGGTTCGCATTATGCCACTGCCAACCCCAACGGTTATTTGCAGCGAGTCGTTGATTTGCCCAGGCGAATCAGTGGAACTGACTATTCAGAACTGCACGGGTACGCCAAAGTGGAGCACAGGTGAAACAACTGGTGCTATTACGGTACGCCCAATAGTAACAACGGGCTACTCAGTAACCTGCAACAATGGTGTTTGTGTGAGCGGAAGCTCGAACATTTATACGATTACGGTTCTTAAGCCAACCCCACCAACGATTGTTGCTTCGGCAACGCTGGTTCAGCCGGGTGAAAGCGTAACCCTGACCGCAACTTGTTCGACCGGCACTCCGCAATGGATGAATGGCGCAACAACTGCTTCAATCGTGGTATCGGTAACGGGTACACAGGGCTACCAGGCTTTCTGTAAATTCCGTGTCTGCCTGAGTGAAGGGTCAGCTACTGTAACGGTTACTACAAATGCTTCCTGTCTGGCAGCAGCCGGTACACTCCGCACGGAGTCGGGTACTGTATGCGCTGGTAACTCAAGCACCGTAGCCATCTCGGCCATCCCCAACGGCGATGCAGTCGTGCCAGCGGGTTACTCTGTACTCTATGTCCTGACGAAAGGAACGGATCTGGTGATTCAGAAAACAAGCGCAACACCAACCTTCACAGTTGATGCGTTGAACGCAACATATCGCATTCATACGCTGGTGTACAATGCAACGCCTGCAACGCCAAGCTACCTCGACCTGTCGGTGGTACAGTTAGGCACAACCAAGGCAAGCGAAGTACTCAGCCTGATTGCTAAGAACCGCATTTGTGCCTCACTCGACGCAACAGGTGTTCCGGTAATCGTGAAAACGGTTGCTCCGCCAACACTCTCTGCTCTATCGCTGACGGTATGCGCCGGCTCATCGCTGACGCTAACTGCCAAAGGTTGTGAGAACGGTACGGTTCAATGGTCGAACAACATGACTGGCCAGTACATTGTTATTAACCCAGTCGTTCAGTCGGTATGGGTAATGGCAACCTGCACCATCGACGGTTGCACAAGCAAAGAGTCTGCTAGCCTGGATGTTGATGTGATTGTTCCATTGCCACCAACGGTGACCTGTAACAAGCCAACGATCTGCATCGGTGAGCAAACAACACTTGAAGCCGTAGGTTGCGTTGGTGGTCTGATCCAGTGGGAAACCGGTGAAACGACATCGTCGATCATCGTAACGCCAACTGAAGCAAACCATACCTACCGCGTACGTTGCCAGTACGGTGCCTGTTTCAGCGACTACTCACCTGTTTGCAAAGTGAACATAGGTGGCCCGAACGCGCCAACGGTAAGCATCCAAACTTCCGGTACTGCAACGGTAACGAGTGTAAATGCCTGCTTCGGCTCGCCAGTGACACTGGTTGCTAAGGGTTGCCCAGCTGGTGCCTACACCATCTGGTCGAACGGAGAGGTTGGTAACCGTCTCTCGGTATCACCAGCTCGCAACGTGACCTACACAGCACAGTGCTGTACCTCGAACAACTGTAAGAGTGGCGTATCGAACTTCCTGACGGTGAATGTCGGCTCGAAAGTGGCTCTGCCAGTAACGAAAGACCTCACCAATACCTGTCCGTTTACGGTGGTGAACCTCGCCAATGGGGTGACATCAACCGTGGCAACAACAGGTGGTATGATCGAATACTACACAAGCAGTACGCCACGTGAGAACGCTCGGGTGAACAACCCAAGTGCGGTTGGTCGCTCAGGTGCTTACTACGCCTTCGAGAAAACGACAGGTGGTTGCTACAGCCTTGGCTCAGTAATCAATGTTCAGATTACAACCTGCGGAGGTCAGCCAGTACCATGCGATAAGAACCCGCTGACGGCTGACGCCGGTCGTGACGACAAGATTTGTGCGGCCAAAACGTACAAACTCAGTGGTAAAGCAACGGGAGAGAATGTAGCCGTACAGTGGACTAGCAATGGTACAGGTAAGTTCGAAGATCCATTCTCGAAAACGCCAACGTACCTGCCTTCACTGGCCGACGTAGCCACTGGTAAAGTAACGTTAACGATGTCGGTACGCATACCAAACGCGGTTTGTGCGGCTGCCATTGACGAAATGGTGTTGACGATTGACGGTCTGAAAGAAGTTCCGACCATTCGGGCGCTGGGTTCAACCAACCTTTGTGCCGGTGACTCGGTTGTTCTGGAAGCATCGACTGGCGACAGCTACACATGGAGCAACCGGGCCGTAGGAAACCGCATCGTCGTGAAGTCGGGCGGTACCTACAGTGTCCAGGCTTTCAACAAGGCAGGCTGTAGCTCACTGAAGTCAGACGAAGTAGTGGTTACTGTAGGTGGAACGCTGTCGGCACCGCTGGTGTCTAACAAGCGCAACAGCTGCCCCGCTACAACTGTCGACCTGACCACGGCTTTGAACGAAAAGGCTGCTGAAGGCACTACATATGCATTCCGTATGGGAACATCGCCAACCTCAGGGTTGGTGATGCGTCCCGACGCGGTGACTGATGGTACATTCTATGCATTCCGCATCAACAGTGCAGGTTGTGTAAGTGCTCCTGCAGCCATCGACGTGAAAACGTTCAATTGCGCAACAGACACAGTACGTGCTGATCTGGCAATCACTAAAACGGCCAGCAAAACAGCGCTGAACCGCGGAGAGGTTGTAACGTATACTATTACGGTACAAAACTCAGGCGCTAAGCCAGCCACGAACGTAAATGTTCGCGACGTACTGCCAGCTGGTCTGGAACTGGTGCCTGCACCGGGTAACTTTAACGTGAGCAACGGAGCCATCACGAAGTGGTGGGGTGTACTGGCTGCTAATACGGCAGAAACCATTATGTTCCAGGCCCGTGCCACGCAGAAAGGAGCGATCGTGAACACGGCGGAGATTACGTATGCCGATCAGATCGATCCAAACATGACCAACAACAAGTCGAGCGTGACAGTAGCCGATACATCGGTAGCACGTCCGGGTAGGATTGGTTTGGCTAAAATACTGACGAGCCAGAAGATGTTGACCGACAGTACCTTCGAGGTTGAGTACGGTTTCCGTTTGACGAACTACGGTGATTCTGACCTGACGAAAGTACAGGTTACAGATGACCTGAAAGCGGTATTCGGTACGCACAAAATTCAGGAGGTGGCAGTAGCCACAACAGATGCCGACAACTTCAAACTGACGTTTAACCCGGCATTCCTGACGGGCGACTCGAAAATGTTTGATGGTAACGGCACACTGAAAGCTTCGACGACAACGTACTTCTTCCTGAGCGCTAAAGTGAAACTCGATCCGGGCAACACCAACCGCACATTCTCAAACACCGCTATGGCTTCGGGTATGGTAGGCGAGAGTGCAACGGAAGATGCTTCGGTAAATGGCTCGGATGCTGACCCTGATGGGGATGGCAATCCGAACAACAACACCGGAGCAACGGTATTCACCCTCGACAACAAGCGGGCTCCTGTGAACCCGATTGGGGTAGCCCTGGCCGCTGTGTCGTCGTTGAAGCAGCCTGACAATTCGTACAACGTGACCTACAAAATCACGGTGAAGAACTATGGCGAGAAAGAGTTGACGAACGTATCACTGAGCGACAGCCTTGTGAAAACCTTCCCGTCTCCGGCAGTATTTACGGTGGTGAGTGGTCCAACAACTCGTGCCAACAGCAACTTGCTGGCAAACACGGGCTACAATGGTATCACTAACACCAACCTCCTGCTGGCCGATAGCAAGTTGGCTGTGGGCGAAATGGATACCGTGCTGATTACGGTGAACATCATGCCAAACGGCAGCAACGGTCCGTTCTACAGCTCAGTGCTGGGTACGGGTGTAATTGCCAGCACAAGCATGACGGTGAGCGATCGGTCGAACAACGGCGTTGATCCAACGCCTGCCGGTGACCGGAAAACGGCCGTACGATTCGATCTGCCAGAAGCCCTGTTGGGTGTGGCTAAATCGGTTGGAACGCCAGTGATGGTTGAAGAAGGTATCTTCGACGTACCGTACACGATCAAAGTATCGAACCTTGGTACGGCTGATCTGACCAACGTACAGGTAGTCGATAACCTCTCGAACACCTTCAACCGGGGAGCGCTGATCCTGAGCAATCGGATCAAGGCAACGGCTGAGGCAGGTTTGAAGGCCGATACCCTGTACACAGGACAAGGTTTGATGACTAAGATGCTGGTTGATTCGTTGAGCAAGCTGCCAAAAGGCACGAGCCGCACGTTAGCCTTCACGGTTCGTGTAAACGTGAAAAATGCCGACTCGCTGACGTTCTACAACTCGGCAGTGGCTATGGCTAAAACAACGGGAGGTGTAATGGTAGCGGATACATCGACGGCAGGAACAAACCCTGATCCGAAGAACAACCTCGACCCACGCACCAGCAACGACCCAACGCCGGTAGTGCTGAACAGTGTTCCGAACAAGTCGTATATTGGCATCGCACTCTCGGTGAAAGATACACTGATGAAAGACGATGGTAGCTACGATGTGACTTTCCTGGCTGTAGTGAAAAACTTCGGTACAGTGGGAATGACCAACGTAACGATAAGCGACACGCTCACAAAAGTATTTAATGAGCAGAACGGGGCCTCGTTCAAAATAGTTGGCACGCCAATTGCTTCTACGGGTAGTGGACTCAAGGTAAATGCAGGTTTCAATGGTGCTTCAGACGTTCGTCTGGTCTTGCCAGAGAGCAGCACCCTTGGAGCCGGACGGTCTGATACACTGACGTTCATAGTCAATGTAAAATCTAACGGCCTGACGACTACGTTCCTCAATACAGCCTACGCAAGCGGCTTAGCCAACACCATCAGGGTGACGGACATATCGACAAGCGGTCTTAACCCCGATGTCAATGGAAACCGCAACCCGACCGATGCCATGGAAGGCGAAGCAACACAGGTGGTTCTCCGCGTAACAGATTCAGCCGTGTTTATACCAGAAGGCTTCTCGCCAAACGGTGACAACATTAACGACCTGTTCGTGATTCGGGGAGCGCAGAACCAGACAGTGAGTCTCGAAGTATTCAACCGCTGGGGCCAAACGGTCTATAAGAGCGATGACTACAAGAACGACTGGAATGGAACAGCAAACACCGGTGTGCGGGTAAACAACGTAGGTGGTGTGCCCGACGGAACGTACTTCTACCGTGTGAAACTGGAGAACGGCCGGACCTATGTACGATACATGACGATTAACCGCTAATTCCGATGTCGAATAAGTTCTCAACTAAACTTTGGACAATCGTGCTGCTGCTGGCCTCCTGGGTCAGCGGCAGCCAGGTCCAGGCCCAGCAGGACAAAATGTTCTCCCAGTACATGTTCAACATGCTGGCGCTGAACCCTGCTTATGCCGGTAGCCGCGACGTGCTAAGTGCCACGGCCATGTATCGCAGTCAATGGGTTGGTCTGGAGGGTGCCCCACAAACAGGTACATTCACGATTGATATGCCGCTAAACCGCGAACGGGTAGGGGTTGGGCTGCAACTCTATAACGACCGCATTGGTCTGTTCAACGAAACAGGAGCAGTGGCTTCCTACGCATTCCGAATCAAGTTGGGCAACCGCACCACATTGGCTCTGGGCTTGCAAGGGGGGGTTACCAACCTGATGGCTCGCCTGACCGAAGTCCAGCTGATTCCGGCGGGTGTATCGGCCGACCCGGCCTTTGCACAGAATATCAACAAGATGCTGCCTAACTTCGGTACGGGTATCTATTTGAGTAACGACCGCGCTTACCTGAGCCTTTCGGTGCCACGGCTTATCAAAAATAAGCTGACCGATTATGATTCGGGCACAAACCGAGCCGTTGTCCGTCGGCATGGGTATGCGGCTGGTGGCTTTGTAGTGGGGCTAAGTCCAGCTCTAAAGTTGAAGCCATCGTTTCTGGTGAAATATGCTGAAGGCGCCCCTTTGGGTTTCGATGGTAATGTAAACCTTTGGCTCAATGATCGGGTAGCTTTGGGTGTATCGCTTCGCAAAAACCAGTTCTATTCGTTTACTCAGTATACCAACGATGCCCTGGTGGGGATGGTAGAAATACAGATGAATGATCAGTTCCGGCTAGGTTATGCGTACGACCGTACAATCAGCCGTTTAGGTCAGATTGCACCAAGTTCACACGAACTTATGCTCCGGTATGAGTTTGGATTTGGCAAGAGCAAAATTCTGACTCCGCGTTACTTTTAGGATTTTCGGCGCACTTTTTGCTCCACACGGGTATATTCACTACTGAGACTTTAACAGCTCCGTTGGGAATATACCTTTTTTGTTGCTCAATAATTCGACGTATCGCCAATACGGCCTTATACTACCAATATCGTATGTCACGTACTACTACAAACACGCTTTGCCTTTGGCTCGGATTGCTGGCAACTGCCCCGGTATTTTCGCAGGCAATCGTGAAACAGGCCGACCGCCAGTTCGACTTGCTAGCGTATTCCAAAGCGGCCGATCTTTATGAACAGGCTTTGCAGAACAACTCCGTTGTCACAAAAGCCGAAGTGCGGGCCGCCCGCGCTAAACTGGGTTACAGTTACCGACAGGTGCGCGACATGCAGGGGGCCGAACGCGTTTACCGCGAGCTGATTGCCGACGGCGACCTGCCGGCCGAATATGTGCAGTGTTACCTTTACTTTGCCCAGGCATTGGCTAGTAATGGCAAATACCAGGAGGCCCAGGAAGCGTACGAAAAATACAATAACGTACAGAAAGAAGATACCAGGGGACCAATGTTCTCCAAACTCTACCGCGATGTGAGCGTACTGTCGCGGAATGCAGGCAGTTACAAAGTCGATTTCCTGAATATCAACTCGACCAAAGCCGAATTCAGCCCCATGTTGTATAAGGATGGGCTTGTGTTTGTGTCGGCTCAGCGCAACGAGGGCAGTGGAACCAAACGGGTTTTCAACTGGAACAATACGCCGTTTCTGGACCTTTATTACATGCCCGAACGCAAAAGCGTGAAAGCGACTAAAACCGCTACATTGGGCGGTTCGAAACCAACTAAAGCGCCTAAAGATAAGCGGGTAACTCGGTTATTAGGAAAGGATGATTACACTCCGCCCACTTCCAATGACTCCCGGACGGTGGGTTATTACGGGGGAACCAACGTAAACGAAGGATTAGGTTACGAAGATAAACCCCTCACAGAATCGGCCCGATTTAGCGAATCATTGAATACCAAATACCACGAAGGTCCGGCCACATTTACCAAGGACGGATCGCGGGTGATTTTTACCCGGAATAATTACACGGATGGAAAATACCGTGAATCATCGGATGGAATCAATAAACTGAAATTATATACGGCTCAGCAGATCAACGGCACCTGGAAAGAGGCTGAAGAAATGGCCTTCAATAGCAACGAATATTCAACCGGACACCCGGCTCTGGGGCACATCGATCAGTTGCTGTATTTTGTTTCGGATATGCCGGGTGGTTTTGGCGGAACAGATATTTACGTGGCTCGCTGGGAAAAAGACCGCTGGGGAAAAGCCGTAAACCTTGGCCCGACTGTAAATACCAAAGGCAATGAGTTGTTTCCGTTTGTCGACGAGAAAGACAATCTCTATTTCTCGTCGGATGGTCACGCAGGCCTGGGTGATCTAGACATGTTCTACGCCCCGATGAACGATGATGGATTGTTGGCAAAGTTGGTTCAGAACCTTGGTGAACCGATCAACTCCAATAAGGACGATTTTGGCATTGTGACCGATAGCGAACGCAAAGGCGGCTACTTTAGTAGCAATCGTAAAAACGGGGGTGCCGACGATGATATTTACCGTTTCAAACGGGAAGGGCCACTTTATCCGTGTCGCGAACTGTTGGTTGCCGTTGTCGATGCCCGGTCGAAAGCCCCTTTGGCCAATGCCCAATTGGCCGTTGAAAATGCAGATAATGCCACTGACCAGCGGGAACTCAAAACGGATTCGCTCGGTAATGTCAGAATGTGTTTGGATGCCGACAATGAATTCCGGTTCCGGGCTAGTACCGAGGGCTACATAGATAACAAAATTGGCTTCTCGACCCGTGACTTGCAGGACGATCAACCCACACGCCTTGAAATTCTTCTCGATAAACCGCGCGTTGTAAGCGGACCGGCTCCTGCTATTGTTAATAACCAACTTCGGGGTCGGGTGACTACCCAAACCGACAAACTCCCCATTGCAGGCGTGAAGGTTATCTTGCGAAACGAATGTGACGGAACTACGCAGGAAGTAACGACTGGCGAAGATGGCTACTATGCCTTCGCTACAGTGCCCGGCTGTGACTATACGCTCGAAGCCATGAAAGACAATATGGGTACAGTGGGCAGCAAGATCAAGAAAGAAGGCACCGGCATACCCGACTTGACTATGTTTAAGAAAGGCGACGTAATTAAAGTAGAGAATATTTATTACGACCTGAACAAGTTTGCCATTCGCCCCGATGCTGCTGCTGAGATGGACAAATTGGTGGAACTGTTGAAAAAATACCCGTCAATGACTATCGAAATGCGGTCGCATACCGATAGTCGGTCGAGTGCAAAGTACAACAAAACGTTGTCGGCCAACCGGGCTAAAGCGGCCACTGCTTATCTGAAATCGAAGGGAATCAAAGCAAATCGGTTAATTGCAAAAGGATACGGTGAAGAGCTGCTGGTAAATCAGTGTAAAGATGGTGTGAACTGTACAGATGAAGAACACCAGCAAAACCGCCGGACTGAGGTTAAGATAGTAACGATTGAGTAGAGAGCGTAAGCGTAGTTCTTAAAGAGCGAAAGAGTGAAAGAGCGAAAGAGTGTGGGCCGGCATTCCGACTGACGCACTTTTTACTCTTTCACTTTTTCGCTCTTTAATTTATTCATCAATAGGAAAATTGGCCTTGAAAGGCGAATTTTCGGACATATTTGCTCACTTCCCATGTATAAAAGATATAGTCAGATTGCTATTTTGATCGTGATTCTGGTAGCATTGGTTTTCGAAGTTAAAGCCCAAAAGGAGGTACTTTACTACCAGTATCAGATGAACCCCATGGCCATAAATCCGGCTTATACGGGTAATCGTGAAACGATGCACTTAGCGGCTATTTTTCGGCGAAAAATGTTCAATCTGGGGCAGGGACAGGCATTGCGGGGTGGGGGAGGGTCGCCTGTTACGCAGAGCCTGGCAATGGATGGAGCCGTAGCCAACGCCAAAATCGGTCTTGGTTTGCAAGCGCTGAACGACCGTATGGGTGCGTTCAATACCACCGGCGTTTATGCCAGTGCGGCTTACTGGATGGACCTGCCCAACGAAGCCAGCATGTCTGTTGGCGCAACGGGCGGAGTTAGCTTTCTACCAGTCGGTGACCTTCTGGCCGTAGTAAATAAAGCATTCCCGAGCGTCGGTTTCGGGGTTTATTACCAGTCCGACACTTTTTTTGGTGGTGTGTCGATGCCCGAATTTCTCAACAAACAATATGCATTGGCGGGCATAACAGTGTTTCAATCGACTCGACCTTTGTTTGTGCATGTTGGCACTAAGCTCGATCCCGTGGAGGATTTGGTGCTGTATCCGTCCATTTTGGTGACGCAGGCAAAAGGCAAGCCCCTCGGAACGGATTTTAACGCAAAAGCATGGTATCGGGAAAAGGTTGGAATCGGGTTATCCTACCGGCGCAACAGTTTGGGCTACACGCCGTTGAGCTATTTTCAAGTGTCGGCTGAGTACCAGCTTGCCAATTCGATTCGAGTTGGTTTTACGTACAACACCCAGACGCCCGAAGCCCCTGTGAATATCATTCAGAAAGGTGTAATCGAACTTTTATTCCGGTACACCCCAAACTTAGAAGGGTTTACGTTTTGAAACAGCAACATTCTTCTTACTGGATGAACGACAGCCCGACAGCTTCCTCCGCAACAATTCAGAATTTGTATATTCCTAATGATCTGGAACGGGAATTTCCGTTAGCCCCGTTCTTTGTGCAGACATACGGGCAGTACCCTAATTACGTGTATTTCAGCGATGATTTTAGACCCACTATCCGGGATTTGCTCGAATCACGGGGCTTTATGCCCGTCAATACCTCGTTCCGGCTTAATGAAAGTGGCTGGCACAAGGCCGAACAAATTTACCACCATACCGATGGGGTATTACTCAAAATAGAAATACTGGGAGATCGGTTTTGCCGGTTGCAGGGTTTGTACTGCGACGAAGCAATGATGCACGCCTTGCTTGAGGGAATATACGAACACAAGTACGTTCACGAAGACAATCAAACGCACATTTATCTAATTCAGAGTGGATTAGGTGGCCTCCATACCGAGCGAGTAGAGATTGCACCGCCTACTATCGACATTGATCTGCACTACAACGACGATTTTCCGGTGGTGCATGAGCGACTGGTGAACCTCTTACAAACCCCCAAATCGAAGGGCCTGGTGCTGCTCCACGGAGAGCCGGGAACGGGTAAAACAACCTATATCAAACTGTTGAGTTCGTTGGTGAAAAAGGATATGCTGATTTTGCCTCCCTACATGACCAATTTCCTGACTGCACCAGAGTTTATCCCCTTCCTGCTCGATCACCGCGAATCGATACTGATTATTGAGGATGCCGAACGGATTCTGCAATCGCGCGAGGCTGGGGGTGACACCAACAGTGTCTCGAACATTCTGAACCTAACCGATGGTCTGTTAGCTGATTGTATGCATATTCAGGTGATTGCGACATTCAACGCCAGCAAAAGTTTGCTTGATAAAGCGCTGCTTAGAAAGGGCCGCCTAATGGTCGATTATGCCTTCGGGAAACTTGCCAGCCCCAAAGCCAACCGGCTTTTAGAAATGCTTGGTCACGACCATCGCACTACGTCGGCCATGACCCTTGCCGATATTTTCAATCTCGAAGACCAGACTGTATCGGGCGATAGGGGAGAAGGCGGGAAAGTTGGGTTTTGACTTTACTCTTGTTTGTCTTCTTCGCCGAGGGCCAAAAAGACTCCAATTATCAAAAGTGCTGGTTCTAGGGTGTCAGTAACCAGTGTCCAAATCGGACACTGGTTACTGACACCTACTTGATATACCGGAAGTCTTCGTTTCCTTTCAGGGTTAACAACACTTCGTACATCAGCTTGATAACCCCCTGAACGTCGTCTTTGTGGACGGTCTCGACGGTCGTATGCATGTATTTGAGCGGAAGCGAAATCAACGCTGAGGCAACCCCCTCGGCTGCATACGCAAATGCATCGGTATCAGTGCCGGTAGAGCGGCTTACAGCCTGTCGCTGAAACGCAATTTCCTTTTGGTTGGCCACATCGATCATGAAATCGAGCAGGTTGTTTTGCACCGCCGGGCCATAGCAAAGCACCGGTCCTTCGCCACATTTAAGATCGCCCTGTTCTTTTTTGTCGTACTTGGGCGATTGGGTGTCGTGGGTTACGTCGGTGCAAATGGCGATGTCGGGTTTGAGCCGCCGGGCAATCATCTCGGCCCCGCGAAGGCCAATTTCTTCCTGCACCGCGTTGACAATGTACAGCGTAAAGGGCAGTTCGACCTTGTTTTCTTTCAGCATTCGGGCCACTTCGGCAATCATAAACCCGCCCATGCGATTATCCAACGCCCGACCTACATAGTACCGACCGTTCATCTCGGTCAGGCCATCCACAAAGGTGCAAACCGTCCCGACGTGAATTCCCATTTCCTCCACCTCGGCTTTGGTAGCCGCGCCTACGTCAATAAATAGGTCTTTCACCTGCGGGGCCACATCTTTGGTAAGGTCGCGCACGTGAATAGCGGGCCAGCCGAACACGCCCGTAACCACACCTTTTTTGGTATGCAGGTTCACGCGCATGGAGGGGGCAATGAGGGCATCGGAACCGCCGTTGCGCCGGACATAGAGGTAGCCATCGTCGGAAATGTAATTCACGAACCACGAAATCTCGTCGGAGTGAGCTTCAATCACGACTTTGTAGTTTTTGCCGGGGCCTATGATGCCCACTGCTGTGCCATAGGTATCCACGAGATATTCGTCGATATAAGGCTTCAGGTAGTTGAGCCAAATCTGCTGCCCCGACGACTCGAAGCCGGTAGGGGAGGCATTGTTAAGGTACTCGTACAGGAATGTTGTGCTTTGTTCGGTCATTGTGGGGTACTGAAAAATGGATCTAAAAATGCTTTTAATGGTTGTAAGGCAGGGTGCGTTGGGTCAAGATTCCAGTGCTTGGGGTCGCGATAGTCGCGGTTCTCTTCTTTGGCTTTCGCCTTTTGTTTTCGTGACTTGCCAACCAAAACTTCCACGTAGTTGTAAATCTTTGTCTTGCGAGCTGGTAAAGTAAACTTACCCGATGCAGTGCTTGGGGTTATTTGTCCATCTAAACATTCCTCAAAAGCTTGCCAACAATCGAAGATTACCTTATTGTCTGGGCAAATAATTTCTTGAAGCAAGGTTTCCAGATCGCCATTATTTTTTTCGACTTCTGGATGAGTACCGTTGTA
>Ga0105048_10012106_pt1 | contig 13555 bp, 7 predicted proteins | sample MAT05_FD_78382 | JGI IMG/M metagenome (GOLD analysis project Ga0105048, IMG submission 78382) | Freshwater microbial communities from Lake Fryxell liftoff mats and glacier meltwater in Antarctica - MAT-05 | ecosystem: Environmental > Aquatic > Freshwater > Ice > Liftoff microbial mat | place...
CGCGACGATCGCCTCGTCCATCTGCCCGCGCGCGAGCAAGCTGCGCCCGAGCACGGCATAGGGACTCGCGAGCAACGAGTGCTTCGCACCGAGCGCCGCTTCCCAGATCGTGATCGCCTGCCGCACGTGCTGCTCTGCACCCTCGGCGTCACCGAACTGCAGCAGCGCCTCGCCGATGTTGTTGTGCGCGTGGCCGAGCTGGGGATGCCCGGCGACCAGCGTCGCCTGCCCGATCTCGAGCGCGCTGCGGTATTTCGCGAGCGCACCCTCGAGATCGCCGCGCGCGAACTGCAGCGTGCCCCAGTTCGACAGGACGGGCCCGAGATCCGGGTGACCGGGGCCGAGCGATTGCTCGAGCGTCGTGAACGCGCGCGCGTACGACTGCGCCGCGAGCTCGAGCTCGCCCTCCTGGCGCAGCGCGACCGCGATGTTCGCGAGCATGCGGCCGACATTCGGATGCTGCTCGCCGAGCGCCGACTCGTACAGCCTCACCGACTCGCGGAAGTGGACGAGCGCGCTCGCCCGATCGTGGCGCGTCATCGCGAGGTTGCCGAGGTTGCCCTCGAGCGCCGCGAGCTGCACCGGCGGATCGCTCTGCGCCTGCAGCACCGCGCGCGCATGCTCGCCCCACTGCGCGCCGACCTCGACGTTCTCGAGCGAGTGACCGGTGATCGTCACCAGCGCCGTCGTCGCTTGCGCGTGCGCAGTCGCGTTGCGCCCGGCGATCGCGGACCACACGGCGGACTCGAGCGTGCCGCGTGCGGCGTCGAGATCGCCCGCGTGCGCCTGCGACGATCCGAGCAGCACCAGCGCGTCGGCGATCGTCGGCGGATGCGCGCGAGCCCGCGCCTGCGCGACCGTCGTCGTGCCGATCGCGACGCCGTCGGCGAAGCGGCCGAGATCGCGGAGCTGGCTGCCGCGCGCGACCTCGTCCTGGATCTCGGAGATCTCGGCGCGCACCGCCGGCTCGTCGGGCAGCGGCACGACGGTGCGTAGTGCCGACGTGTCGTCGCAGGTCTCGATCGGCGTGAGGCCATCCACTGTGCGCAGCGCTCGCGACACGGCCTGCGTGTCCGCGCGTGCCAGCAGGTCGACCAGCGATCGCAGCTCGCCGAGCCGGCGATCGAGACACGCCATCCGCAGATCCAGCAGCTCGTCGGACTGCTCGCCGCGCACGCGCGTCGCGAGGCACGCTTCGCGGTGACTCGCGGTCCACGCCTGCGCTCGCGCATCGAGCCGCTGCTCGACCTGCGCGAGCGCGGCCGCGGCATAGGGTTTCTCCGTCGCGGTGAACGCGCTCGTGATCTCCGCGCGGCGCAGGTCGTTCCACACCTCGGCGTGGCGTGCTGCACCACTGGCGCACGGATCGTCGGTCGCGGCGGCCGTGTGGCCGAGCGCGAGACCGGCACCGACGAGGCCGGTCGCGATCGCACTTCCCATCGCGAGCCGACGAACGCGTCGGCCCGGATCGTGCGCGAGCGCGGCGAGCAGCGACTCCATCGACGCGTGGCGGCGCGACGGATCGACGGCGAGCCCCTGCTCGAGGATCCGTCGCTGCCGCGTCGGCACACGCGTGTCTCCGGGAGGCGGCGTGATGCGACCCTCGAGCACCGCGACGCACAACGTGCCGATCGTCGAGCCCCCAAACGGCCGCGCGCCGTACCACGCCTCCCACAGCGCGACGCAGAACGCGAACTGATCCGCGGCGGCGCCGGCCTGCTCGCCGCGGTGTTGCTCGGGCGACATGTACGCCGGCGTGCCCATCACGGTGCCGGTGCGGGTCAGCTCCGCGTCGTCACCTTCGGTCTCCCCGGTGCCGGTCTCGGCGATGTCGCGCTCACTCGCACGCGCGAGCCCGAAGTCGACGACGTGGACCTTGCCGTCCTTGCCGACGAGCGCGTTCTCGGGCTTGAAATCGCGATGGACGACACCAGCCGCATGTGCGGCTGCGAGCCCATGCCCGGCCTGCAGGAACACGTCGAGGATCGCGGCCGGCGATCGCGTGGCGGCGGCGAGCCAGCCCTTGAGCGTCATGCCGTCGACGAATTCCATCGCGAGGAAGACGCGGCCCTGCCACTTCCCGACCTCGTGGATCGTGACGACGTTCGGATGATCGAGACGCGCAGCCGCACGCGCCTCGCGGACGAGCCGAACCTCCGCCTCGGGATTCGTCGCGCCACCGTCACCGGGCGGCGCGAGCAGCTTGATCGCGATCTTGCGATCGAGCTGCGGATCGTAGGCCGCATACACGACACCCATGCCCCCACGACCGATGCGATCGAGCAGCACGAAGCGACCGACCTTCAGCGGTTTCGGTGGTGCCCCGAACATCCGCGCGGCGACGGCATCGAGCACGCCACGCGCCTCGACCGGATCCGCGGCCCCGGGTCGCGGCGGGGGCGTGTCGTCGGCGTCGGCGTCGGGCAGGGTTTCGACCATCGACACGCGTGTCGATGTTATCATCGGCGGGTGACGACCAGCGACGAAGCGTTGCTCGAGTCGCGCTCGAGCTGCAGATCGCGATCGAGCTGACCTACTGGGAGAACATGAGCGCGACCGAGGTCGCTGCGGTGCTCGACATCCCTGTCGGCACCGTGAAGAGCCGCATCCGTCGCGCGCGCGAGGCGTTGCACGACGCGATGCTCGCGCTCGGTGGTGGTGCACGCGAGGTGCACGAGACGGTCGAGCACCTCGAGGCCTGGGCTGCACGCGTGCGTGATGCCGCGCGTGCCGACAACGGAGCAGCATGAAACCCGCAGCCGGCCTCGTCGCATTGGTTTCGATCGCGGCGTGCCGCGGCGGTGGTCGCCGGTCACGCGCAATCTCTGGATCGTTCTCGTCGAGGGACCAGAGTCGGTGACCAGCGCGTCGGTCGGCGACGCGATCACGACCGGGTGACGCGTCCGAAGTCGGGGATGCCGGATTAGCGCGCCCGATCGCGACTCTGGCGCGACGTTGCCGCCCGTCAGATTTCGCACCACCCCGTGGTAATCCCGGGGTGTACGCTTCCGTCCCGCGCGATCCGCCAATGTTCTCTTCACTCGTCAAGAAAGTCTTCGGCACCAAGTTCGACCGCCAGATGCGGAAGATCCGGCCGATCATCGAGCACATCAACTCGCTCGAGAAGAAGCTCGAGGCGCTGTCGGATGCGGAGCTGCGCGGCCAGACAGCGCTGTTCCGCCAGCGACTCGAGCGCGGCGAGCCGCTCGATGGCGTGATGCCCGAGGCGTTCGCGACGGTGCGCGAGGCATCACGCCGCACGCTCGGCCTGCGCCACTACGACGTACAGCTCATCGGCGCGTACGCGCTGCACAACGGCACGATCGCCGAGATGCGCACCGGCGAGGGCAAGACGCTCACCGCGACCGGAGCACTGTATCTCAACGCGCTGGCGCGCAAGGGCTGCCACCTCATCACGGTCAACGACTACCTGGCGAAGCGCGACGCCGAGTGGATGGGCCAGATCTATTCGTTCCTCGGCATGTCGACGGGCGTGATCGTCCACGGGCTGTTCCACGGCGAGCGCCAGCGCGCGTATCGCTGCGACATCACCTACGGCACGAACAACGAGTTCGGCTTCGACTACCTGCGCGACAACATGAAAGAGACGATCGAGAAGTACGTGCAGCGCGAGCTGAACTACGCGATCGTCGACGAGGTCGACTCGATCCTGATCGACGAAGCCCGCACGCCGCTCATCATCAGCGGCGAGTCGGACAAGCCGGCGGATCTGTACAACACCGTCGATCGCATGATCCCGTCGTTGCGTCGCGATCTCGACTTCGTCGTCGACGAGAAGGCGCACAGCGTCCAACTCACCGACTCCGGGGTCGATCGCGTGGAGAAACTGCTGCGCTGCGGCAACCTGTACGCGCCCGAGAACAACGAGATCCTCCACCACGTGAACCAGGCGCTGCGCGCCCACCAGCTCTACAAGAAGGACGTGAACTACCTCGTCCAGGGCAGCGAGGTGATCATCGTCGACGAGTTCACCGGCCGTAAGATGGAGGGCCGGCGGTGGAGCGACGGTCTCCACCAGGCGATCGAGGCCAAGGAGAACGTCCCGATCCAGCCCGAGAGCCAGACGCTCGCGACCATCACGTATCAGAATTACTTTCGCATGTACGGCAAGCTGGCGGGCATGACCGGCACCGCCGACACCGAGGCCGAGGAGTTCCACAAGATCTACGGCCTCGACGTGATGGTCATCCCGCCGAACCGCCTGGTGAAGCGGGATGACGCGCACGATCTGGTCTACAAGAACGAGCGCGGCAAGTTCCGGGCGATCGTGGCGGAGATCCGCGAGCGCCACGCGAAAGGCCAGCCGATCCTCGTCGGCACCACCAGCGTCGACAAGTCGCAGGTGATCCACACGCTGCTCGATCGCGAGGGCATCCCGCACAACGTGCTCAACGCGAAGCAGCACGAACGCGAGGCGTACATCGTCGCGCAGGCGGGGCGGAAGTTCGGTGTCACGGTCGCGACGAACATGGCGGGTCGCGGCACCGACATCATCCTCGGCGGCAACTCCGAGATGATGGCGCGCGAGCACTTCGACCCGGACAAGAACCCCGACGAGTTCAAGAAGCTGCACGAGGGCCTGAAGAAGCAGAGCGAACAGGAGCGCCTCGACGTGCTCTCGCTCGGCGGTCTGCACATCCTCGGCACCGAGCGGCACGAGAGCCGCCGTATCGACAACCAGCTCCGCGGTCGCGCGGGTCGTCAGGGCGATCCGGGATCGTCTGCCTTCTACTTGTCTCTGGAAGATGACCTCATGCGCATCTTCGGCGCCGATCGGATCACCGGGCTCATGGAGCGGCTCGGCATGGAAGAGGACGTGCCGATCGAGGCGCCGCTGGTCAACCGCGCGATCGAGAACGCGCAGACCAAGGTCGAAGCGATGCACTTTGACACGCGCAAGAATCTCTTCGAGTACGACAACGTGATGAACGAGCAGCGCAAGGCGATCTACGCCCTGCGCAAGCAGATCCTCGAGGGTCGCTACCGGCCCGACCTCACCGAGAGCGCGGATGCGAAGGAAGGTGCGCGGCAGGCCGGTGCGCCGGAGAAGTCCGGGCCGCACACGACAGCGACGCTGTCGACGACGGTGCGCGAGCGGGTGACGTCGATCGTCGACGGCTACTGTGCGCGGCGCATCGCCGAGGGGGCCCAGGCCGATCCGAAGCGACCCGAGTTTCCGAAGGACGGCATCGAGCCCGAGGGCCTGACGCGTGAGCTGTACCGCCACTTCGGCGCGATGGTGCCGTTCGCGTCGGTGCGCACGGACTACGACGCGATCCTGCGGGTCGCGATCGACGACATCGCGCACGCGCTCATCCAGCAGCGCGAGCGCTTGCACGACCTCGCGTACGCGAACGTCGGCAAGATCGTCGAGGGGCTGTGTCCCGCGGACACGCACCCCGACGAGTGGGACATCGAGGGGCTCGAGAAGGCCGTCAAGGATCGCTACGGCGCGACGATCTCGGTTCGTGACGTGCCGGAGAACCTCGATGATCTGATCGACCTGTGCTGGACGGCGGTCGAGAAGCTCTTGCTCTCACGCGAGACCGAGCTCGGCCTGTACGTGTATCTGTTCCACGTGCGGCAGCTGTGGCTCGCCGAGATCGACGCGCAGTGGATCGCGCATCTCAAGAACATCGAGCACCTGCGCACGGGCATCGGGCTGGTCGGCTACGCGACGCGCAATCCGAAGAACGAGTACAAGATCCGCGGCTTCAACCTGTTCCGCGAGATGTGGGAAGGGATCGAGCAGACGGTGCTCGACAAGGTCATCAACCTGCGGCTCACCGAAGAGCAGCGGCAGCAAGCGGAGGAGGGCGCCGAGTACGAGACTGCGCTGACGCGTGCGAGCGCGCGGCAGCGGGGTGCCGGTGGTGGTGCGGCGCAGCAGCGCGTCGCGGCAGCGAAGGCCCAGATCGACAAGCTCTCGGCTGCGGCTCGCGCGGCGACGGAGCGCGTGCAGCAGGCGACTGCGCAGGCCACGGGTGGTGGCACGGCGGGGCAGGCACGGCAAGCGCCGACGATGCCCGAGGCCGGCGCGAACGATCCGTGTCCTTGCGGATCGGGCAAGCGCTACAAAAAGTGCCACGGCGCGAAGAAGGCCGCGGCGGCTGCTTCGGCGGAGTGACCTCGCGGGGCTACGCGAACACTGCGTCGATCGTGTCGGCGACGAGGATGCGGGCCGCGTAGCGCCGCAGATCCTCGGTGCTCGCGATGGCGACGCGGTCACGATGCAGGTCGTTCGACGGCCCCGAACTTGATCGCGAGCTGCTCGAGTAGCAGCTCGGTCCGGCCTTCGGTCCGGCCTTCGGTCCGGCCTTCGGCCCGACCTTCGACGCGTTCCTTCCTCAACACCAGCTCTTCGAGGGTCATCATGGCCTCCAATGCAGGGATCGTCTTTCGGATTTTGGCACGAAACCGGTCGAGATCCACCCGACCGAGCACGAGCTTCACGTAGCGCAGCAGCTGCGCGAGCTGAGCGGTGCCGGACGGGCTGCGAAGCACCGCGCGCAGCGTGTCCCACCCAGCTCTCGAAGTTCCGCAGCAGCTCGGAGGCATCCCGCGCGTCGCGAAGCGCCCACAACGCGAGCGACGGGAACGCCTCCAACGTCAGCGCGCGGATGTCCTCGTTGGACAGGGGCGCGAGATCCTCGACGACGATCGAGAAATCCGGGACGAGCAACGCGAGTCCCGCCACGTCGCACGGCACGGGGTCGAACATCGCGTGGAACGATCGCGGCGCCCGCCAACCGCCGGCCGCGTGACTCACGACGACCGGGATGATCACGGGCAGTCCCTCGCCGTCGTGCGTGCGGTCCTTCCGAAATCGCTCCCAGATCCGCACGAGGTACACGAGCATCCGCAGGGGCATGTTCGGATCAGGTTTCTCTACTTCAGGCTCGTCGTCGTGCGCGTCGCGTCACCGCGAGCAGCCCGAGCATCGCGAGCCAGCCGCCGCCGCCACGCCGTGCCGCGCACCCGCAGCCATCCGTGCCGCCGGTTCGCGGATCCGTGTCCTGCGGCAGGGCCGAGTCCGTGCCGTCGTCGTCGTGGTCATCGTCGTCACCGTCACCGCTTCCGCTGCCCGACTCACCGCTGCCACCCGTAGTATCCGCAGTCGGTAGCGGCTCTGGATCCTCGTCGACGCCGATCACGATCGGCGCCGACTCGCCGACATTCCCGACCAGATCCGTCGCGCGAGCACCCAGCACGAACGTCCCCTTGGGAAATCCCGCGCTCCACTCCCACGGCGGCGTCATCCGCAGACCATTCGGAAACGCCTCCCCATCGATGAGCAGCTCGACGCTCGCGACGCCGTACCCGGTCCCGTCATCCGCATCCACGACGATGTCGACGCTCGCTTGTCCACCGCTCGATTCGAACCGCTGCAGATCCATCGGCGCGCTCACGATCACCGTGGGAGGATCCGGGTCCGTCGACGGATCGAACGCCGCGCCACACACCGCCGCCGCGCCACCGAGGGGCCCCGGATCGCATCCGTCGTTCCAGTTCCCGCCCGCACCGGCGGGATCCATCGGGAACTCGTCGCATCCCGGCCCCGGTGCCCACGTGCCATCCGCGTCGTGACACGGCGTGATGTCGATGCCGACCTGCTCTTCGATCCACGCCATCGAGATGTGCATCATCGAGTAGTAGCCACCGCCGCCGCAGCCGCTTCCATAGGAAGTAATTCCGAACACGCGCCACGCGTCGTCACCACCATCGGCGGACGGCAACCGCACGTACACCGGCCCGCCCGAATCGCCCTGGCACGAGTCGACGCCGCCGCCACCGAGGAACGCCTCATCGTTGCCATTGATGAAACCGAACTCCGCAGTCGCTTCGTACTTGATGCCGTAGTTGCCGTCGTCGGTCTCGCCGAAGCCGACGATCACGACCTCGCGTCCCTGCTGCAGGATGCTCGCCTCGCAGCCCATCAACGGCGGAACGATCTCGACGTCCGTCACGGGCTCGGCGAGCTTGCACACGGCGACGTCGCGACCGGTGCCGGGCCCGCCGCCCTCGTAGATCCGACAGAACTCGGTCGGCACCGATCGACCGGTCCCGTTCGTCGAGTCGCCCAGACGCACCGAACCGAAGCCGAGTCCGCAGTGCTGCGCGTACACGACGACCTCGGGATGCACGAGTGTGCCCGTGCACGATCCCTCCATCGACACGGACGTCGGCCAGCCACACGGCTGGACCGGCTGCCCGCCGTACACGGCACTGGGATCGGGATCGACGGAGAGCGGCGCGACCTGGGCGTGCGCGACGACGGGCACGGCGCCCAGCGCGATCCCAAGCGCCGCACACGAGACTGCGCGTGCGAGACATGCAGAGCCATGCGACGCGTGCAGCGCGGAACCATCCATCTTCGAATGGTAACCTCTTTTTGTGGGGCCTTCTTGCATCCGTTCGAGACTCGCCGCGCTGGTGGCCGGCGTCGGCGTGGCTGCCGCGGCGTGCGGCCGCGGCCCGGGGATCGAGTGGTTCGAGCCGCCACCCGACCCGTGTGACGACAACGCGTGCATCTCGGTGTCGGCGTTGCAGCGCGCAGTCGACATCCTGTTCGTGATCGACAACTCGGGATCGATGGGCGTCGAGCAGGGCACGCTCGCCGCGAACTTCCCCGCGTTCATCGACGTGCTCGAGGCCCAACAGTTCGGCGCGAGCTACCGCATCGGCATCACGACCACCGATGCTCAGGGCACGCTGCGGGTGTCGAGTTGCCGCGAGCGTCTGTTCGAGTTCGTGTTCGACGACTTCGCGGGCACGTTCATCGACGAGCAAGAGGCCGGATGCCTCGCATCATGTGCGCACGAGACCGTGAGCACGACGCCGAGCGAAGTCGCGACCGACGGCGTGTCGGTCCCGCGGCCGTGGATCGAGAAGACCGTGGGCCGCACGAACCTCGCGGGTGGCATCACCATCGCGGACGCGATGCGCTGCGCCGGCCCGCAAGGCATCAACGGCAGCGGTTTCGAGGCGCCGCTCGAGTCGATGTACGACGTGCTCGAAGCCGAGGGCAACTCGCTGGGCTTCGTGCGCGACGAAGCGCTGCTCGCGGTCGTGTTCGTCACCGACGAGACCGATTGCTCGATGCCATCCGAGAATGCGGAGCTCTTGCTCAGCGACGCCGGCAAGGCGCTGTGGACCGACCCCGAAGCACCGACGTCCGGTGCGTGCTGGAAGGCCGGCACGACGTGCACCGGTGGCCCGGGGATCTACGACGAGTGTCACCCGGTCGACAAAGGGATCGACGGGCAGCCGACCGACGACGACCCGATCCTCTATCCGGTGCAGCGCTACGTCGATGCGGTCACCGAGCTGTCCTCGGCCAAGGCCGCACGCGGTGGCACGGGTCAGGTGCTCGTCGCTGTGATCGCCGGCGTGCCGCTCGATTATCCCGAGACCGGGATGATGATCTACCAGGACTCCGACTTCCCGGAGTTCAACACGGAGTACGGCATCGGCCCGTCGTGTGGCCGCGGCACCGAGACACCGACGAGCCCGCCCGGCATTCCTCCGGTGCGACTCGCCCAGTTCGCGGAGCAGTTCGCGACCGACGAGCGCAACTTGTTCTCGGTCTGCGCGGGCGACTACACGGTCGCGCTGCAGCAGATCGTCGACGCACTCGGTCGACTGTCCGCGCGCACCTGCGTGCCCGGCTGCGTCGAGGATCAGGACGACGACGAGGCGGGCCTGCAGCCCAAGTGCAGGCTCGTCGAGCGCGACGACGACGGCGGCGAGCGCGTCGTGCCGCGCTGCGTGATGAGTAGCGACGGCTGGACGTTTCCCGGCACGAGCATGGAGCTGTGCTACCGCACGCTGCTCGACGGCGACGCGAGCACGCCGACGCCGCAGGACGACATCTCGCGTCAGTGCGTGACACAGGGCGCGAACGTGGAGCTCGTCGTCGAGCGGCCGCCGGGCGTGATCGAAGCCGCGGGCACCCAGGTCGAGGTCGAGTGCGACCTGACGGGCCCGATCGGTACGGGGTGCGGCGAGATCGATGGTTGAACGCGAGTGCCTCGCGGTGCGTCGGACTCGGGAAAGTGCGGATGCATCAGGTGTGCTCGCGCGTCGCGGAGAACCGCACGTCGGGGAACCGCTCCTCGACCTTCTGCAGGTTCCACTTGTTCGGGGCGAGGTACGCGAGATCCCCGTGCGCATCGATGGCGAGGTTCATGTCGTTCCTGCGCTGGAACTGCTCCATCACCTTGCGCACGTCGTCGGCGGACTTCCCTTCGGTACGTGGAGTAATCCAGCGCGTCGTCGTGAACTCGACAGCCTCGTAGTCCGCCTCGACCGAGTACTCGTGCAAGAGGCGATGCTTCATCACCTCGAGCTGGAGCTGACCGACGACGCCGACGACGTAGTCCGCGCCGAGCATCATCTTGAACACCTGGATCGCGCCCTCTTCGGCGAGCTGCTCGAGACCTTTGCCGAGCGCCTTCGCCTTGAGCGGACTCTTGAGCACCACGCGGCGGAAGATCTCGGGCGCGAAGCTCGGGATGCCGGTGAAGCGCAACAGCTCGCCCTGCGTGAACGTGTCGCCGATCTTGATCGTCCCGTGGTTCGGCAGCCCGATGATGTCACCCGCGTACGCCTCTTCGACGATCTCGCGGCTCGCGGCGAAGAACGTCGTCGCATTGCCGAGGCCGACCTCGCGACCGAGCCGACAGTGGAACGCTCGCATGCCCCGCGTGAACCGACCCGAGCAGATCCGCAGGAACGCCATGCGGTCGCGATGCTTCGGATCCATGTTCGCCTGGATCTTGAACACGAAGCCGGTGAACGCCGGCTCGTCCGGGACCACCTCGCGCGTCGGCACCGGCTCGCCCGGGGCGGGGGGCGTCACCGCAGCGCTGCCGGTCACGCCCGAGCGACCTTGCGGCGGCGGTGCGAGCCGCAGATAGGTCTCGAGCAGCTCGCGCACACCAAAGTTGTTCATCGCCGAGCCGAAGAGCAACGGGCTCTGCCGGCCGCGATGGAACTCGGCCGCGTCGAACTGCGGCGCCGCGCCAGCGAGCAGCTCGAGCTCGGAACGCAGCTCCGCCGCCTGATCTTCGCCGAGCATCTCGTCGAGCTTCGGATCTTCCGGCCCAGTGACCGGCACACCGGCGTCGGGCCACTGGTCCTCGCCATGCGCATCCGCGTAGCGAAACAGGTGGATCTGATGGTGGACGAGGTCGTACACGCCGCGGAATCGCTTGCCCATGCCGATCGGCCACGTCATCGGCACGCACTTGATCGAGAGCTTCGACTCGACGTCGTCGAGCAACTCGATCGGCGAGCGGCACTCGCGATCGAACTTGTTCACGAACGTGACGACCGGCGTATCGCGGAGTCGACAGATCTCGATGAGCTTCTCGGTGCGGGCCTCGACGCCCTTCGCGCCATCGATCACCATCAGCGCGGCGTCGACCGCCGTGAGCACGCGATACGTGTCCTCACCGAAATCCGCGTGACCGGGAGTGTCGAGCAGGTTGACCTCGAACGGCGGCGTCGCCTCGGCGCTCTCCGGCAACCGATATTGGAAACTGAGCACGCTCGTCGTTACAGAGATGCCGCGCTCCTGCTCCATCGCCATCCAGTCGCTCACCGCATGGCGCGAGGCCCGGCGCGCGCGGACTGCACCCGCGATCTGGATCGCACCGCCGAAGAACAACAGCTTCTCCGTCAGCGTGGTCTTGCCCGCATCCGGGTGACTCACGATCGCGAAGGTGCGTCGACGCTCGACGTGCGCAGCGATGTCGTTCGTTGGATCGGGCATGGCTTGGCGGGGCAAGCAGAGATCAAAACCGCGCTGCCCACAAGCACGGGCGTCGCGCTCGCGGTCCGGGCGCTCGTGCGCTAGGATCCGCGACGATGTTGCGCACTCGACGAATCCTCATCGCTGGCGTCCTTGGTTGTGGCTTCGATGCCGGTGGCGATGGCGATAGCGGCTCCTCCGGCTCGAGCAGCTCCGAAACCAGCGGGCCTATGACCGTCGGTCCGACGACGACCGTCGGTCCGACGACGACCGCGACGAGCGCGACGATGACGACCGGTCCCGACACCGACACGACCACGACCGACTCGACGACCGCGGGGACCGCCGACACCAGCACCGAGACGACCGAGGATCCCGACAGCAGCGGCTCGGAGTCGACGGGCGCGCAGGTGTGGGGGCCGTTCGACGACATCGTGCCGATCGAGGAGATCAACGACATGTTCGCGGCGGACGACGATCCGACGCTCACCGGCGACATGCTCGAGATCTACTTCAACACCAATCGCCTCGGCCAAGAGGACATCTTCGTCGCGACGCGCGAATCCCTCGACGATCCGTTCGACCCGCCGATCGTCGTTGCCGAGCTGACGACGCCGTTCATCGACACCGTGCCCGAGCTGTCACACGACGGCCTCGTCATGATGCTGTCGAACAACACGCCGGGCGGCGCGGGTGGCTTCGATTCGTTCATCTCGACACGCGAGGACACCGATTCGCTGTGGTCGCTCCCCGAGCGCATCGACGAGCTCAACACCATGGACGGCGACGGGTCGCTGTCGATGACGGACGACATGCTCACGGCGGTGATGTGTCGCAACTTCCCCGGGCAGATGGACTACCAGCTCATGGTCACGACGCGGCGTGCGACCGACGACGAGTGGGGCGAGCCGGTGATCATCGAGGACCTGCTGTCGGAGGGCCGCGACTGCTCGCCGTGGCTCACCGCCGATGGCGACGAGCTATGGTTCGGGAGCTCGCGACCGGAGCTCGCGGAGGACGAGAATATCTATCGGGTCGCGATGAACGGCGTGGAGCCCGACGGCGACGTCGAGGAGATCATCGAGCTCAGCACGGATTCGACGGACGACGATCCGTGGCTGTCGCCCGACGGCTCGGTGATTGTGTTCTCGACCAATCGTGACGGTCAGTTCGAGATCTACACCGCGCGCCGCGAGCTCGAGTAGCTCGCGACGCGGCGACTGCTCTCGTCAGCCAGTCCAGAACACCTTCGCCAGGCGCACCGATCCGCCCTCGAGCACGACCGGGAACGTCTTGGTCCCGCTTCCGGTGCGGACCTCGAGCGTCGCGCGGATCGGCGCGAGGCTGGCGCCGTCGCTCCCGCCGTTGCGCGTCACCTCGAGGAACACCGACTTCTTCACGCGGGACATCGCGATCTCCTCGAACCCAGCCGACTCGCGCACCGCGAGCTGCTTCGGATGGCTCGCCGAGAGCCGATGACCCGCGGCGTCGATGATCGCGATGTCGAGATCGTCCTCGCCCGACCACGACAGCGTCGCGCCAAGCTGGCCCTTGAACGGCAGGGCAGCAGGGGTGATCCCCGCGAGCGCAGCGTCGGCGCGACCGAGCGCGGCCATGTTCTTCGTCGCGCGGCCACGTGCATCGGTGAGTACGGTGCGAGCGTCCGTCGTACGACCCGACTGGTGCAGGCACTTCGCGAGCTCGGCGTGATGACCGGCGTCGCTCGGATCGATGCTCACCACCGCGCGGCGGTGCGAGCACGACCGCTGCAGGTCGCCC
>Ga0105048_10012107_pt1 | contig 13555 bp, 10 predicted proteins | sample MAT05_FD_78382 | JGI IMG/M metagenome (GOLD analysis project Ga0105048, IMG submission 78382) | Freshwater microbial communities from Lake Fryxell liftoff mats and glacier meltwater in Antarctica - MAT-05 | ecosystem: Environmental > Aquatic > Freshwater > Ice > Liftoff microbial mat | place...
AGCCGGAGGCCAAGACCCTCATCGGCACCGGGAAGGCGGAGGAGGTCGGCCTCCTCGCGAAGTCCCTCGGCGCCACGCTCGTCGTGATGGACCACGACCTGTCGCCGGGCCAGTCGCGCAACCTCGAGAAGATCATGGGGCTGCGGGTCCTCGACCGCACCGAGCTGATCCTCGACATCTTCGCGACGCGGGCACGCAGCGCCGCCTCCCGCGTACAGGTCGAGCTCGCCCAGATGGAGTACTCGCTCCCGCGGCTGAAGCGGCTCTGGACGCACCTGAGCCGCGAGACGACGTCGGGGCAGGCGGGCGTCGGCCTGCGCGGCCCGGGCGAACGGCAACTCGAGATCGACCGCCGGCTCGTGCGCCTCCGCATCCGCGACCTGCGCCGCGAGCTTGAGGAGATCCACGCGCGCCACCTCCGATCGGTCGAGACGCGCGAGCGCCTGTTCACGATCGCGCTCGTCGGCTACACGAACGCCGGCAAGAGCACGCTGATGCGCCGGCTGACGGGGGCTGAGGTCCTCGTCGAGGACCGCCTCTTCGCGACGCTCGACACGACGACCCGCGCGTGGGACATCCGACCCGGCCGCCGGGTGTTCCTGTCCGACACGGTCGGCTTCATCCGCAACCTGCCGCACCACCTCGTCGCGTCGTTCCTCTCGACGCTCGACGAGGCTCGCCGCGCCGACCTGCTGCTGCACGTCGTCGACGCGCACGACCCCGACGCGATCGCGCACGTGGACGTCGTGGAGGAGACGCTCTCGCGGATCGACGCCGGCGGCGTGCCGCGCGTCGTCGTCCTCAGCCAGGTGGACCGGGTGACCGAACCGCTGGCGCTGCGGGTGCTGCGCGACCGGTTGCCCGAGGCCGTCGAGGTCAGCGCCGTCACCGGCGACGGGATCGAGGCGCTGATGGGCCGGGTGCTCGACCACCTCGACAAGCGCGCCCGCGACGTCGTGGTCGAAGTGGACGCCGGGAACGGGAAGCTGCTCGCCCGCCTCCGCGCGTGGGGGAACGTCGTCGAGGTGGCGTACGTCGACGGGACCGCGCGCGTCACCGTCCGGCTCCCGTCCCGCCACTTCGGACCCGTCCGCCGCGAGGGCGGCGCGCTGTTCGAGACCGACGGCCGCCCGATCCCGCCCGACGTCGAGCCCTGGGCGCCGCCGCCCGTGGCCACCTCGACGTAGGAGACCTCCTGACGTAGGGGACCTGACGTAGGGGACCTGACGTAGCGGAACTCGAGGGGATCGACGCCGCCGAGCGCCCGGACGGGACCGCTTGGCCCGTGATGCCCCGGGCCCGGATGTCCCTAGCCTTGGGCGACCCCCGCGCTCGGGCGACCGCCCCTCGACGACACCGGCCGCGTGCGGGGGGCCGCACGCGGCCGGTGGGGGAACGGGTCGCGCCTCGCGCCGGGGGCGGAGGCGCGGCCGGGAGGGAGGCCTAGGCCTCGTCGTCGTCGGCGGCGTGCTTCTTGCCAGCGGCGCGTGCGGCCTTGGCGTCCGCCTGCTGCGCGGCCGCCTTCGCGGCGGCCACCGCCGCGGCCTGGGCCGCCGCCTTCGCCGCAGCGACGCGATCGCGCTCCGCGATCTCCGCGCGCGCGTCGTTGTAGGCCGACTCGGCGTCCTTGCGGCTCGACCACGGGATGATCGCGATAACGCCCCAGACCGCCGTGAGGACGGCGAAACCGGCGGCCCACACGAGCCAGAGCCCGAGGGTCGAGAGCACGGGGACGAGCAGCAGCCCCCAGAAGATCCCGAGGAACCAGTCGCCCTTCGCGACGCCGACCGCCACGGTCGTGGCGACCGCGACGCCGAGCAGCGCGAGGCCGAGGTTCTTCTTCGCGGGCCACGTCAGCGTCCACGTCTGGGGACGGAAGCGACGGACCTGGTTCCAGAACCAGGGGAGGAACAGGAGCAGCGGGGCCGCCACGCCGATCGTCGAGTAGCTGCCGACGACGACGCCCGCGAGCATCGTGAAGGCGAAGCCCTCGAGCAGGCTGCGCTGGCCCAGGTTGACCACGAACAGCACCACGAGGGTCAGGAACACCGTCAGCGACGTGCGGATGGTGCGTGCGAGGGTCTGGTTCACGGCGTCGTCGAGCATCTTGCTCGTCACCGCCGGCGCCTTCCCCCGGAGCTCGCGGATGCGGTCGAACGTCACGACGGTGTCGTTGACCGAGAAGCCCACGAGGGTCAGGAACGCCGCGACGAGGCCCAGGTTGATCCGGGCGTCCACGACGCCGAGCGTGTTGACGAGGCACACCGCGCCGAGCGCGATCGCCACGTCGTGCACGAGGCAGAGCACCGCGGAGAAGCCCATGGCGTAGGAGCGGAAGCGGAACGCGACGTAGAGGATGATGGCGCCGAAGGAGAGCAGCAGCGCGATCATCGCGTCGTTGCGCATGCGCGTCGCGACGCCGGGGCCCACGAGGTCGTTCACGGGGAACGGGTCGGCGAGGACGATGTCGTCCGCGCCCGCGCGGGCGACGCCCGCGTCGAGGAGCGCCTGGCGGAAGTCGGGGCCGCCGAGGAACTCGCGGAGGTCGAGCGTGAGGACGCCCGGGTCGGCCTCGACGGCCGTCGAGGCGTTGCTCGCGAGCGCGCTCTTCCACCCGATCTCGAAGATCCGGGCCTCGCCGCCGTCCGGGCGGCCCGCGTCGCGGACCTTCACCGTGCGGGCGACGGTCTTGGCGGGCTGGGCCTCGCGTCGGCCGCCGTCGGCGCCCGGGTTGTAGTAGGGCATGCGGGTGAACGAGCCCTCGAGCACCTCGGCCGTGACCACGTTGGCCGGGTCCTCGATGGCGAGCTTCAGGCGCAGGCCGCCGTCCAGGGCCTTCCACGGGTCGTCGGGGCCCGTCGACTTGTACGCCGTCGGCTTCTCCACGACCCACGAAGGGATCAGCTTGGCGCCCATGGCCTTCTCGACGTACGCGCGGAACGCGTCGAGCTGCTCCGATTCCGACATCGCCTCGCCGGCGGCCGCCCCCGTCAGCGGGTGGCGGAGCTCGACCCAGCGACCCTCGGAGCGGACGGTCACGACGTCGGCGCCGCCGTAGGGCCCCACCTTGACCGTGCGGAGTTCGCCGGAGCCGACCGGCGCGCCCTCGCGCGGGATGCGGACCTCGATCGGGCCGCCGTCGAGCGCGGCCTTGACCGCGTCCACGTGGATCGGCTGGTTGAAGCGCGCCTGCACCTTCATGCCGCCGGTGAAGTCGATGTCGTAGACCGTGCGGGCGGGCGCGAGGAAGAAGAAGACGAGCGACGCGGCGACGAGGACCACCGAGACCGGGATGAACCGCGAGCGCATCGCCATCCACGGGATCGCCGGGACCTTCGCCTCGCCGAGGAACGTGAGCTTGGCGTTCGGGCTGCGCTTCAGCCACGTCTCGAAGATCGTCCGGGCGACGTAGATGGCCGTAAACATGGACGCGAGGAGGCCGAGCGCCAGCGTCACCGCGAAGCCCTGGATGGCGCCCGAGCCGAACATGTAGAGGAAGATCGCCGTGAAGAACGTGGTGACGTTCGAGTCGACGATCGTGGTGAATGCGCGGGCGAAGCCCTCGGAGACGGCCTGCGCCGTGGAGCGGCCGGCCTTGAGCTCCTCGCGGATGCGCTCGAAGATCAGGATGTTCGCGTCGACCGCCATGCCGAGCGTGAGCACCACGCCGGCGATGCCGGGCAGGGTCAGCGTCGACTTCAGGAACGCCATCGCGCCCACCAGCAGCACGAGGTTCAGGAACAGGGCGACGTTCGCGATCATGCCCGCGGCGCGGTAGAAGAGCGCCATGTAGAGGAGCACGAGCGCGAACGCGAGCACCGTCGAGAGGATGCCGCGCCGGACGGCCTCGCCGGCGAGGGTCGGGCCCACGCGGCTCTTGGCCTCGAAGCGCGGGGTCACGCGGAGCGAGCCCGACTGCAGCGTCGCGATCAGGTTCTTCTGGCGCTCGACCAGGCTCTCGTAGCGGGAGCGGCCGTCGTCGCCGAAGAAGCTGCCGCCGCCGCCGAGGGACACGATGACGGTGTCGCGCAGCGCGCTCTGGATCACCGGGGCCGAGTCGTACTGCCCGTTCAGCACGATGGCCATGGGGAGGCCGACGTTTTCGCCCGTCCACGTGTGGAAGACGTTCTGGAACTCGAGCTTGACGTCGAACTGTACGGCCGGCGCGCCGTGGCGGTCCTGGCTGGCACGGACCGACGAGAGGATCTCGCCGCCCATGCGGAACTGCGGGTCCGTCGGCTCCTCGAGCACGACGAAGTCGTCGGGCTTGCTCGGCGGGGGGGCGTTGTCGCCGCGGAAGCGGGTGACGAGGCGGTAGCGCGCGTCGAGCGGCTGGTACCGCTCGCCGTTGTCTCGGAACTGCTTGAAGCGCTCGACCTCGCGCGCCTTGAACTTCTCGAAGCCGGCGGCGGAGTCGTCGAACGTCTCCGGCGCCGTGCCGTCCGTGGGCACGGAGCCGGTGGCGCCGATCCAGACGCGGTTGCGCTTGCGCACGTCATCGTCGTCGCTGCGGAACTCGCCGTAGTTCGGCAGCACCTCGACCCGGAACTGGAGCTCGCCCAGGGCCTCGACGACCTTCTGGATCCCGTCCGCATCGACCTCGGCGGGCACGGAGATCTCGAAGCGGTTCTCGCCGAGAGCGGTGAGGTTCACCTCCGCGAGGCCGTACTTGTTGATGCGGCTCTCGAGCAGGCGCAGCGTCGAGTCGACGAGCGTCGCGTCGGATTCGCTCGACCCGACCTGCGCCGACTTGCGCGCCCCCTCGAGATCGAGGTGGAAGCGCAGCGTCGTGCCGCCGCGGAGGTCTTGGCCGAGGGCCATGCCCCACGGCTTGTCCGGCGTGCGCTCGCGCACGAACGCCCACAGGAGGGTCGCGACCACCATCGCGACCACGACCCAACGACCCGCAACCGACTTCTGTTCCGTCATGACACGACCTCCAGCACGAGACCTTTGCACCGCGAGCACGACCCGCGCGCGACGGCGCGACGGGGGGCGGTCGGGACCCACGGGGCCCCGGCCGCGGGCGCGCTCAGAAGCGGAGGTTCTGCATCGCCCCGACGGGGGCGGCCTCGGCGACGACCCGCGCCGGGCCGTCGGGCGACGGCGCCGGGGCGCGCAGGTCGAGGTCGAGGGCGCTCGGCACGAGCCGCGCGACGGCGGCGAGGTCCAGGCGCGGCGCGTGTGCCGCGTGGACGAGGCGGTGCACGCCGCCGAGGGCCAGCGACGACGCCTCGAGCGTCGCGCCGCCGGCGGGGTCGGCGGGCACCGCGCCCGCCAGCGCGACCAGGAGCAGCGGCGCGAGGGCGACGAAGGCCACGAGCGCCACCGCTCGGGCCTTGCGTCGACAGTCGCGGGCGCGCGCTCCGGTCACGACTTCGGCGCGTCCTTTTCGGTGCTGGCGGGCGCGTCCTTCGGCGTCACCTGCCACACGGCGACGCGGTCGAACCACAGGCGGACGCCGTCGTCGACCTCCAGGCGCACCCGGCGGTCGTCCATCTCGACGACGCGGCCGTGGAGGCCGGCGGTCGTGACGACCTTGTCGCCCTTCGCGAGGTTCTTGACGAGCGCCTCGCGCTTCTTCCGCTCCTTCGACTGCGGGCGGATGAGGAGCACGTAGAAGATCAGGAACATCACCAGCAGCATCGGCAGCATGCTGCCGAGGCCGCCGCCGCTCGGGGCCTCGCCACCCCCCGGGGCCGCGGGGGCGGCCGGAGCGGGGTCTTGGGCGAGGATCACGGGCACGTACGCGTCGGGCACGGGGGCGTCTCCGAGAGCCCAGCATCCTAGGGCGTCCGCCCGCGCCCGGGGAGGAAAGGACGCAGCCCCCGGTTGACCTCCCCCCCGGCACCCCTGACCATGCGCCGATGCGGATCCTCGCAGCCCTCTCCGGTGGGGTCGACAGCGCCGTCGCGGCCGCCCGTCTCCAGCGCGACGGCGCCGACGTCGTCGCGGTCCACTACCGCACGGGCGTCGTGGCCGAGGACCCCGCCGCCCCGGTCCGCGCTCGCTCCTGTTGCGGCGTGGACGACGCCCGCGACGCGCGGGGCGTCGCCGCACGCCTCGGACTGCCCTTCTACGTGGTGGACGTCTCGGACGCCTTCCGCCGCGACGTGATCGACGTGTTCGTCGCCGAATACGCGGTCGGGCGCACGCCGAACCCGTGCATCGCGTGCAACCAGCACGTGAAGTTCGGCCGGCTCGAGGAACTCGCGCGCGCCGTCGGCGCGGAGGCGGTGGCGACGGGCCACTACGCCCGCACCGTGGCCCGCGCCGGTGCGCCGACCCGGCTGCTGCGCGGCGTCGACGCGACGAAGGACCAGTCCTACGTGCTGTACGGCCTCACCGAAGCGCAGCGGGCCTGCGCCCGCTTCCCGCTCGGGGACGCGACGAAGGACGCGATCCGTGCCGAGGCGCGCGCGCTCGGGCTCGGCGTCGCCGACAAGCCCGACAGCCAAGAACTGTGTTTCGTGCCCGCCGGCGACCATCGTGAGGTCCTGTTCGGGCTCGACCCGTCGCTGCGGCGCCCGGGCCCCGTCGTGGACCTCGCCGGGCGCGAGGTCGGTCGCCACGGTGGCGCCGCGGGGTTCACCGTCGGCCAGCGCAGGGGGCTCGGCGTGACGGGCCCGGCCGCCGTCTACGTCGCCGACGTGAGGCCCGGGCGCGACGAGGTGGTCGTGGGGCCGCGCGACGCGCTGCTGCGGCGACGGGTCCGCACGTCGATCCTGCACTGGGTCGACGTGGACGAGGCGACGGGCCGCGCGGCGGGCCCGTGGCGCGTCGACGTGCGCATCCGGCACGCCGCGGCGCCGCAGGCGGCGACGCTGACCGTCGCGCCGGACGGCGCGGGCGTCGTCGACTTCGACGCGCCGGTGTTCGCGCCGGCCCCCGGGCAGGCGCTCGTGGCCTACGTCGGCGACGCGGTCCTCGCCGGCGCGCCGATCCTCGACGCGCCGCGCGGGGACGTCCCGACGTCGGGCGCCCGCTCGGACGGGTAGCGTCCCGGGCGCGCCCGACGCGCCCGGGTCGTCACCCCGGTCGTCAGCCCGGTCGTCACCCCGGTCGTCATCAGACGACGTCCTTGAGCGCCTTGCCCGCGCGGAAGCCGACGGTGCGGCGCGCGGCGATCTTGATCACGGCCTGCGTTTTGGGATTCCGGGCCTCGCGAGCCGCGTACTTCCGCACGCGGAACGCGCCGAAGCCCTGGATGGAGACCTCGCCGTCGCCCTTCAGGCCCGCGGCGATCGCCGCCGTCACGGCGACGACGGCCCGCTCGGCCTCGGCCTTGCTCGAGCCCATCTGGCGCGCCACCGATTCGACCAGGTCCGCCTTGTTCATCGAACGTCTTCTCCGGGGCGCACGCACGGCCCACCCGCTGACCGCGCGGGGCGGGATGGTAGCCAATACGTTCCGGGGCGCCAACGGTAGACTCCGGCGGTGAACCCCGGCGACCCCGCGCGCGCTCCCCGGTCGATGACCGCCTTGCGCTCGGCCGTCGTCCTCCTAGCGCTCGCGGCGGCGACCTCCGCCGCCGTCTCGTCTGCCCCCGTCGACGGCGAGCCGCCGCTCCTCGTCCTCGACGTGTCGGACAGCGTGGCGGGATCGACGGACGGCGGGGGCGACGCGTCGGTCGAGCGCGTCCTCGTGGCCGACGGCGTCCGGGTCGTCGTGCCGGGCGAGGTCGGGACGCCCTTGCCCCGGGGACGGTCACGGATCGCCGAGGGCCTCCGCGCCGCGCGCGAACGGGTCGCGGGCACGGCGCGCGACGTCTGGCTCGTGAGCGACGGCCGGGCCACCGACGGCGACGTCCTCGCGGCGGCGCGCGCGCTCGCGACCGACGGGCGCGCCCTCTTCGTGAGCCCCCCCCCGGTCGCGCTCGCGGACGTGGGGCTCGACGTCGTGCGGGTGCTCGCGGTCGACGCCGCGGGGGTCGCGGTCCGCGCGCGCGTCGTGGCGTCCGGGGCCGGCCGCGCGCGCGTGACGCTGCGGCGCGGTGGCGCCGCCGTCGCCGGGACCGAGGTGGGGCTGGCCCCGGGGGCGGAGGTCGACGTCGACCTCGTGGACCCGCGTCCGCTCAACGGTGCGACGTCGTACGAGGTCGCGCTGGAACCCCTCGACGGCACGCCCGACGACGACCCGCGCGACGACCGCGTCGCGTTCCTCGTGCGCGCATCGACGCCGGTCGTGGTCGTGCTCGACGCGACGACGTGGCCGGCGGGCGTGCTCGGGGCGCCCCCGTTCCTCGACGGCGCGCGCCACGATCCCGCGTTCCTCGACGGCGCGGACGCGATCGTCCTCGCCGGACGGCCCTGGGCGACGCTCCGCGACGAGGGCGCGGCGCGGCTGGGCGCGCTCGTCGCGGGGGGCGCAGTTCTCGTCGTCCTCGGCGGGCCCGACTCGTACGGGCCCGGCGGTTGGCGCGGCACGTCGCTCGAGCGGCTGCTGCCGCTGCGCTCGTCGGCGCCCGAGGGCGGGGAGACGGCGGTCGTGATCGTCCTCGACCGCAGCGGCAGCACCGGCGAGGTCGCGGCGGGGGCGGCGTCCGCGGCGCTGCCCGTCCTCGTCCGCGCCGTGGGCGCGCTCGTCGACGTCGCGCCCGCCGACGTGCGGCTCGCCGTGATCGCCTTCAACGAACGTCCCGCCGCCGCGCCGCTCGCGCCGGGTTGGGTGCGCGGCGGCGATCCGGTCGCGCGCGCCGCCGTCGTGCGCGCCGCGGGGGCGCTCGCGGCGCAGGGAGGGACCGACCTCGACGCCGCGATCGCCGTGGCCGCGGAACTCGCGACGTCGTCCGGCGCGCGTCGTCGGCGGGTGCTCCTCGTTACCGACGGCGATCCGGACCACGCGCTCGACGCGACGTCGTTCCCGCGCGCGCGCGCGGCCCTCGCGCGGGGCGCGGTCGAGCTCGCGGCGGTCGTCCGCGGCGACGCGCGCGCGGCCGCCGCGCTGCGGTCGCTCGCCGCGCGCGACGACGACGTCGCCGTCGTGGACGACGCGACGGCGCTGCCCGCCGCGCTCCTGGCGGCCTTCCACCGCGCGCAGGGCCGCGACGAGCTCTCGCGCGACGCCTACGCCGTGTCGCCGTTCGACGGGGCGGAGGGCGGCGACGCGCTCGCGCGCATCGAGCCCACCGGGCTGCACCGCCTCGAGACCACACCCGACGCGCGGCTGCTCGCCGCGGCCGCCGCGCCGGGCCAGCCGCCCCGGCCCTTCGCTGCGGTCCGCGCGTACGGCGCCGGGCAGGTCGTCGCGCTCGCGTGGGGCCCCGCCCTCGAGGCGGAGGCCGATGCGGCGCGCCGCGCGCTCGTCCCGTTCGTCACGACGTGGGCGGCGCGCGCCGACCGCGGGCTCGTGGCCGACGAGGTGGGCGGGCGGCTCGTCGTGCGCGCGACGGCGGGCCTCGGCGCGCTCATCGCGTCCCGTGGCGTCGGCGGCGAGGGCGGCGTCGACGCGACGCTCGTCGAACGCGAGCCCGGCGTCTACGCCGGCCCGGCGCCCGCCGCGTTCGACGGCGACGACGCCACCGTCTACGTCGCCGCGCCGGGGCTGCCCCGGCGGCCGCTCGCGCTCCCGGCGCGGCCGCCCCAGGAGCACCGCGGCGCCGGCGTCGACGAGGCGGCGCTGCGCGCCTGGGCCGAGGCCGGGAACGGCCGTCGCCTCGCGCCCGGCGAGCGTCCCCCGACCCGCCCCACGCGGGAGCGATGGCCGCTCGCGCCCTTCTTCGGCCTCGCCTCGGTCGTAGGCTTTCTGGTGGAGCGCGCGATCGTCGTGTCGCGCCGGAGCCCGACCCCGTGACCCGCGCCCGCCGTCGCGCCGCCCCCGTCGCGCTCCTCGCGCTGGTGGTCGTCGCGGGCGCGGGGGCCTGCCAGCGGGGGCACGCTGCCCGTGACCGCGGGGCGCGCGCGCCGGGCCCCGCGTCGGGCCGGTCGCCGGGGACCGACGCGCCGCCGGCCGACGACGCGCTCGCCGACCGGCCGTTCGACGAGGGCTCGAAGGCGACGCGCGACCGCGTCGCGGAGGCGCTCGCGCGCCTGCCGGTCGTTGACGGTCCCGCCTTCGCGGAGGCGGTCCGCACGCTCGTCGGCGCCGGCGACCCCGCGATCCCGCCGTTGCTGCGGACGCTGACCGAGGGGGATCCTCGCGCGCGCGCCCGCGCGGCGTACGTGCTCGGCTTCTTCCACGACCGCCGCACGCTGCCGGCCCTGGCGGCCGCTGCCGCCACCGACGCCGACGCCACGGTGCGCAGCGACGCGGGCGCGTCGCTGCTCGAGATGGGGGACGACCGCGGGTTCCCGCCGCTCGTGGACGCGCTCGACGACGTGGACGCGCGCCGGCGCGTGCGGGCGATCGACGCGCTCGCCGCCGCGGCTGGAGGCACGAGGCTCGGCTACGAGGCCGATGGTCCACCCGAGGAACGCATCGCGGCGGTGGCCCGCTGGCGGGCGTTCCTCGCGCGCCGCCGCGCGGAGCTCGAGTCGGGCGATGCGGTGCCCCTCGACGCGCCGGCGCCGGACGAGGTCCCCCGCGATCTCGTCCCGCCCGACGATCGGGTGGCGGACGCGACCGCACGGGACGGGGCCGCGCCAAGCGACCTGACGCCCGGCGACCCGAAGCCCGCGGACGCGAGGCCCGGTTCGCGGCCGCCCCGCGACGGCCGCGATCGACGTCCGAAGCGACCTTGACGCCGCTCGGGACATCCCGTCACGCGAGGCGCTTGCGCAGGGGCGCCCAGCGGGGGTCCTTGCGCAGGGTGCCGAGGTCGGGGTCCTCGTCGAGGTGCGCGCCGTCGTCGAACCCGAGGTCGAGCGCCTTCCCGAGCGCCGCGAACGCCTCGTCGAGCCGGACGAGGAGCGCGTACGAGCACGCGAGGTCGTAGCGGAAGTCCGCGCGGTCGGGCGCGCGGGCGCACAACTCCTCATCGACCGTCAGGGCCTCCTCGTTCCGCCCGGCGCCCGTGTACGCGTAGGCGAGGGCGCGCAGCGCGTCGAGGTCGTCGGGATGGGCCCGCGCGTGCTCGCGGGAGAGCGCGACCTCGAAGTCGAGGCCCAGTTCGTCGAGGGGGTCGGGCCGGCGGGGCATGGCGCGCAGGGTGGCACACCCCGGCGTCCACGGCAATCCGTGGGCCCGGCGCTCGCCCCGCGGCGTCCCCGAAGCCGGGGCTCCGCGTAGGATCAAGGCGCATGTCGGTCCCCGCCACCGCCTCGTCGCCGCGACCGCGCGCGCCCGGGCCTCGCGTCGTCGCGAGGGGGATCGGCCTCGCCGTCGGGCTCGCCGCGGGGCGCGCGTGCGTGGCGCTCGCGGGCGTGGCGTTCGCCGGGTGCAGCGCGGGCACGAAGGCGCCCGACCGTACGAAGCGGGCGGCCGAGACCCCCGTGGACCTCGCCGACCCGGTGGCGCGGGGCGACGTCGCGGTGCGCGAGGCGCGACTCGACGACGCGGTCGCGGCGTACGAGGCCGCGATCGCCGCCGACCGCGAGGCCGTGCGACCGCACCTGCGGCTCGTCGCCGCGTTGTCGGGGGCGGGGCGGCGCAGCGTCGCCCGTGATCGCTACGTTCGGGTCGCGGCGGCGCCCGGCGCGACCGCGGCCGAACGGGTGATGGCGGCCCGGCTCGCCACCGACGGTTCGGCGCCGGCGGTGCGCGCGGTCTACGTGGAGGCCGCGAAGGCGGCGCCCGACAACCCGTGGTGGCGGCTCGCGCTCGCGGAGATCGACCTCGCGTCGGCCGACGGGTGGATCCGCAAACACGAGGCGGCGCGCGCGGCGGGCGACCGTCCGGGCGCCACCGAGGCCGCGGCGACCGTGCAGCGCGCGCTCGCGCGTGCCCAGTCGGCGGTCGAGAACGCCGCGGCGCGCGCGCCCGACCTCCCGGAGGTCGCGCTCTACCGCGGGCTCCTGCGGTCGCTCGAGAGCGAGCTCCTGACGACGGCTTCGGCGCGGGCCGCGGCGCAGCGCGCGGCGGCCGACGCGTTCGCCCAGGCGGTGACCCTCGACCCGGGGAGCGTCGACGCTTGGGCGAACCTCGCCGACGCGCGGCGTCGCGTGGGGGAGCCGGCGGAGGCGCTCGCGGCGTACCTCGCGGCCCTGCGCCTCGCGCCCTCCGACCCCGAGCTCCGCACGGGCGCCGGCGCGGTGCTGCACGAACTCGACCGTGACGGCGACGCGGCGGCGCAATTGCTCGAGGCGGCGCGGCTCGCGCCGCGGGACGCGGCGCCCCTCGTGGCGGCGGGCGACGCGCTCGCGGGCGACGAGCAGCACGCCGCGGCGCTGGAGGTCTGGGGCCGCGCGCTCGACCGCGACCCGGCGGCGATCGAGGTGTACGTCCGGCGCGGGGCGGTCCTCGAGACGATGGGCCGCACCGCGGAGGCGCGGGAGGAGTACGCGGCGTATCTGGAGCGCGGCGGGCCGGAGTCGGCCCGGGTCCGTCGTCGAATCGAGCGCCTGATGTCCCCGGAGGCTCCGAAGTGACGACCTCGCCGAACCCCTCCGCGACGGGCGCCCGCTGGGCCGTCGCGGTTCTCGACCATGGCACGGCGCTCCTCGGGTACGCGGCGGTGCCCGAGGTGCCTCCGCCCGGCGGCGGCTGGCGTCGCCTCTATCTGAAGCGCGACGCGCCCACGCTCTCCGCGGTCGGCAGCGAGGACGGCGCGTGGGCGAGCGTCGGCATCGAGCTTGCGTGCTCGCGCGACCGCGCCCTCGCGAAGGCGGTGGACCTGCTCGCGGCGCTCGCGCCCTACGAGGTCGCGCTCGACCTCGACGCGGGCTCCGCCCGGTTCGACCCGGACGCGGTGCTGCGCCTCGCACTGCGGCTCTTCGTCGACGGCTGCCACGGCGCGGTCGTCGGCGAGGCCGTGGGCAACGTGATCGAGGCGGCCGCGGCCGCGCGGACGGTGCTCGGCCTCTGACCGCGACGCGGGCGCGGACGCGAGGCCCGGCCCGCGCCGGGCCTCGCGTCCGCCGCTCGTGGGTTCCGGTCCCGCGGCCGCGACCGGCGTCACCGCACCGCGGGCAGTTCGGTCGTCCCCACGTGGACGTCGAGGCCGACGGTCGCCGACGCCGTGGGCAGCAGTCGGTCGTTGCGGCGCGTCTCGGCGACGGGGAGGACCGCGCGCGCGGCGCCGGCCTTCGCTTGCACGACGACCGTCGCGAGCGTCTTGTCGTTGGCGCGGGCGTGGCGGCGGCGCATCGTCTCCTCGGGCGCCCATGCCGGGTCGCGCTCGAAGGGCAGCGGCGTGGTGCGGGGAACCTCGACCGTCAACGTCACGTCGGTCCCATCGGGGAGCGGGCCTGTCGCCACGACCTCGACCCCCTCGGCGACGCGGGTGGCGGCGACGGCGAGGTCGGGCTTCGGGAGCGGGAGCGCGAGCGCGGGGTCGCCGAGGAGCGCGTACATCGCCGCGCCCTCGACCTTGAGGCGCGCCAGGTCGGCCAGGCTCTGACGGAGCATGGCCGCGGCGCCCGACTCGATGACGCGGCGCATCATGTCTTTCTCGGCGACGGGGCCGAGGCCCGACGTGACGGCGGCCTCGAGGACGTCGCCGAGGCGTCGCGGGGCGGTG
>Ga0105048_10012109_pt1 | contig 13554 bp, 5 predicted proteins | sample MAT05_FD_78382 | JGI IMG/M metagenome (GOLD analysis project Ga0105048, IMG submission 78382) | Freshwater microbial communities from Lake Fryxell liftoff mats and glacier meltwater in Antarctica - MAT-05 | ecosystem: Environmental > Aquatic > Freshwater > Ice > Liftoff microbial mat | place...
GGCGCGGCTGGCGTGGTGGCGGGGGTGGTAGGAGGACTGGGCGCGGCGGACGGGCTGTTCGGATCGGGATCGGTCGGGAGCGTGGCCTCGGCGGGCTTGTCGGCCCCCCAGCCGCGTTCATCTACGATCCGCACCGTCTCGTCGGCGGCCCCGGTGAACGGGTGCTTTTTGAGCAGTTCGCGGAGTGTGTAGCGTGCCGAGACGAGGTCGGTGGTGCGGATGTACCACTTGGCCGTGGTGAGCATCTGCTGCCCGCCGGATTCGTCGATGCGGTTGAGGAGGGCCTCGTCGAGGCCGGATTGGCGGGCCTCTTCGGGATAGAGCGTCATGAAGCGGCGGATGAGCACCTGAGCGTTGAGGAGCGCGGAGCCGTCGTACCGCGGGCCCTTGAAGCGGGCCAGGGCGGAGTAGACGCGGCGCTGCATGGCCTTCATGCGGTAGGAGCTGCTCGGGTAGTTCTGGAGAAACAGGTCGTAGGCGTCGCTGGCGAGTTCGAGGTCGCGTGTGCGGTAGTAGTGATCGGCCAGCTCGATGCCGGCCCGTTCGGCTAGGCGGCTGCCGGGCAGGCGTTCCTGCACGCGGATCAGGAGTTCCTCGCCGAGGTCGGTGGCATCGACAAAGCGAATGCCCAGAAACTTGCGTTCGAGGCCATTGACGTATTTGACGGCGATCTCGAGTTCGCGTTCGACAGCGGTGATGTACTCGGGCGAGCCGGCGAACTGCTTGATGATCGATTCGTAGTCGTAAAGGGCGTCGAACTCGTCGCCGCCGGCGGTCTGGGCGTCGCCACGGGCCAGGTAGGCGGCAGGGAGGAGCGGGCTGCCCGAGCGCTCCTTGCGGTCGATCCACTCGTTGATGAGCTCGTACGCCTTGTCGGGCTCGTCCTCGGCCAAGAGCTTGCGCGTGTCGGCGATCACGGCTTCATCCGTGCCCGGGGCGGGCGTGGCGGCGGGTTGCCACTGGCCCGCGGGATCGAGCTTGAGTTCGGGCCGCGTGGTCTGGGCGGCGGCTTGGCCGGCCAGCAGGCCGAGTGCGAGGGCCAGGACGGTGGTGTGCATAGGGACACAGCGTAACGCTCTCGGGCGGGGCTTGCCAGCGACCGCGGTCCCTATGCTCAAGCCGCGGGCGAATGTTGAAACCACCATGTCCAACCTACTCTCACCGGTGATCACGGGCCTCGGGGCCGTCGCGCCGCTGGGTGTGGGGGTGCCGGCGTTCGTCGCGGGCCTCCGGGCGGGTCGATCGGGCGTGCGGCCGCTCGATTTTGAGCACCCGCGAATGAAATCGCGCGTCGCAGCGGGCGTCCCGGCGAGCGTGTTCGACCCGCGGTCGGTGCTGGATGAAGCCGACATCGCGAGACTGCCCAAGCTGGTGCCGATGGCCCTGGCGGCGGCGCGGGAGGCTTTGGGCACGGCCGGGCTGATGGTCGAGGGAGATCTGGAAACCTCGCGACGCGTGGGGCTGATCCTCGGCACCGGCGGCGGGGGGATCGACTTCACGCTCGATCAGTACGCCGCGGCGTACTCGGGAAAGAACGCGTCTTTGTGGACGATCACCAACGCCACCCACGGGAACCTGGCCGGGGAGCTGTCGATCAGGCTTGGCTTGCGCGGGCCGTCGTGGTGCGTGTCGACAGGGTGCGCCTCGTCGTCGGACGCGCTGGGCCTGGCCATGCAGACGCTGCGGGCGCAGAACCCCGAGTCGCCCACGGCGCTGGAGGCGATGGTGGTGATCGGGGCCGATGCGCACGTCCGCTGGGAGACGCTCTACGCGATGGAGCTCTTGAAGGTGATCACCGCGCGCGACCCGGCCCTTGCGGGCGAAGAAGCGGCGTCGGCGTCGCGCCCGTTTGATGCCACGCGCGATGGCTTCGTGCTCGGCGAAGGGGCCTGGGCCGTGGTGCTGGAACGTGCCGATGCGGCCCGCCGCCGCGCGACGCGGGTGCTCGGGTCGGCCCTGGGTTATGCGGCAACCTGCGACGCGTTCCATCGCGTGCGGCCCGATCCGGACATGATCGAAAGCGCCCGCGCGATGACGCTGGCGCTCGACGACGCGGGGCTCAAGCCCGACGACGTCGTGCTGGCCCACTACCACGGCACGTCGACGCGCCTCAACGACGCGGCGGAGACGCGGGCCGTCAAGCGGGCGTTCGGCCCGCACGCCGAGCGGCTCATCGGGCATTCGATCAAGGGCGCCATCGGGCACCCGCAAGGCGCCTGCGGGCTCGCGGCAGTGGTGGCCACGCTGGGCGCGCTGGGGAATGCCGATGCCGGGCCCGCGGCGTTTGCGCCGCCGACGATCAACTTGCGGACGCCGGATCCCGAGTGCGACCTCGATTACACCCCCAACCACGCCCGGCGGCTCGATGGAACCGCCGGGGTGGTCGCGCTGGTGAACTGCTTGGCATTCGGCGCGAAGAACAGCGCCCTGGTCTTGCGCGGCCCGTAGGGGCCGGCCGCGTCAGCCGCCCTTGCCTTCTATGCCTGCCTGGCTGGCCTTCCACGCGGCCAACACCAACTTCTAGCGTTCGGGCTTGATGCCGGCGCGGAGCACTTCGGGGTCGCCCAACTTGGGCGGTTCCTTGCCGTCCTTGGCGGCTTGTTCGAGCATCTCCTTGGTCACGCGCTTGCGGCGCTCGACTTCCTTGGACCACCACTCCAGCACGTCCTTGATGGTCTGGTCGATAGTGCGGAACTTGAGCCCCTTGGCGACGGCTCTGTCGTTCTTCATCGTCGGGAGCCCCGCAGACTCGGGAGAGATCGACGGCACCCACACGGGCATGTCGCCCCATGGCGCGACCTGCTGCGCGGCCAGGAACTCCGCCGAGACCCAGGTAAACGTGGCGTCGGAGCCGCTGGCCTTTTTCGAGGCTTCGAGCAAGCGGCCGATGGTCGGGCCGTCGTTGCGGCCGGCGGCGTTGTAGACGCCGCTAATGCCGTCCTGGGCGAGCTTGACGATCCACTCGCCCAAGTCGCGGCAATCGACCCACTGCACGGGCTCGGTCGGCGCGTGCGGAGCGAGCACCTCGCCGCCCTTGCTGACGCGGACGGGCCAGTAGGTGAATCGGTCGGTGTCGTCGCCGGGACCGACGATCAGGCCGGGGCGAACGATGCACGCGCGCTCGCCGAAGGCCTCTTGCACGGCCTTTTCGCACAGCACCTTGAGCGACCCGAAATCGAGCCCGCCGGCCATATCCTCGCTGATGGGGTCGGGCATCTCGGCGAGCTTGGCGGATTCATCGCTGCCCACGGGCATGCCCTGCTGGTAGGCGCTGATGGTGGAGACAAGGATGTACCGTTTGGCCCGCTTGGCGAAGAGCTCCGCCGTCGCTTTCACATGCCGTGGATAGAAGCCCGAGTTGTCGACGACAACGTCCCAGGTGCGGTCGCCTTCGAGGGCCTTGAGGCCTTTGCCGACTTCGGGGTCGCGGTCGCCGAGGAGGCGTTCCACATCGTCGCCGACGGTGCCTTTGCGCTTCTCGGTCCTGCCGCGATTGAAGACGGTGATGGTGTGCCTGTGCGGCCGGGCGGCGCTGATGATCTGCGGCCCGGTGAGGGACGTGCCGCCCAAGATGAGGATCTTGAGCTTCTGGCCCGGTCAGCGGCCACGCATCGCGGCGGCCAGAGCCGATGGCAAGGCCGGCGCCAGCGCTAAACCCGCCACGGCACCCGCCCCCGAAACCAGTAACGATCGGCGTGAAATCGTCATCAAAGCGTCCCTTTTAAATCCCAGCCACCCGAGTTTGTCGCAGTATTTCCCGGATGCTCGGCGTTAGGATCCGTCGTGAGCACGCCCAGCCTGCCGCGATATTCCGACCGGGCGTTACCTTCGTATCGCCACCGCCCCGGCCGGACGCACCATCCCGCCACTCATCCGCAAGGTCACAGCTTCGGTCACCAGGAGCGACCGCTCACGCCCCAAGAACTGCGCGATTGGCCCGCGTCCGAATCGTTCCGTTTCGGTATCGATCTCTTCAATCACCAATACTTTTGGGAAGCCCACGAGGCTTGGGAGGTCATCTGGCAATCGCTCCCGGAGGGCCCCGAACGCCGGCTGGTCCGCGCCCTGATCCAGATGGCCGCGGCGATGCTGAAGATGGAAGTGGGGGAGGTGGAGGGAGCGAAGCGGATTCTGTCCCGCGTGGAGGAAAATCTCATCGGCGTCGTGAACGCCACGACCATGATCGGCTTTGATCCCGTTCAACTTCGAAAATCTGTCGAAGCAAGGATCGCTGACCCAGAGATACTTATACGGATTCAACGGGTCGAAACGCTGGATTGACGGCAGGGATCAGCCAGCCCGTCCCTCCACCACCCTCAAATCCACCAGCTCCCCTTCAACGCTCGTCTTCCCGCCCCAGGTCGAGATCGACGGCTTGATGATCGCGTCGACCGTCTGCCCCGCGGCCAGTTTGGAGCGCCACTCGCCCCAGCGCCAGCCGATGACGCGGATCGCGCGGGTGTGGCCGCGGAGCGACAGGGACAGGTGCTCGCCGCCCTTGCCCATCGGCGTCGGCGGGGCGTCGATGCGCACCATCGGCAGGCGGATGTGCACCGACGGGTTCCCGCGGCCGAACGGTTCGAGGCGGTGGAGGCGCTGGACTTCGTCGACGGTGAGTCGCTCGGGGATGACGGTCGCGTCGATCGTGACCTCGCGGATGAGGTGCTCGATCTCGATGTGGGCGTTGGCGTGCAGAGTAAAGCGATCAACGAACGCGGGCAGGTTGTCGCGGCTGACGCGGAGGCCGGCGGCCATGTCGTGGCCCCCGAACTTGTCGAGCAGGTCGGCGCACGCAACCAGCCCGCCGTGGAGGTTGAAGCCGTCGATCGATCGGCCCGAGCCGTGGCAGGTTGAGCCGTCGGTGTGAAGGAGGATGGCCGGTCGGCCGAAGCGTTCGACGAGGCGCGAGCAGACGATGCCGACGACACCGGCGTGCCAGCGCTCGTCGGCCAGCACGATCGCGCGTCGGTCGTCGTTGGTCATGCCCGCCGCCTCGGCGGCCTCCACAGCTTGATCTAAAATCACCTTCTCAACGGCTCGTCGCTCGTTGTTTTGGCGCGTCAGATCCTCGGCGATGCTCGCGGCGCGGGCCGCGGTGGCCACGGTGAAGAGCTCGACGGCAGCGCTGGCGTGAGCCATTCGGCCCGAGGCGTTGAGACGCGGGGCCAGCTTGAAGCCCACGTCGAACGCGCCGACCTTCTCGCCGCCGAGGCCTGACGCTTCGACCAGCGCGCGAAGGCCGAGAATGGGCGAGCGCTTAATGCGTTCGAGCCCGAACTTGACGATCACACGGTTCTCGCCGACGAGCGGCACCACATCGGCGATCGCCCCGAGCGCAGCAAACGAAAGAAGCTCCACCAGCAATGTGCGCATCGCCGGCAGCGCCCGGGGCGAGCCCGCGTCGAGCGTGGCCAGTCGCCAGGCGAGCTTGTACGCGACGCCCGAGCCGCAGAGCTCGCCAAACGGGTACGTCGAATCGGGCCGGCGCGGATGCACGATCGCATACGCGTCGGGAAGATCCTCGATCCGCGCGGGCGGGTTGTGGTGATCGGTGATGATGAGATCCACACCCGCTCGGCGGGCCGCTCGCGCCGGTTCGATGGCCGTGACGCCGCAGTCGACCGAGACGATCACGCGGGCGCCCTCGGCCGCAAGCTGCTCGATCGCGGCGACGTTCAGCCCATAGCCCTCGTCAAGGCGGTGCGGCACATACGTCCGCACGTCGGCGTCGGGCGCGATGGCCTTGAACGTGTGATACAGGATCGCCGTCGCGGTGATGCCGTCGACGTCGTAGTCGCCGTAGATGACGATCGGCTCGCGCTGGCGAAGCGCGTCGAGCAGCCGCCCGGCGGCGCGGCCCAGGTCGGGGATCCCCTCCGGATCGAGCAAGTGCGTCAGCTTGGGATCAAGGAACGCGGCGGCGTCGGCGTCAAGCCCGCGGCCGCTGAGAATCAACGCGGTCAGATCGCCGTCGCACGCGGCCGCCGCGGCGGGCGTGCGAAAACTCCACCGCCGCGTGAGCCCGCGTAGCGCTGCGGCCGCAACCTGCACCGGGCCGGCGAGGCCAGCTTGTTGGCGCGTTGGGTTCGGGACTAAAGAGTCCGGCACGCCCGTGGCCTCCTGCCTGGGTTGGGTGCGAGTGGGGGAGACGATCCGCGACGCCCAGTGTAACGCGGCCAACTCGCCGGGCGGCGCTTCACGGGTCCATAACTGGGCCGCTCGGTCGAAGTGCGGCGCGGAACCCTGCGTACTCTCGGACGGTCAGCCCCGCGGGCCTTGGAGATCAGCGCATGGTCAAGCTCAATCGCATTTACACCAAAACCGGCGACGCCGGCTCCACCGGCCTGGGCAACGGCGCCCGCGTCGAAAAGAACAGCCCACGAGTCGAGGCCTACGGCACCGTCGACGAGGCCAACGCGACGCTGGGCGTCTGCGTCACCCTCGCGGCCCAATCGCCCCCCGGCACGCTGGCCGCCCGCATCGCCGACCTGCTCCGCGGCTTGCAGCACGACCTGTTCGACGTAGGGGCCGACCTGTGCTGCCCGATCGAGAAAGGCGAGAAGCCCGAAGGGAAGCTGCGGGTGACGGCGGACCAAACCAAGCGCATCGAGGACGCGATCGACCTGTTCAACGCCGACCTCAAGCCGCTCAACTCGTTCGTGCTGCCCGGCGGGAGCCCGCTCGCGGCGGCCATGCATGTGGCGCGGACGGTGGCGCGGCGCGCTGAACGCTGCGTGGTCACGCTGCACCAGGCCGAGCCGGCGGCGACCAACCCGGAGTCGATCCGATACCTTAACCGCCTCAGCGACCTGCTGTTCGTGCTGGGCCGCGTGGCCAACGACAACGGCGCGGGCGATGTCCTCTGGGTGCCCGGTCAGAACCGCTAGCCCGGCGGGCCGTTGGCTTATCCCGCGTCGGTGAAGTAGTCGGTGATGAAGCCGCTGAGGTCTTCCTGATCCACGAAGCCGTCGCCGTTGAAGTCAGCGAGGATATCTGAGGGCTCTTGCAGGAATCCGGTGAGGAACCCGCCGAGGTCTTCCTGGTTGAGCTCGCCGTCGAGGTTGTAGTCGCTGCTGAAGGTGAAAAGGATCTGGGCGCGATCGGGGAGATAAGTCGCCGCGAGCTTGCGGCGATCGATCCCGGTGCCCGGCAGGACCACGCTGGAGAAGGTGCCGCTGACATTTGCCCCGACGACCACATCGACGCGGTCGCCGGTGTTGGCGGTGATAGGTCCGGTCTGGGCGCCTGTGAGCGTGCCGCCGAGGGTGACATTGCCGGTGGCGACGACCTGCCCGGCCTGGCCCGGAGCGAGCGCGGCGAACTGGGTGCGGATGGTGCCGGCCGGATCGTTGGTGAAGTTCCCGACGATGTTCAGTGAGCGGCCCACGCGGAGGTCGAGGATACCAGCGTTAACGAACGTGCCGCCGTTGGGTGTGATGGTGACCGAGCCCTCGACGATGGCGAGCATGCCGGTGTTGGTGACCTGAATGTTGTTGAACGAGACGGCGTTGGAGGAGCCCGAGCGTTCGAGGTAACCCTCGTTGACAAAGCTGTTGACGCCGGAGACGCCGATGAGGGCACCGTCTGACTGGGCGAAAAAGGAGCCGGCGGCACGGTTGATGATGCTGCCGCCCGCGAAGTTGATGGAGCCGTCGGTCCAGAAGGCGACGCCGAGGTTCTCGATGGTGCGGCCCAGGGTCTTGTTACCGCCGGAGACGACGAGGGTGCCGTCGGGCCCGATGATGGTGCGGCCGGTGCCGGTCATGGTCCCGCCGACCCACGTGAGCGGGCCGTTGAAGGTGACGTTGCTGGAGCCGCGGAAGGTGCCGGAGATGAACACGCCACCCTGCGCGGAGGCGGGGCCATTGAACTCGACGGTGCCGCCGAAGACGGTCAGCGTGCGGACGGCGACCTCAGAGTTGAAGGTGCGGCTGTTGCCGGAGTTGATGGTGAGGTTGGTGGGGTTGGCGGCGTTGCCGATGGGGCCGTTGAACACCGTGGCCCCTGTGCCGGGGGCAATAGTGAGGTTGTTGGCACCGTTAATGGAGGAGCCGAAGGTGATGGGGGCGTTGATGTTGGTGAGGGTGACGCCGACGCCGAGGTTGACAGGGTTGTTATAGGTCTGCGAGCCGATGGTCCTGATTTGGGGAGCGTTGAGGTTGGCGGGGCCGGTGCCGTTGATGATGAGTGAGCCGAGCTGGCCTTGCGGAGCGGTGCCGACGGAACCATTGAGCGTCACGGCCCCGATGCCGGAATCCACACGGAGGCTGTTGGCGAGGGTGGGGGCGGAGTTGATCACGCGGTCGATGAGCACGGCCCCGCCGGCCGTGGTGCCGTTGTTGGTCGTGTCGATGCGAACGTTGGTGCCGATGATGTTGACGGCGTCAAAGATACTGATGGCCCCGCCGCTGGTGACAAAACTGCCGGTGATATTGGTGGTGGAGCCGGAGCCGCGGACAGTGATGCTGGCGTTGCCGGTGCCGCGGGATTGGCCGCGGGCGTTAACGGTGCCGCGCGGGCCGGCCATGAAGAGGTTGGTGTCGTTGTCGAAGGTGGCGTCGCCGATATCCAAGGAGCTGGTGCCGTCGAGCCGGCCGATGGTGACGGTGGAGAAGCCGGGCTCGATGAAGTCGAGCTCGGGCTGCGTGATGTCTAGCAAGTCCCCACCCTCGGGCCCGGCGACCGAGACGGGCTGGTCCGCGCTGAACGGTTGCAGCACGAGCGCCCCGCTGCCGGTGACCAAACCCCCCAGGTCGATTTCGTTAGCGGTGATGGTCAGATTGTTGGCCTGGCAGAACAGCGCGGAGTTGAAGCGGATGGTCCCCGCGCTCGAGGAAAGCATGATCGGCGTCGCGGTGATCTGCACGGCACTGCCATAGGTCTGGTCGCCGCTGGAGGTGATGTTTCCGTTGATGAAGGTGGCACCAACCGCGGGCGCTATCGTGAGCGTCGTGAGGTTGGTGACGGCCTGCAGCGACACATTGAAGGTGGCCTGAAGGTTGAGCGAGAAGTTGTTGGCGTTGATGGCGCTGTCGAAGATGATGAACTCCCCGGCGATGAGCGTTGTGTTGGAGCCCAGGCGGAGATCGCTGCCTGCGTAAAGCTGGGTGCCCTGCGTGCTCACCGCTCCCGCGTTGAGGATGATGGTGGAGCTGGTCAAGCCGCCGACGACTGTGAGGGTGGAGAGGATGTTGGTCTGGCCGACGGGGCCGTTGATGGCGATCGTCCCGCCGTTGCCGCTCGAGATCTGAAGGCCCGCGGGCGCGGCGACCGAGTCGATCGGACCGTTCACGACCACGCCGGCAGCACCGATGATGTTCTGCGTTACGGCGCGCAGGCGGGTATTGAACGTGATCGTGCCGATGCTGCTGGTTTCAATGCCCAGAAGGGTCGTGGTTGCGAGCGGGGAAGTGGTGAGCGTGAGGTTGCCCGGGTCGATGAGCGGGCCGCCGCCGATGCGGCCGGTGACGGTGATGGTGCCCGTCGAGCCGGTGGTGCTGGCGATGATGGTCAGCGGGTTGTTTTCACCAACCTCGCTGGTGATGCCGAAGCCGAAGAAGATCGGTGCGCCGTTGGGGGCGCTGCCGTTGCCGGTGGTGCTGATGATGACGCCGGTGGTCGTCACGCGGACGGCGTCGTTGAACGTGATCGGGGCGCCGGCGGTCGTGATGCTGGCACCGAGCAGGATCGTCGAGCCCGGGCCTGTGAAGGTGACGGACCCGTTCCCGACGGCGTTGATGGGCGCGTTGATGGCGAACTGCCCGCCCGCCGCCGGAGCGAGGAACGTGGTGGGGTTGTTGACGGTGAGCGGGCTGGCGACGGTGATGACGCCCGAGCCGTCGCTGCGGCCAAACGTCACCGACGAAAAGCCCGGCTGGATCCGCGCGAGCGTCGACGAGGTGAGGTCAATGTCGGGGCTGGCACCGCCGGAGCCGAGCGTGATCCCCTGGCCAGCGGCCAGCGGCTCGATGCGCAGCGCCCCGGTGCCGGCGACGTTGCCGTTGAACGCCACATCGGCCGAGCGGAAGGTCAACGTGTTGGCTCCGGCGTTCGCCCCGCCGTTGAGCGTGGTGAGGCTGGCCGACATGATGGCCGCGGTGGTGAGGGTGACGGTGCTGTTGAACGTCACGTTGCCGCTGGTGGCGGCGACATTGCCCCCGAGCGTTGTGCTTGATCCACTCCATGACTGATTGCCCGTGGTCGTCACGCTGCGGAGCGCGAGCGGGCCCGAGCCTGTGGTGGTGATGCTGGCAAGCGAGGCGGAGTTGCCGACGGACGAGAGGAACTGCACAGATCCGGTGCCGCCGACGATCGACAGCGTGCGGTTGTTGACGGCACTGTCGGCGTTGAGGGTGTTGCCGAAGGTGACGGTGCCCGCGGCAGAGGTCTGGACACTGGTGTTACCCGCCAGCACCGCGACGCCGCCGACGTTGATGTTCGCGGTGCCGCCGGTGAGCGTGAGGGCCCCGTTGAGCGTGATCGCCGCGTCAAGCAGGGTGATGTTCCCGCCGCTGCGGACATCTCGGAGCGAGATCGAACCGGCGACATCGGTCACGAGCGACCCGAGCTGGGTGATCAAGCCGGCCTGCCCGATGACGACAACCGTGCCCGAGCTGTTGAGGGTGATCCCGCCGGGGCCATCAAGGCGGGCGGCGAAGGTGATGCCGCCTGTGCCGGTCGATAGAACGGCGTTGCCGGACGCGACGCGCACGTCGCTCGCGAAGCTGATCGCGTCGTTGGTGGTCGTGATGGTGCTTCCATTGAGCGCGACCGTGCCGAGGCCTGTCTGGCTCAGCGGGCCGTCGAGCGTCACGACACCGCCGACGCCGAACGTCAAGCCGCTCGCTGTGTTGACGGAGAGCGCGCCGCCGGTGGTGGTCGTGGCCCCACCATTGATGGCGAAAGTCGTGCCGGTAAGGTTAATGCCGCCGACTGCGTTGGTGTTGAGGAGGCCGGAGTACGTCCCGCTGCCGGCGTTCTGTGTGATCGTCGTCGCCGAGATCGCGCCCGCGCTGACGTTCGTCGGCGAGATGAGGCTCAGGCTGCCGATCCGCGTGGTGCCGCCGACGGCGCCGGTGAAGATGATGTCGCCCGAGCCCGAGGTCAGCGTCAGGTTCTGGGCACCATTGATGGTGCCGAAGGTGATGTTGCCCGGGCCGGCGCCGGTGTTGATGCTGCTGGCCCCAACCGACAGCGTCACGCTTCCAAAGTTCACCGTGTCGTTGGTCGTTGTGATCGTCACGCCGTTCAGGGTGACTCCCGCGCCCGACTGCGTGAACGTGCCATCAAGGCTCAGGCTGCCGCTGATGCTGGACGGTCCAGAGTTGGTCAGGGTGAAGGGCCCGTTGTTAGTCGTAGAAGAGTTGCCATTGATCGTGAAGCTGGTGCCGATGAGGCTGATGCCGAACGCAAAGGTGTTGATGGCACCCTGGTACACGCCGCTGCCGGCCTGTTGAGTCAGCGTGCCGACACTGATGGAACTCGACACCGCCACCGCGGACGTCGCCGACGTGAACGTCAGCGCCGAGACCGGCGTCGAGTTGCCCACCGCCTGCAGATTCGCCCCGCCGCTCGCGGCGATCGTCAGCGACCGCTGCATGTCAAAGCTGTCTATCCCGGCGTTGGCCGTGAAAACGCCGCCGGCGGTGATGGTCGTGTTGTTCACCAGTTGCATCGCACCGTTGAGGGTGATGTTGCCGGTCGTCGTCATGGTCGAACCGCCGAACGGAAACGGCGAGTTGACCGTCAGCGCCGCCAGCGGCGTCGTGGCACCGATCGACGCCGTCAGCGAGAGGGGGCTCGCCGACGTGACGTTGAGCGAGAACGCCCCGTTGATCAGGCCGAGGTTCGTAAAGCTCGCGACGCTCAAGTTGTTGATCGAGCTGTTCCCCGCCAGGGTGATCGGCCCGTTGATGAAGATCGAACTGGTACTCCCTTCAACTACGCCCAACAGCGTGGTCGGGTCGTTGATGGAGATGGCCCCGAATACGCGGAGGTCGCGGAACGACGACGTGCCAGCCGTATCGGTGACGAAGACAATCGGCGTCGCGAGGCTGCCGACCGCGCCCGCCACGCTTGTCAGGCCGCTGCTGTTGAGCACCAGCCGCCGCGCGCCGTTGATGGTGCTGCCAAACGAAATGTTGCCCGAGCCCGAAGAGATCGTCAGGTCCTGCGTGGGCCCGAAGTTGAGCCCCACTCCGCCGCCAAACGTGATCGGCGCGTTGGTCGTCGTCAGCGGCTCGGCGATCGAGATGTTCGCGTCGTTGTACGTCTGCGCGCCGATCGTCCGCACCGCCCCCGCAAAGCTGATCGACCCGCCCGCGTCGCTTGTGATCGAGTTCAACGGCACCCCTGCCCCGACCGAGCTAGCAAAGATCACCGAGCCCGTGTTGTTCAGCGTGAGCCCGCCGCCCGCCCCACCCGAGTTCACAGTGCTCGCGAAGTTGATCGGCACGTTGCCGGTGGAGAACAGCGTCGTCCCGGTGGCACGCACCAGCGTCACGGCCCCGTTGAAGGTCAACGCCCCCGCCACCCGCGCCTCCGGCACATTGAGCGTCACCGGCCCGTTCATCGTCACCGCGCCCAGCGGCGTGAAGAACCCCAAGTTGTCGTTAAAGGTGCCCGCCCCGTTAAGAGTAAAGGTCGATGGGCCCTCCAGCGACGCGAACGTGCCCGTGCCGCCCGTGATGTTCACCGTCAGCGGCGCGTTCATCAGCGCCTGCGTACCGAAGACCACGTTGCCCGTGCCGCCGTTCGCGTTGGAAACGAAGATCGCGCTCGTGCTGTTGGTGCTGATCGACGCACCCGCCAAGACCACGCTCCGCAGCGGCAGCCCCACCGAACCGATGTTGCCGTTCAGTTGCACCGCGCCCACGACGTTCAGATCGCCCCGAGCTGAAACGCCACCCAGACCAACGACGTTCGTAAACGAAACAGTGGTACCGGTGAAGTTGCTGGTGCTGGCGCCGTTCTCGAGCTGCACCGTCCCGATGTAGGTCTGCGCCCCCGAGGCTCCGCCGGCGTTGCTTGTGGTGACATTCGTGGTGGTGAACCGGGCCAGCCCGTTGACGTTGAGCGCGCCCAGCGGTCGCGTGCCCCCGCCGATGACACCTGCGAAGAGCGTGGTCGAGCTTCCGTTGCCGACCGTGAGCGATCGACCCGAGGCCAGGACCGGGTCGCTGTTGAGCGTGCTCTGGAAGCTGATCGTCGGGGCGGCGACTGTCGTGTTACCGCGAACACGTACTGGCCCGTTAAAGTTGATGGTTCCCGCGATCGAGTTGTACGACGCCCCGTCTAAAGCGATGTCGGGCGACTGGATGTTGATCGCGTTCTGCGTCGAGACGCTATTGAAGAACGAGCTGTTCCCGGTTACCGCCGTGAAGTTGAGCAGGCGCTGCGTCCCGCCCATCGGTCCGTTAATGCTGACCACCTGCTGGCCGATGAGCGTGAGGTTCCGCGTGCCAGCGGCGTCGCCGTTCACAGCGCCGTTGAACGTGATCGAACCGGCCGTGCCGGAGGTCACGACCACGCTTCCACCCAGCGTGACCGCACTGA
>Ga0105048_10012112_pt1 | contig 13553 bp, 11 predicted proteins | sample MAT05_FD_78382 | JGI IMG/M metagenome (GOLD analysis project Ga0105048, IMG submission 78382) | Freshwater microbial communities from Lake Fryxell liftoff mats and glacier meltwater in Antarctica - MAT-05 | ecosystem: Environmental > Aquatic > Freshwater > Ice > Liftoff microbial mat | place...
CCATTGTCATTCTGCATTCAACGGCCCGTGGTCAGGATATGGCCAACCGGAGAGAGCGGAGTTTCTCAAACTCGCATTCCGTCTCGCAGACTTTGCGGGCATTGAAATTATCGCCTTTTCCGTGCAGCCCAGCCACTTTGATTTGTTGGTGGACTGCCCACGGGTTGTGAACCTCACCCGGGATGGAATGATGCAGCGGCTAGAGAAGCTGATGGACCCGGTAACTTTTGGGCAGAAGAAAGACACGCTTACGCGAAACAACAAGGAGGCATGGGGGCAGCTCTCCTCCCGCTTTGGCAACGTTTCCAACTTCATCAAGCAACTTAAGCAAATGAGCGCACGGAACTATCACAAACTCCGCGGCAGCCGCGGCGGCCTTTGGCTTGATCGCTATGACCGCAGCTTTGTGCAAGTGGGGCACGCCTCACAAATTTTAAACGCGTGGTATGATCACTCCTCCATGCGCGCGGGCCTGACCAGCACGGTGGATGAAGACCGCTTCAGCACCTTTGGCAGCGCGGTGGCTGGCAACGATCGCGCACGGAAAATGATCACTCATCTCTATAGCACGCCCGGCGAGTCCCAGACATGGCGGCAAGTGGCCCAAGCCTACCGCCAGTTCATCGCTTCAGATACTCCTCCGGAAACAGCGCGCCAGGGTAAAACCGAAACCCCTCTCCTCACGCGACCTGAGTTCTTGATGACAGATGTGCCGCAAATTCGTGGCGGACTGATATTCGGTGATAAGGCCTTCGCAGATGCATTTTTCGAGCTCAACCGTGGGCAATTCCACCCGAATCGCCCGCGCGGCGGCCACTGCATCCACGGCCAGAACGATCCCGATCTGTGGACCTTCCGCCAAAAAATCGATCTACGTAAATTATAACTCCTCTAGCGGGCGGCGAGTCACTCACCACCCGCTGGCCATGGGTTCTGATACACTCTCCAGAAACTCTTGGGCGGAGCTGGGGCTGGTTCCGGCAGCGGCACAGTGGCTTCGCCTTGGTTCCACCATTCCGGCTCCCGTGGAAGTGGCGAGGAGGTCCATTCCAGCAGATCGCCACTTTGCCCGAGGCTTTGTTTCATGCCGAAGCGGCCAATGAAACCGATCTTCACTTCACGGCCTATCAGATCGACCGAATTCACCGTCGCCTGAGGCGGATGAGTCAACAGCGAGAGAGCGTTCCCCTCCCGCCATGGATCCAAAGCGAAGGCGAAAAACGCGGGTAAGCGACGGGACCAGGCAAGCTCGTTGTGCGCGGCACCCGCGCCACCTTCGAACAGCAGATCCCGGTGGACTGAATGCCCAGCTTTTACCCAACTGTTATAGGCTTGGAGTGCGCCATTCCAGTAGATGTTTGAGCTGCTCTCCCCCGTGCTGGACTCTGCCGTTCCCATATAAAGATAACGTCGTAAAGGCAACTTCGCCGCAGCATCACGCTGCGCCACCCATAGTGGTGCCGCCCAATACGCGGGTGAAAAAATGCCGATTCCTCCAAACCTCGCGGATTGGGAAAATCCGATGAAATCCGCAATCAGCCCACCCATCGAGGACCCCGCTGTTAGTGTATTCGCCGCGTCTCCCATGGTGCGATAGTTCACATCCAGCGTGGGTATCACATTATCCAACATGAACCGCACATACGCCGTTGCATTTCCGGTATAAGTTTGCCCGGCATAGAAGATCGTCTCGCCTGCCGGGAGATACTCGGTGAGACGGTTCGAGCCATAGCCATTCCCGCTGGGGATCGCCACCAGGATGGACTCGCGCATCCGCCCTTGCGAAGTTTCATAACCCGCGATGCGATCCGCATCCCATGTCCCGAATGGCCCGCCCGGGAAAAACACATTGTCACCATCATGGAAATAGACGACCGGATAACGCTTGTTGGAATTTTGATCATAGCCGCGCGGTAAAAGAATCCGGATCGGCCGCCCCGGCACACCCGCCACGGTGGAGCCGATCTGACGGGTCTCGAAACGCGGGGCGCTCACGGGATCGGGCGGCAGGTAGTTGAAAACTCCGCCGCCTTGAACGAGAAAAACATCCTGTGAAGTGCGGTAGTTATAGGGACCGCCCAACCCTTGATAAGGCGCAGGCACCGCTGGCGCTCCACCTTGGGCCGCACCAGAAGGAGGTGCGGGCGCATTGTCAAAATTACCTGCCCCATTGTTGAAGACAAACTCCAGTTCACTGCCACTCGGCGCCAGCACTTGCACACTGAACGTCATTTCCCCTGCCACTCTTCCCGGGCCCCACGCGCTCATCGTCACTTCAGTCCATGCGCCATTGTGAGTGAGATCCCGGTAGAGAATACGCGGAGCCGCCCATGTGGTGCGATAGAGTATCATCTTGCTTCCCCATGGCGGTAACATGTGGGCCGGAGTCGTCACGTTTTGAGGGTCGCCAATATTTGTTAGGTTCGCTGCATTACCCCATGGACCTGTGGAAAAATTTCTTGAAATGAAGCGATAGGAAAAAGCCGTTCCCGCTTCCAGGGCCACGGTGCCGCGCCAGAGGTTTCCCGGAGTCCACGCCAGTTTGGGCGCACGCAGCGCGTTGCCGCCGCCCAATGCGGGATGCGCACCCAGCACACAAACCTCATTGCCAAACCCCACATCCGCCGTCACCGAAAACTCAGCATCCTTGCGCACCGCGCTTTCACTCCTCGCCGTCGCGCCATGGCACAGGGCCGCAAGTAGTATCACCATTGGGTTGAGTTTCACACCTGCAAATGTCTGATTGGCAAGCGATGGTTGAGCCAATTCTCCAAAAAGAATTTTCTTCTAATCGCCACCACCGCAGCCGCCACACCCCGCTCCACCGCCGCAACCGGAACTACCACCCCCACCGCCGGAGGAGCTTCCACAGCCCCCGCTCGAAGCGCCCGCCCCGGCTCCGTGCATTTGTGCCAGCTCTCGATGCATCGCGGCATAGGCTGGAATACCGGCGAGGACAGCCGTTCCAGTGAGCGCGAAATTCCAGCAGATTTTCTCGAATGAAATCGTGTCGTCATCTCCCGGAGTCTTGCGGGGGGTGTTCCGTGGCGAACGGAGATTTCCAAGAAGCGCCTCTCCGGATTTGGTGAGTCTGCGGGTGGAGGCTCCCACTACGACTACAAGGATCAACGTTGCGATCAGGAGAACAACGAGGAAACCGACAGGTTTGTCGCGGGAAATTCCGAGGCCGAGTTTGATGCAACCGATCACGAATAGAATGATCAAAGGCAATGCCGCAGCCCTGCCCGCGCTGCTGCGTTCCTTCGCTGTGGGTCGCAGCCCAGCGGCCGCCAGCTTGACTTCGAAGGGGCGGATCTCTGACTGAAGGGTGGGGATGGCTTGCGTTACAGGAAGCCCTTGTCGTCCGTTGTTTTGGACGGCTTGCCGCAAAGTCCGCTCAATTCTGTTATGCGCATCGCCGCCTGTCGGGTTGAGAGCGATGAGCCGTTTTACGAGCAGCCCTGATTTCCACTCGATGTGGCCAGACTGCATCAGGCGCACTACGGCCAACTGGGCGACCCGCGGGACTCCGGCTGCCAGATAGGCGATATCATAGGGATCGGTGAGCTGGGGATCGTAGCCCTGGCGATCAAACCGATTCAACGCGCCGCGAGATCGGGAGAATGACCAGCAAATGGCGATCAAAAGGCAGACACCGTAAAGAATCAGGAAGGCGGGTCCGTTCAAATCAAATACCGGGATATCAGCGAAGGTGGATTGCATCATCATGGAGCGGATTAGAGTAATTTCCAAAAACTCAGGCGGGTGCAGCGCGGGCGGGGGATGATCCAGCAATTCGTGCTATCGATCCACCGTCCGGCACCGGCATCGGCGAATCGTGCCGCTGGTGCCGGCCAGATATCGGCGGGGGCGGATTCGCTGAAGATCCTTTGGTAACTTTCCAAAGTTTTCCGATACCAATCCACAAACTTGGCATCCTCGCGGCTTCCTCCTGCTGTCGGGCCGTGATGAAGATTCTTCCCGAGGGTATCGCGACAGAGATTTTCCCAATAACTGCGGGTATAGATCAAATGCAGGTGCCAAGCTTGATCGACCTGCTCGGAGGGCGTCACGGGATGCCCGGCATCCATAGCAAGGAGGATAAAACGCAGGTATTCACTCACAACCCTGCCGGCGTACGAGTGATCCCACCCTTGTTCGCGGGCCAGGCGGCTGGCAAAGGGTAGGGCCGCCCCCGGTTCGTCGAACTGGAAACTCTCGATCCGATCACGCAACTGATTGACCTCCGGTGACATGAAGTGCCTACCTTTTATCAACTGCCCGCTGGAACGCCAGCTCTAATACGCAAACGGTGATAGATAACGCCACATAAACCTGCCCTTCGAAGCACCAACAAAAAGAACCGCTACCCATGGAAGGGTAGCGGTTTGAATGGACCGGTTGGACTTTTGCTTAGAAGTTGTAGCTCAGCCCGAGCGACGCGCCATGGCTCGATAGCCCATTGTCTTCGGTGGAGATTTCACCACGATATCCCAAATCAAGCACGAGATTGTTCGTGATGTCGTATCCCGTTCCAGCGGTGACAAGGATCGCCGACTCCAGATCATTTCCGCGAACGGAAAAGGGAATGCCGGCGATGCTCGCGTCGATGGAGTCCGCTTCGCCCTTGAATTCATAGGCGTATGCGATGGAGGCGTAGGGTGTGAAGGCCCCGGAGCGTGCGTTGACACGGTAACCGATCAGCCCTCGCAGGGAATCGATATCATAGTCGCCGAATTGGAGATTGATTCCGCCGCCTTCGCGGTCAAAGCCGTCCACGTCGAGCTTCTGGTATTCAAGTCCGGCGAAGGGTCCGTGCTTCAGCGTCTCGGAACCCATGGCGTAACCCGCCGTCAGCAGGGCCTGCAAGCTGTCTGCATCCGTATCGGAGCTGAAATCACTACCCAGACCATTGGAGGACTGGTCGAAATCGTGAATTCCATAACCCGCCAGGAAATCGCTGTAGAATCCGAGTGGTGCCCCGTAGGTGCCGTAAACGGCGAAGCGGATGCTATCGATATCCGTGGTATCCAGATCCGCCGTGGAGGCATCCACCAGACCTCCGATCATGAAATTGGGGTTCAAGCGGTAATCGTATCCGACGGTGACCGCGCCGACTTCACCATCGAAGCCAGAGGTCCCGCTCGATCCGTCATAATCCTGCCTGTCACCGGAAATGGAACCCCAGAGGCTACCCATTGCGGGCGAACTCATTGAAGTGGTCTGGCCCGAACTGATCATTCCACCCTTGGCATCATACTGCGCCGGCACCGTCTTCATGGAACCCCCGCCCGAGTCCGTTCTTGCGGCGGCGAGGCGATCCTGCACCATGCGGTGGAGTCGGTAGTTGCTGTTGAAGATACTGCCGGAAATCGCGAATGTGCTTTCCGGTCCGATGGCATCAAGGGCATCCTGCACGGTATCTATGTCCGAAAGCGCAAGAGCTGCGATGAGATCCTGTTCCGGGTCGCCGAGTCCCGGCTGAAGCACAAGAAGGTCAAGCGCGGCACCAAAGGACCGCTGGTTTCCTGAAAGCCCGGGGAGCGAGCCGAATCCGTAAGCGAGATCAAGCTCCAGATTCGTATTTGCATCCCCAAGGCCGGGGGTGAAAAACCGGGTAATCACCGCATCTAGGTAGTTCAATCCCGATCCGCTTGGATCAAACACACCGGTGCTGGTGATGTTCGGATTGAACTGCACACCAATGGTTCCGAGCGAACCGAAGCCTACGATCGCTTCATCACTATCGACGATCGTATATTTTCCCGGAGTGATCATCTTATCGAGCGAAGTGGGCGAAAGGCGGAGATTTGCGCCTGTCACATCGTAGGTGAACCCGGCACCGATCTGATCGATGATGTCGCTGTTGATTCCGGGAATGATGGGCGTGTCCGGGACTATGTCCACCCGGATGAAGGAATTCGGGCCATGCACCACATCCCCCAGGATCTGGACCGAGCCGACGGAGTTTTCCGGGATCGCATCGAGATTGATGGGGATCGCTCCCGCGCTGAATCCGCCCGCGAGGATATTGATATTGGCAACCCATTCGCCGGTTCCGCCAAGAGCGTCGCCGCTCGCGTTGATCGTCGAGACCAGAAGCGTGTCGCCCTCGATATCGGCGTTGATATAAAGTCCGCCACTGTTGATGTTGATGACATTGGCAAATACGCCCAGGCCGCTCCCGACATCATCTGGCGTGCCGATGAACGCGACACCGCCACCTTCTTTGGTCACGGTAGCGAAGCCTTCCACATCACCGCGCACCGAATTGTTAAGCCCGTCCGGAACCGTTAGCCCGCCATTAAAGGTAAGCGTGTCGACTCCCGTGCCCGCGAAAATATTCCCTACGACGAGCGAACCTTGATTGAGGATGATTTCATCAGCGACCACGGTGCCTACGATGGCGTCTGTGAATTCCCCGGCGGAGGTTGAGCGGATTTCCCCGCTGTTGATCACCTAGAGTCCGAGGGGGGTAAGCCCGGAGGAGGTGGCGAAAATGGCGGTTCCGCCGACGATCACACCGCTGTTGTCCACGAATCCGTTATTGCCGAGATCGATGCCGATGCCCCCGTTGCCGAAAATGTTCCCGGCATTGTTGATCTCCGCGTCATCGCCCGCAAGGATACCACCCCGCGTTCCAGTGATGGTCGCGTTCGGATCATTGAAAACGGTCGTCAGGTCTCCCGAAAAAACTCCCAAACCATCGATCCCCGTTCCCGAAACGGTTCCAAAACTCTCGTTGACGAGAGTGAAGCCGTCTCCCGCCACGATGCCATCGGTTCCACCGATGATCGAGCTTCCACCCGCAGGCGGGGTAAAGGTGTTGAAAACACTCAGGTCATCAAAGTTGGTGAAAATCCCCTCCTGCGCGCCGCTGAGCTGACCTCCGTTGAAGATCGTGTAATCGGGCGCGGTGACAAGCACCGCATTCTGGACAACGGCATCGCCGGTGAGGATGGCCCCGGTGCCGATCGTCACCATAGGACTGGGATCCAATCCTCCGCTGGCGGCCACCGTGTTGGCCGCAACGGTGTTTGGCGCGATCATCACATCTCCGTTGGCGTCCGGGTTGATCACCCCTGCGGAGGTGAATTGGATCATCGCGGGCAATACGATCAGCGAGGGAAAAGTCCTCTTCAAATATTTGGAGTAGTTCGGTTTCATATGTATGTATTTTCGTTTTTTGACATTCGCCATCAAAGCGGCGTCGAGCCTATCCACCGTGGATGGATGGCTGGAATCTAGGTAGGTGACCCGGCGAAGCCTATGGGGTGAATCCCCACCCTGGAAAACGACTGTGAAATCGAGTCCTAAAGTCGTGTTCCAGACCCCGGCCTTCGAGGACTACACGAACGAGATCGTGATCGATGAGGGGAACCACGTGAGATACTTGCGTGAGGTGCTCGGCGGAGCAAAAGTCGCCCGTCCCGCGATCAACCTGCGGGAGAGCTTGGTGACGCTGGGAAACCTGATCGGCATCCCAAATTTCGATCCGTTCGCGAACGAGGTCAATTTCCTGCTCGGGCGTTCGTCTTTGAGGATGTGGGTGTGACTGCCTACAAGGGTGCGAGTCCGCTTATTTCCACCAAGGGGTATCTAAAGGCTGCCGCCGGTATTCTTGCCGTGGAAGCCTATCACGCCGGGAGTGTCAGGACGGTTCTGTATGCGCAGGGCACCGCATTACGGAATCTCACCAACTCAATTTCCGATGCCCGTGCATCACTTGAGAACCAACCTGCCGGCGGCCCGCGCCTTGACCAGGGAATCCGCAGGAACGGAACCGCAAACCTTGTTCCCACGGACGGAAACTCTCTTGCATTCAGCCGCAATACCCGGCAGGTGCTCAACATCGTTTACGGAGCAATCAACGCGCCTTCCGGGTTGTTTTTCCCGAACGGACTCAACGGCGCAATCAAATAGGTTGCAGCCGCCTCAAGAGGCAGCATGGGATTTCCCTATGTGAGAAATCCCAGCGGAATATCAATCCCAACCGCCCTCCTCACCGCACGAGGAGGGCGGTTTTCCTCCTAAACCCGATCACGCTCCGCAAGCGGCCTTGCCATTGGCAGGATCTCCACGAGACGCAGTTGATTACGCTGTTGCGGGCCGATTAAAAACTGAAGAGCCATGTCTTAAGGGTCTTCTCATTATCATTTCATCCACACGGCGAACGCGTTTCGCCGCTCCTTGAATTTTTTGTCATGCACCCATTTGAACATCCAGCTGGAGAAACGCCTTGAATCCCTCAAAATTTCAGGCTAACAAGTTTTTCCGTGGCCACGGGATGGCCAAAAAAATTGCTGTCCCGTTGTCTCTATAAGAAAAATACTTACTGACGCACCAACATACCATGACACTGAAACACAAAACAATCGCCGAGTTCTTCGGCACCTTCTGGCTCGTCTTCGGCGGCTGCGGCAGCGCCGTCCTCGCGGCGATGTTCCTCTCCGGCGGCGAAACTTCCGTCAATCTCGGCATCGGCTTCGTCGGAGTCTCGCTTGCCTTCGGCCTCACCGTGATGACCATGGCCTACGCCATCGGCCACATCTCCGGCTGCCATCTCAATCCGGCCGTCACCGTCGGCCTGGTCGTGGCGGGTCGCCATCCTGCATCGGAGGCCATCCCCTACATCATCGCCCAGATACTCGGCGGAATCGCCGGAGCGGCCGTTCTCTATCTCATCGCCAGCGGCAAGGACGGATTTTCCGCAGCGGGCGGCTTCGCCTCGAACGGCTTCGGTGATCTCTCGCCCGGGAAATATTCCATGGTCGCCGCGCTCGTCGCGGAAATCGTGCTGACCTTCTTCTTCCTGCTCATTATTCTCGGCTCGACCGATTCAAGGGCGCCCAAGGGTATGGCCCCCGTCGCCATCGGCCTCGGCCTCACCCTGATCCATCTCATCGGTATCCCGGTCACCAATCTTTCGGTGAATCCCGCCCGCAGCACCGCCCCCGCCCTGTTCGCAGGCGGAGCCTACATCTCACAGCTCTGGCTGTTCTGGCTCGCACCCATCGCCGGTGCCGCGCTCGCAGGCGTCGTCTATCCGTTCATCTCGGGCGGAAAGAAAAGCGCCTGATACCTTGGCCATCCGGCCTTGGACGTGCGCGAAAGAGTGTGAACAGCTGCTGGTGTTGGTTATGCGCTTCGATAAACCCCTCCTGAAGCAAACGACCGAGAGTGATAGAGACCAAGGGTTATTGTTTGCGGGTCATGATGTTTGGAGTTCATTGCGAATCGGTGACTTCGGCCAATGGCTTCCGCCAGGCATTGGTGAGGTCCGGGCGCTGCTGCGAAAACACCTGGACGACGTGATCCGCGAAACCCGCCCCCGCCTCGTTGTAGAGGTTGAACGCGGTGTCCAGTCCGAGCTCGCGCAGTTCCCGGACCTCGTCGTCGAACTTGCCGGTGGCCGTGACAACCCCCTCGAATGCGTGCCGCTTCAGGGTCTTCGCGGCCTGCACGTTCGCGCCGTGTTTCGGCATCGCCAACACGACGAGATCGATGGTTTCCTTCACTTTTACCCGCTCCCAGAAGTCGGAGTCCGTGGCATCGGCGAGCCGCACGTTGCGATCCGCCTCCTGATGGATCTTCACCGCCAGCGGATCCCGATCAAACCCGATGACGCGCCCAGGGAAACGCGCCTGGAGGTTTTTGTAGGCCACCAGGCCCACCCTGCCCATACCGAAAATGGCGATGCGCTCGCCGTTTGTTTCGATCGGTAGGTCGTCGGGGTGCTGGCCTGCCGTTTCGAAACGTTTCAGGAAATCACTGATCGGATCATACAACTCTTCCGCCCGCCGACAAATGGGAGCGGCGATCAGGATGCTGAGCGAAAGCGCCACCGCCATCGCCACCAGCCACTCCGCCGGCAGCCAACCTTTTCCGACGCCCAGGGCCACGAGGATGAGACCAAACTCGCTATAGGTCGAGAGCGTGATCCCGGCCATCCACGAGGTGCGGGCCCGCAGGTGGAAGCGGGTGAAAATCGTGAAAAACGCCAGCCCTTTGAGCGGCAGCAGCACGATCAGCAGCAGCGCCCAGAGCACTCCTTCCCGTGAAATGGCTCCCTCCAGCCCGATTTGCAGGAAAAACCCGACCAGCAGAAGATCCGTCAATCCCATCAGAGACTTGCTTAACTCCTTGGACCGGGGATGCGAACCGACCAGCACGCCCACAAACAAAGCTCCCAGATCCGCCTTTAATCCCACCTCTTCGAAGCCCTTCCCGCCCAGCACCAGCGCCAGAAAGAGCCCGCACAGCGTGATCATCTCGCCGTGACCCGAGCGCCCGATCAACGCACCCAGCCATTTCCGTCCTGTCAAAAGCGCGGCTAACAGCGCGATCGCCCATAACGACGGTGCCTTGCCCGTGGAAAACGTCAGGAACAAGACTGCAAGAATGTCCTGCATGATCAGCATCCCGATCGTCACCCGACCGTGCATCGCGCCCATGTCGCCGCTTTCTTCCAGGCTTTTCACCGCGAAGACCGTGCTGGAAAAACTCAGCGCGAAGGACAGCAGCAGCGCCGTCCGCCATTCCAGCCCCGCTGCATGGCCGGTCAAGGTTCCCGCCACCAGCAGCACCGGCGCAAAGACGGCGACCGCCGCCAGAGTGTGCAGTGAGGTGCCTGCCCAGATTTCCGGCCTCGCCAGCGTGCGCACCCGCAACTTCACGCCGATGCTGAACAACATCAGGGTCACCCCTAGATCCGCGATCACTTTGATCGTAGGGCCACCTGTCTGGCCGCAAGCCTGAAGCACGAAGCCCGCAACCAGAAACCCCACCAGCGGAGGCAGGCGGAATTGCTGCGCGAGCAGACCGAAGAAAAACGCAACGGCTAGAAAAATGGCATCCATTGCATGATCTCAAAGCTGATCCCGTGCCCCCGGCAAGATTATACTGCCACGCATGAAGATTTGTGGATATTGGCGCAATAAGGAGAAGGGGTTTGAAACCCCTTTCTTTCACGAAGCGCCGGGAAGAGCCTTGGTAGTGAAAAGGGTTTTTTATCCTATCCCCGGACCAGTTTGCCGGAGATTTTCAGCGCGGATCATGGGCCGGGGGCAGTTGCTTGTATGAAATTGAAATTTTGGCGGAATCCCAGATTTTTGAAACCCGGCTTCTTCTTTCGGCGGACGGTATGGTAGAAGGTGAGGAAATCATGGGAGAGGCATTCCAAATGAGTGAGCCGGACGGGCGGGCGGAGGCCCGGGACGGCACGCGCTTGCTTGCGCGCATCGCCCTGCGGGATGCGGATGCTCTCGCAGAACTCTACCGGCTATGGGGGGACAGGCTCTACAGCATGGCGCTGCATTGGCTGCGGGACGAAGGAAGCGCCAAAGAGGCATTGCAGGATTGTTTCCTGAGGGTGTGGAAAAAAGCGGTGGAATTTGACGTGGCGAAAAGCTCCGGCTTCAGTTGGTGTGCGATGATTCTGCGCGGCCTTTGCCTGGATGCGCTGCGCAAGCGCAAACGCCGTGCCGCCGTCTGGCATGATTCCGAGCTGGGCTCGCTCCTCAACGTGCCAGCCCGCAGCGGGGTGGAGGATTTGTTTTTCCGTGAAACGGTGACCAAGGTGAGGGCCGCCCTCGACCTGCTGGATCCGGCAGAGGCCGAGAGCATCCGCCTCGCGCTGTTTGATCCGGGCACCATGGAAGATCACGCCAAGCGCTGGGGCATCCCGCTCGGCACTGCCAAGGTGCGACTCCACCGGGCAATGGCGAAACTTCGATTGTTATTAGAGAAAGGAGCAGATGATGAAAACCAATGATCTGGCAGATGCCACCGCCCACGCTCTGGATCTCTTACCGCCCGATGATGCGGCGCGCACCGATCCACGCTTGAGGCGGGATCTCCTGCTCACAGAAGAGACCCGCCTCACTCGCGAGGCTGCCGCCGCCGTGTGGTTGGCAGTTTCTCCCTTGCGCGTGGCACCGCCGGATGTGCTGCCTGCGGTTCTGAGGGAAACCGGACCCTTGCCGCAGGTGCAGCTTTCGAAAAAACCTTCCTCCGCTCCGCTGATGACGTGGGTTGGTTGGGCGGCAGCGGCGGCTTTTGCCATCCTCTTCTGGCATAGCCGCCAAACACCTCCGGCAACGATCACGCGGAAAAATTTCACATTGAGTGAAGCAACCGCTTCTCGGCAGACCGACACGCTTGAGCCGCCCCCTGTGACCAAACCCACTCCTCGGGACGAGAGACTGCGGGCGGAAATCGAGCGCCTCAGAGCCCGCCTTGATGAAGCAAACAAAGTTTCTTTAACATCCGTGCCCCGGGTGATGAGCTTGTGCTCGCCCGGGGCAGCGAGGCGCAGCCCGGAAGAGCAGCAGGAACGCATCCATCGGATTCTAACCGCCGCGCTACGCTCGACATTGGAGGCGCAAAGTGGCGCACCTTCAGATCCAGCATCACTCGTCATCGAGCGTGGCTGGCTGCTTGGAGGCTTGCCTATCCCTGCGGATGGAACCGCAATTCGCCATCGGAATTTCCCCGTAGGATCTTGGGCTGAACTCGGTCTGCTACGCTCGGAAGATGGGCTTGATTATTACGATCCCGATAAAAAAACCCTCTGGCTACAAGATCGCCCGCAGCATGGTTTCATCGGCAGGCAAGCCACTTCAGAAGATGATCTCACTCGATTCAACAACTCACCGGAAAGGAATCTTGCCACGGTAACTGAAATCCCAAGCCAACCGGAAGGCTTCATTATTGAAGATACCAAAAACAAAACGGCTCAAGTCATCCTCGATCAGATTCCTCCTCCAGCACCGGGTCATACGCAATGGATTACTTATACAAATCTTTCCGGGGAGATACAAAGTTTATCCATGGGAGACCTCGCCACTTCAAATTCATCTAACTCATCAAGTCAATTCTCAGCCAACTCCGTAAGGGCGTTATCGAGTGGAGCCACCCCTGGTGGCATGAGTTTCATAAGCGGCACAAACCTCTCCGCCTTCGATGGCACTTCCGTCTTCTTGATTCCCACTACCAATGGAATAACCTCACTCCAAGTCACCGAGCAGTCGATTGTCCCGAACGGCGTTCGACCTACCATCATCCTTCAAAGCGGACCGTAAGACTCATGAACATGGCGCAGCATCCAACGCCCAAACCGCATGATCGATTTCCGCTTAAATCGCTCATGATTCGGTTGGGCTGATGAGCTAACCTCGTTGTTGTTTGCAAAGAGCAGTCTGGTTACGTCGTCAATCGCATATCCAAGATCGTTTTTATAGAATCTAAGAATTTCAGTCAGTAAGGTTGGCCGTTCCAGTTCTACCATATCTTCAAATGGTTCGATCCTGGTTTGTCATTTGCCAATCGAACGTGACCACCCCGCGCCGCGCCGCGACGATTTCTGGCATGACAACGCGCTTGGTTCCGCCTGCCGCCAACTGCAACATTTCCGTTTGCGCCAGATCAGGTTTTCCGGCGATTTTCTGATTGCCGGGTTTGTTGCCGGGCAGGTAGATCTGCGTCTTCCACGTCAATTTCAACTCACGGGTTGCCATGTTGGTGAACAGAAATGAGGCTTTACCCTTCTCTCC
>Ga0105048_10012116_pt1 | contig 13551 bp, 9 predicted proteins | sample MAT05_FD_78382 | JGI IMG/M metagenome (GOLD analysis project Ga0105048, IMG submission 78382) | Freshwater microbial communities from Lake Fryxell liftoff mats and glacier meltwater in Antarctica - MAT-05 | ecosystem: Environmental > Aquatic > Freshwater > Ice > Liftoff microbial mat | place...
GCGCCATCAGGATCCACAGAATTTTGCAACAGTCTGCTAAAACCGCTGCCATAAAAAATATTATCCCCTAACACCAGGGCCACACTATCGGTACCAATAAAAGAGGCACCAATTACAAATGCCTGTGCCAGTCCGTTGGGTACTTCCTGTTTGGCATAAGAGATAGCACAACCCCATTGGGAGCCATCCCCCAATAACCGCATAAACTGCGCCTGGTCGTCGGGGGTAGTAATAACAAGGATTTCCTTTATCCCTGCCAGCATCAAAGTGCTGAGGGGGTAGTAAATCATCGGCTTATCATAGATTGGCATTAATTGTTTACTAATGCCCATGGTGATTGGATAGAGCCTGGTGCCTGATCCTCCCGCCAAAATGATTCCCTTCATATTTATCTTTTTTCGTATTGGTGCTCGTAATAGTTTTGATAATTCCCACTGGTAACGTGGTTGAGCCATTCGTTATTGTTGAGGTACCAGTCAATTGTTTTAGAGATACCTTCTTCAAACTGCAGGGATGGCAACCACCCCAGTTCATCTTTTAATTTAGTAGCGTCGATGGCGTAACGAAGGTCGTGACCGGCCCGGTCCTTCACATAGGTGATTAATTTTGCCGATTCGCCCTTTTCCCTGCCCAGTTTATCATCCATCTGGCGGCACAGTTCTTTTACCAGGTCGATATTCGTCCATTCATTGTGGCCACCAATATTGTAGGTTTCACCAATGCGGCCAATGTGAAAAATCACATCAATGGCCCTTACATGATCTTCCACATATAACCAGTCGCGTATATTTTCGCCTTTACCATAAATTGGTAGCGGCTTATTATGAATGATATTGTGAATGCAGAGTGGTATCAGTTTTTCCGGAAAGTGAAAGGGCCCATAATTATTGCTGCAATTGGAAATCTTCACCGGAAGGTGGTAGGTATGAAAAAACGCCCTTACCAGGTGGTCGGAAGATGCTTTTGAAGCAGAATAGGGGCTACGCGGATCGTAGGGGGTTTCTTCGGTAAAAAAACCGGTTTCGCCCAAACTGCCATACACTTCGTCTGTTGAAATATGGTAAAACAGTTTATCCGTGAAATCACCCTTCCAATGTTCTTTGGCAGTTTGTAACAGGGCACCTGTGCCCATCACATTGGTGGTAACAAATGCCAGCGGATCGGTAATAGAACGGTCTACATGGCTTTCGGCCGCGCAATGCAATACTGCGGTAAACTGGTGCTGGTCAAATAATTCTTTTAACAGTACCAGGTCGGTGATATCGCCTTTTACAAAGGAGTAGTTGGGTTGATTTTCGATATCGGCCAGGTTTTCAAGATTACCTGCGTAGGTAAGTTTATCGACATTTACAATATGGTAATCGGGGTATTTAGTAACAAAGAGGCGGGTTAAATGAGAGCCGATAAATCCGGCACCGCCGGTTATGAGAATACGTTTTGACATCCAATTAAATGTTTATTTGATGGGCAAAAATAATGTTTTAGCAGAGTATTAGCATTATTCTTTTGCTAAATGTCATCGGTTGAACCATAAATGAACTATTTAATATCCTGCACCAGAAGAAATAGTCTATCATTTTATTTTAAAGATTAAACAATATTCATTTTGCTCGCAATATTTGTAAGGTTGCATTGCAGTGTCGCCAGTATTTATTTAACGGTTATACTCAAAATCCTAACAACAATCTATAGGCCTTCGTTAAATCCTTAATTTCGGAAGTCTTTCTTTTTAAAATTAAGAAAACAAACCTTGATATGAATTCTACACTATAGGTAGTTGCAAACACCAGCAAATAAGCTGGTTGAGTAAAGTTCTTTTTCGCATATTTTAACCTGCTTTGTAAATTCAGGTATAACCGAAAGGCTTTTACAGCTTCTGTTGTTCCCATGCCTGAATGAATGGCCTGTATGTCAGCATTATAGTATATTTTTCCCCCTGCTTTAGCAAGTTTTAGTGAATAGTCGAGTTCTTCATAATAAACAAAATAGCGTTCGTCAAAGTAACCTATTTTTTCGAAAACATCCGATCGCATAAACATGAATGCACCCATCACCTGGTCAACATACCTACTTTCCCCATGATTCCAATCGGTCATTAAAATGGCAGGCTTAAAATAACCGGGTGCTATCCTGGATATTCCGGTGGCATCCATAAACAACCTCCCGGCAGTAGGAAACCGGGCGCAACTCACCGTAACAGCACCCGTATCATTGAGCAACTGACATCCCAATATATCAATAACCGGCTTCGACTCCATAAATTGTAAGCATTGAAGCAGGGTATTAGTTTTAAGTTGGGTATCGGGATTTAGTAGTAAAACATATGGAGCGAAGCAACATGCAAATCCCTGGTTGCAAGCTTTGGCAAAACCCAGATTCTCCCGGTTTTGAATTATCCTTATTTTACTGTGTAACGGAACCTCCCTGATTGAACTGTCAATCGAATTGTTATCAACAATAATAACCTTGTTTACACTAAATAAATTTTCGCTATGAATAATTGAATCCACACATTTCTTTAATAAATCCCCAGCGTTCCAATTAACAATCACAATATCTACCATTCAATAATTTTAGCATGAGTTATAAGTTTAGGCTGCTGGTTTCACCCATCGAAAACCACCATATAGTTCAACCAGTACTACTGCGGCTGTAATAGTCAGTGTTAACAACCAAAAACCAAATTTTATGATACTGCACCGGCCTACTCGCTATCTTTGTCCGGTAGTTTTTTCATCAACAATGGTTCACTGTGTAGGATTTTTTCGATGCAATCCAACAAATAATTTTTCAGCACTCAAAATTAATGAAGCTAATCGTTAAAAACTTATTCTCACTAGGATTTGTTCAGGGTATTAATTTACTAATTCCACTGCTGCTAACGCCTTACTTAATTCACACTATTGGCGTGAGTGCATTTGGTGTTGTTGCTACAGCGCAGGGATTTGTTTATTTTTTTATCATACTTACCGATTTCGGTTTTAACATTACTTCGGTACGACGACTTGCCCAATCAAAAAATAACAAGCAGGAAATAGAAGACATAGTTAACGGAGTCTTCTTTTCCAAGCTTTTCCTGGTATTACTTTCCCTGGTAATTTATTTACCTCTCGTGCTCACTATTCCACAATTCAATAGCAACATGTTAGTTTACCTGGGAAGTTTTAGTATGGTAATTGGCCAGTTTCTTTTACCCGTTTGGTTTTACCAGGGAATAGAAGACCTTAAGAAAACAATTCTACCAGTTATAATTTTTAAAATCCTAAGCATTGCAGCAATCATTATAGTTGTTAAGAATACGGAAGATGCCCATTATGCTAATTTTTTATTGGGACTTGGAAATATATTTACCGGAATAATACTCTATTATCTGCTTATAAGGCAATATAAAATTACATTAAGGCCTATCTCAATTCGCCAGTTAATAGCTGAACTTAAAAACAGTATGGCGATTTTTATTTCTAATATTGGTGTAGTAATCTATGGTAACACATCTTTAATTATTCTAAGTTTCTTTTTAACACCCACTGTTTTGGGAGTTTACAGTATTGTGGACAAGATAATCCAATTACTAAAATCATTACTGGGTATAATCCACCAGGCTACCTACCCAAGGCTATGCAATATCATCAATGAAAACAAAATGCCGGTAGTTGTTTTTATTAGAAAAATTTATATCCCTGTATGGATCGGCGTTTTTCTTTTATCTATTTTCCTCTTTTTTGCACCAACAGTTATGGTATCGTATTTTGTAAAGGATCCTGAATTGCTTTTGTTTGCAAGTGACATTTTAAAACAGGTAAGTTTTGTTATTTTCATCACTAGTTTAAATATGCCGTTTTTCCAGTCGCTGCTGGCCTATAAAAAAGACTGGCTAACAGTACGGATATTATTAGGTGGCTCAATTGTAAGTATTGTACTAAATTTAATATTAGTACCCTTTTTTAAAATAGGGGGCACCATTATAACTATTTACCTTGTTGAAGCAATGGTTACCGGCCTGTTAATATATTTTATGGCTCAATTAAAAAATGAAAATGAAAACTGAAACTTATCAAAATAAAGAATTGGCTTATTTTACAAACCCTCGTCTTGATTTAATTAGTTTACTCCCTGAAAATCCTCAACAAAAGGTATTGGAAATTGGCATGGGGGGTGGAGACACCCTGGTACATATAAAGCAGCATCGGCTGGCTTCCGAAGTAGTTGGCATCGACCTGGTGGAGTTGCCGAACACTAATCAGCAGAACGCACTTATTAACCAGGTGCATTACATTGATTTAGACAAAGAAGAACTGCCTTATGATGCAGGGTATTTTGATGTAGTTATTGCCGGGGATGTTTTAGAACATTTAATTGACCCCTGGGAGGCAGTTAAAAAATTAACGAGTGTTGTTAAAGTGAATGGTTGTCTGCTTATTAGCTTACCGAACATTCGCGATATGTACGCCCTGTATTCTCTTTTTTTTAAAGGCAGTTTTGCCTACACCAACAGGGGGATTTTTGACAAAACGCACATGCGTTTTTTTTGCAAAAAAGATATGATCGCTTTGATTGAATCAGAAAAAAACCTGAAAATTGAAGTTATTATGCCCATACAAAATTTCGGTGATAAAAATTTCAAACGAAAACTATTTAATAAATTCACTTTAAGCATGTTGGAGGAGTTTACCACGGCTCAATATTTGTTTAAAGTAATTAAAACGGCTTATTAAAATGGCTTGAGAATGCTTTGTATTGCTGTTTAAATTTTTTATTACAATCCTTCGTACACTTATTTAAGAAAAGGCACTTAGTTGTTATCGATTATCTTGTATTACCAACGTGCTAAGTTTAGGCGCTACATATGTTGATTTAAATATGTCTCTTATATGATGTTACACCGTTACATAATGGTACTTATGATCAATTTTACCTTTTTGCACTGTATGGGGGGGATAATTAATGTAAAAGATTTTGGAGCAAGGGGAGATGGGAGAACAGATGACACAAAGGCCATCCAGGCTGCTATCAATGCATCACCTGCTGCGGCGATTTCACCGGGTACAATCTATTTTCCGGCCGGAACTTACCTGCTTTCTTCTTTTACTTTAACCAACAATTATCTTGAAAACTATTTTCTTTTAGTACAATCAAAACTTACATTTAAAGGAGAAGGAAACAGGTCTGTTATTAAAATAGGAAATTCACTTTTTAACAAAAAAGATACGAGCGCCAATGCGCACCTTTTCTATGGGGTATATGTGGATAATATTGTTTTTAAAGACTTGTTGATCGATATGAATGGTGCCCAAAATCTTACGCCTGAAAACACCATAAAAAATCATTGCGCCATCTTTATAAAACATGGCAATGGTGTTACCATCAGCAATACTACCATTAAAAATTGTGCAGGTAATAATATGGTCATCATCATCGGTAGCGGTAAAAACGTTTTGATTGAAAAAAGTAATTTTATAAATGGAGGATACTATGTAGGATCAACCAAACCCAATCAATACAAAGATGATTTCTCGTTTTTGTATTGTGAATGGGATAGCGCCAGGGTGATCAAAAATAACATAGAGCAGCAAAATATTGACATTGCCTTAAATTGTTTTACCGGAGGTATAGAACTACATGGCTCTTACAGCCTCGCCGCAGGCAACCGGATTGTTGGCTGTAACCCCGGCATCTATATCAGCAGTAGCTGGCATCCAATGGAAAAAACAGTTGTCCTTGATAATGTAATGGAAAATTGCCTGAGGGGTATTACTTTTTGGTTAAGTTTTCCAATGAATAATATAACCATCCAGGACAATAAAATTAGCTTAACAAAATCCAGGGCCTTGAAACTTTATATACTTTCAGGTATCGAAGTGCCAAATGGCAATACCGAAATTTACGATTCAAAACATGCCAATGGAGCCACTATTAATCATCTAACCGTTACCGGGAATTATATTTCCGCTACGCTGGATGAAACAGCCACCGACCGTACGGCCGGTATGGTATTACATTCTCTACACAATAGCATCATTTGTAATAACAAGATATCCGGTATGAATTTTGGAGGAATGATATTACAAGGAAGCAAATGGGGAATATATTCATTAATTATTTCCCGTAATAGCTTCCTTAATTTTAAGGGTAACATAGATACTATTAGTCCTGCAGGCTACATCACCATTACAGATCACTATAGCCCAAAAAACAAACTTGCCATCGGAATAAAGGACGTAGAAATAAAAGATAACAAGCTGATTGCCGTTTCTAATACCGGTAGCCCGGCAAATAAAACTTTCAAAGTAAAAAATAAACGGGGTGAATTTTTCAATGTATTTATTGCTGGCCCACCAGCCATCGAGAAAAAAATCCTGCTTTCAAATAATAATTTTGCCAGTAAAAAGGAGGATACAAGAGTTGTAAGAATTACTAATTAATTTTTAAGGCGTTGCTTTACCCGGGCTTGCTGCTGGCCGGCGGATAAGCGTTTTTTGCTATTTATAATAAGTCTACCCGGTAGTGTTATGTTCCCTGTAAATCGAATTTTCTGCCCTGCCAGGCAGCATGTCTTTCTTAAACAACCTGTTGATAAAAAATAATAGTTCGGTAAAAAAAACCAATTGTACCCAAAAGGAAAACAACGACAAATAGAGGTCGCTAAAAAAACTTAACATTAAAGGAAATAAAAGAAAGGTATAATAAAGCATGCAGCGCCTTATTTTTAATTCCACCGCCTGGTGGTAAAGCCAGGTATGCAAAGCTCCATATAGAAAAAGCATTATCCATGCGTACCCCCTGCCAAAATCCAGCATATAGTAGTTGTAATAAGTATAGGTATTGGTTGGATAAGGCACAAAAACAAATTCCTGCTTCGGTTCCTTAATATTTCGCCGGGGGAGCAAATCCAACTGCATTGCTGCTTTAAGAAAAAAACGCATCGAATTATCACCCTGCAAACTTGACGTTGTATGCTGTTTTAATTCAACATCAAAAGCGTTTAAAGAGCTCACTAAATATATTCCTAAAAATTCGGTGGAAGCCTTGATATTATCCTTTACATTTTCATCTGTATTGCCACCTTTACCCAGCATTATACCAAAAAATATGAAAACCCCCAGAAAGAAAGCAAATGAAGTAGCCAGTTTTTTTATTGAAAATTTTTTATTCGAAAGGAAACTGATGCCCAGGTAAATTACAAATATCATGAAGAAAAACGTTCGCCCTGTAGCTAGAACAGCATATATAGTGGTAACCAAAAAAGTGACAAGTACGATGGCTAAGTTTAACTTGTTTCTATTGCTGTAGTAGGAATGTAAATTGAGGGCGAGTATTACATAAGATAGCGGCATAAGGTACTTCAGTGGCCCTATATCGGCATTTCCATAACTCAGTTCATATCGCAGGCTCATAAAAAACCCTTCGATTTGAGAAGCGATAAATATTTTATAGGCAGCAAGTATATAAAAAGGCAGGCACAACAATATAATTGCGAGAAAAAGCAGCCTGGCAAATGTATTAAATTCAATTTTGGATGGAACGCTGGTAGCGGGATAAAAATTAACTTTTTTCAGGGAAAAATAAATAAGGATAGATCCAACGCTAAAAAAAACGGTCCCAATAAAAAAAATTAAATAAGCTTCAACACTTATTGGTTCAAGTTGGTCAAGTACGGAAAACTGAAATATAAAACGAAGGGTTACGATTGCAAACCATACAAAGGAAAATAATACGGCTGGTTGAAAAATCTTTTTTTCGAGAATTATAAACGTAAATAAAAATGCAAGCAGGTGTAGCAAAATAAATATAATATCAATAAATATTTCAGTGGATGGTAACATCTATTATTTAATTGATGTAATTGATTTCGTAAAGGCCAGCCTGTGGCGCTATATAATTTCAGGCTGCCATGGTGGCGGCTAAACAAGGTACAAGTGAAGGTAAATCCATTTGCGCAGCAACGATTCCGGTAAATGAAAGCCATCAGTCATCGGTCAATTCCCGGTTTTAAATAAGATATAAATCCAAATACCAATCATTGTTAGCAATGATGACAACACGGAGAATATAATGGCTGTTTTCAGTTTCCCGGCCTTAATAATCCGCATAGGGTAATCTGCATGATCGATAATCTGTAATAAGGGAATCTTTTTCAAATATTGGTATCTTGCCATTTCCAGTGTTTTAAACATTTCTTTGTAGGCTTCGCCGTATGCCTGCATATTATATTGTTGTTTTAATAACGGTGATTGTGCTGCTTCAAACGCAGCGTTAATATTGGCATCCCTGCTTGACGCCTTACTATCTATACTCGCACTTACGCTGCCTTTTAAAGCTCCTACCCGCTGTTCCAGGATATCAAGCGTTTCTTTATCCTTTTTACTTGTTATTTCTGTATAAAAGCTACTGGTTTCATCCAAAATCCTATCGGTAAAAACTTTTGAAAATTTTTCATCAAGGCTTAAGACTTTTACTTCATAAATACTTAATTTTTTATCAGGTCTGGAAGCTACGATGTTCTCATTAACAAAAGAAACATAAGTGATGTATAAAATACTATCCTGCAAATAGCTCAATGCCCCTTTCTTTGAGCCCGGGGGAAAGCGTACATTTTTGAGCCTTTCTTTTTTATTCAGCATATCCCTTGTGCCTGACTTGCTTAAATAAAAATCAATCAGGGTAGTTTTTTTACCTTCAAATGAATCCACGGAGAGCAGCACGCTTTCAATCATTCTTCGGCTTTTCATTATTTCCAGGATATTATCGCCATCAAACATATTCTGACCAGCTCCAAACCCGTATCCAAATTGAGCTGCCAGGTTCATAGCGCTGGATAATCCACCTAAATTTGTGCCAGCATCAACTGAAAACGTGAGCCTGCTTTCATACTCCGGCTTTTTGCCCCTGGCATAAAAAAAACCGATAATCGCTGAAATAAGGCCAATAATCCCAAATAACCACCAACGCTTTAAAAATGCTGTAAAAAACACCCTGGTACTTATTTTCCTGTTTTCAGTTCCGTCATTACTGTTTATCGCTAAGGGTTCTGTCATGTTATAAAAGTCTCTATCAATTATTTTATTTGCTAACATTAATGATGATATTGGCAATGATTGCCAGGGAAGACAATACCACCGACCATTCTCCAATGGAGATTTTGGACCGGTTTCTTTCAGTTTTTTGTGGTACAAAAATTTCTGACCTTGACACTACTTCCGGATAACTTTTAAAAAATAAAAAGTGTTTAACCTGTTTGGCCTTGCCATCCGGGTAAATTACCAATGCTCCCCGCTTGCGTGCATCAGGAGTATAACTTCCGGATTTTTCAATATAATATTTTAAATTTTCATTCTTCTTAAATGGGATGGTATTTGGTAAATATACTTCACCACTCACCTTTACGAGGTTGGTATTTCGTTCAATAGTAATTACATCGCCATCCTCTAATAGCATGTTCTCCGGGGAGGAAGGTGAGTTGATGGCTTTACTTAAATCGATACTGATATTTTCGTAGTCTTTAAATATTTCTTTTCGCACAGCTGTGGTATTACTAAGGCTGTCATCCTTTAGTATCGACAATTTTGAAAAAAGTCGCTCCCTTTCTTCGAGTGTCCTGTTTTTTCTAACCAGCCTTCTAATAATTACCCCGGTTGTATCTGCATAAGCTCTGAAACCGCCCGTCCTTTTCATCACTTGGCTAAGCCGGTCGCCACTCATTATAAGTGTATACCTGCCAGGATTAATTACACTTCCCTCAACAAAAACCGTTCGTGGGTTGGTATAAGCCGATTGCTGCCTGATATTAATCACATCTAAGGGCTTCAACAAAATGTCTTTTGTGTTGACATTATCTGACAAATCAACCGTTATAATTTCTGTTTGAAAATGATTTGCTTCCCGAAGGTTAACATCGTTGATTCGACGGGCAATTTCAATATTTTTATTATCTCCCGATTCAGCGAAACCACCCGCAAGCAGGATGACATCCTGTAAAGTAATATTTTCCGCCCATTTATATTTGCCAGGTTTATTAATAAATCCATCAATAGTTATTTCATCTGCCACTTTAAAATCAAAAATTGAATAGACCATTACTGCATCATTTTTTTGCAACCGAATATCCGACTGGCCACGCAAAACAGCGTCGATGTTAAAGGATAATTGAATAGGCATATTACTGTCATTCAACCTGCTGATACTACCCCTTTTATTATACACCTCTTCTTTTACACCACCCGCTTTTTCAATCAGTTGCTTCAGGTTCATGTCCTCAATTAGTTCAAAATTCCCAGGGCGGTTTACAGCTCCGGAAATGGTAAGTTTATTGGTAAACCTGTTGAGCAGTTGGCCTACCACGATTGAATCACTTGATAAAGGTTGGTAATTTATAAACTGATTCTTGCTTACATCTATGATCTTTCGCTCCGTATCCGTTAACTGGTAAACTGTGATGGCAGCTTTATAGGCATTATCAGCAAAGCCGCCGGAGAACTGTAGCACCTGCTCAAACGTTTCTCCATCAATTAATTCATATTTCCCTTTACGTTTTACATTGCCGTTTAACATTACCCTGGTAGTGTAATACGGTATCCTGATTACGTCTCCATCCCGAAGCAAAACATTGTCTTTTTGATCTCCTTTTAATAAAAACGAATACAGATCAATGGTTCTTTTAATCTCATTGCCCCTTATTAATTCAATCTTTCGATAAGTGCCATAGTCAGTGGGGCCGCCACACAGGTATAGCAGGTTAAATAAGGTTGTAAGCGACGAAACAGTAAGTGTTCCCGGTTTGTTAGCTTCCCCGATCACCGTAACCCGGATACTCCTTATTTTTCCTAATCTAATTTGAACATTTGTTTGTCCGGTATTGATCGCCTTGTAAATAGTTGACGCCAATTTTGACCTTATCTTTAAAGTTGCTTCCTCGATACTCAACCCATTTAAGTACATAGGGCCTACTTGTGGTATATAAATGTTACCCTCCTCATTTACAGCAACCGTATAAGTTTTTTCGCTATATCCAAAAACATTAATCAGTAGTTCATCATCGGGGCCAAGTAGATATCCTGCGGGTGTGGGTATCCTCAAATTTGGTTCAAAAACAAGACTACTGGTAGAAAAAATTTCAGATCCAAAAATAGTAAGGTCTTTTTCCGTCTTTTCCAAAGGAATCTTGCTTGCATCCATATTGGCAGATCGGTCTATATTTTCACTTTCTGATGAAATATTTTTTTTTGTGGTGGTTCCTGCTGGTTCGCCTTTTATGGTAATCATTCTATCACTTAACTTAGACAGTTCCCCTTGCGGCAATCCTTTTTCCGATAGGATTCTATAGATGTCCTGTTCGCTTAATCCGTTCTCGAGGGCTTTAAAATAGTAGGTTTTGATCTCTTGGTCAGATACCTCATCAATATTGACAGTAGCTAAATTTTGTCCCGACAGGGAATTTACCTGGGCTATGGTTGACCAGTTGAAGCAAAGAAAAAAAAAGGAAAGGAGGAACAATCGACGGCTAAATTCCATAAAAAGAATATATGTAAATCTCTTATTAAAGACTTTTTTTGTGAAAAGGACAAATTTTAAACAAGGTACAATGTAAGAATAGAAAACTAAATGCAAAGTAAAGGAAAATAAATAGACTGTTTAAATTCTGCCAGTGCACCATCGGGTGCATTTCAAATTGTCGCAGCGCCAAGTGGTTGGTTAGGACACCAACCACGGCCAGCCTCGGTAGGTGTTCCCACCGACCGAAAACGGGAGCGACAATTTGAAACGCACCCTTACCATCTATGCCTGAAAAGTACAGGCATGAGTCATTATCTTTATAGACTAGCAATTTTATCTCTCTTGAGAAATTAAGTAATCCATTGTGTTGGCAAATGAAAATTGAATATTTACTTATCAGCCTGTTTCTTTTCCTGAGTTTGTGGTTAATTCCCAAGCTATCATTTATAAATAATAGCAAGCTTTCTAGCAAAGAAATCAGGGTGATGCTTTGTTTTAAATATGTAATTAGTATATTAAGTGCACTTTATATTATAAAATATTCCACAACGTTTGACTATAATAACTACAATATTGAAGGGTTGGCACAGTACGATCTATTACTCACTAACCCTGTTCTTTTTTTTACAGACTTTACTATTGACATCAATACCTATGGATGGGGAGGTCTCCTGGCATCCGGTAACAGTTTCTGGGCCTACCTGCGTTTTAACCTGCTTTTTAAAATGATCGCCTTTTTTAACCTGGTTAGCCGGGGCAATTTCTACTTTAATACCCTCCTGTTTTCCACGTTTACCTTTTTTGGGCACATCGCCTTTTACCGGATTTTTTCCCACCTTTACCCGGGTAATAAATACCGCCTGCTGGCAGTCATCTTTGGCCTGCCCTCCCTGCTGTTGTACACCGCCTGCGTGCATAAAGACGGGTTGATATTTGTAAGTGTTGCCTTCATCAGCTTCCTGGTTTTTCAAGTGCTGCAACACCCGCGTTGGGTGAGGCCGGCACATTGTGGTGTGTTTTTAGGTAGTTGCCTTTGTATCTTCCTGTTTAGGAACTATGTACTGGTTGCCCTGGCACCGGCCATTTTGCTTACACTGGCCTATCAACTGCTCCAGCGCAACAAAAAACGCCTGCTCCTTCTTATGTACCTTGGTTTTATAGGTTTGTTTTTTTTAACCGGGCTTACCCAGTCTTCTTTTAATTTGCCGGCAGCAGTAGTGCAACGCAAGGCAGATTTCGCCACTTTGGAAACCGGCAATACCACCATTCAAATGAATGATCTTCAACCCAATATCATCAGTTTTGTAGGAAATCTGCCGCAGGCGATCAACCATACCCTGTTAAGGCCCTACCCATGGGAATATTCACAACCGGCCATTTTACTGGTGGCCCTCGAACTTTTATTGTACCAGGTAATAGTGATCCTTTTCGTATTTTTTCGGAAGAAACCCGCCGGAACAATGCACCCGTTTACTATATACGGACTGGCATTGTTTGCCCACATGATGCTCATCATCGGGTACACCATCCCCAATATCGGCGCCATCGTTCGCTACCGGAGCATTTTTTGGGTATTGCTGCTTTGTCCGCTGGTGGGCAATATCGACTGGGGCAGGTTACACGCTTTGTTCCTATCCAGGCCTGCGAAAGCCACCCGTGGATAACTATCCAGCTTGCAGCCAACTACCAGTGCAGCAGCCGGCTTTTACTCCCTTACTCAAATCATTCGTTTCAATTTTTCCCTTTCTCCGTTACCTTTGCCGCCATGCATTACGCTTCAATAGAAAATATCAGCAAATCTTTCGGGATAAGAACGCTATTTAAGAATATCACTTTAAATATAGAAGAAGGAGATAAAATTGCCCTTGTGGCCCGAAACGGCAGCGGTAAGAGTACCCTCTTAAAAATCATCGCCGGTTTGGATACACCGGATGAAGGCACTGTTTGGGTACATAAGGATATCAAAGTGGTGATGTTGCACCAGGACAATGACTTTGATGGCAACAAAAGCATCTGGGATAATGTACTTCGATTGGATAATCCAGTGGTAAAAGTGGTAAA
>Ga0105048_10012117_pt1 | contig 13551 bp, 9 predicted proteins | sample MAT05_FD_78382 | JGI IMG/M metagenome (GOLD analysis project Ga0105048, IMG submission 78382) | Freshwater microbial communities from Lake Fryxell liftoff mats and glacier meltwater in Antarctica - MAT-05 | ecosystem: Environmental > Aquatic > Freshwater > Ice > Liftoff microbial mat | place...
CGCCTCCGTAGCTCAGTTGGATAGAGCAGTCGGTTTCTACCCGAACGGCCGTGGGTTCGAATCCTGCCGGGGGCACTCGACGACCACACCGATCGATCGGGTGACCATCGATCTACCCACCCGTACGCGTCACCAACCACATCTCGAACCACATCCCTGAACTGAGGACCTCATGGCACGCAAAGCTCACGTCGGTGTCCAGCTCCACCCCCAGCACGCCACCATCGACGAGTTGCGCGACGCCTGGGTTCGCGCTGACCAGCTCGGACTCGACAGCATTTGGACCTGGGATCATTTCTTCCCGCTGTACGGCGACCCGGCCGGCGAGCATTTCGAAGGCATGTCGCTTCTGGCGGCGATGGCCGCGACGACCTCGAACGCCAGGCTCGGTCTGATGGTGACCTGCAACTCGTATCGAAATCCTGAGCTGCTGGCTGACATGTACCGCACGATTGACCAGATTTCAGGCGGACGGACCTATCTCGGTATCGGATCCGGCTGGTTCGAGCGGGACTACACCGAGTACGGCTTCCCGTTCCTCACCGCCCGCGGACGCCTCACCAAGCTCGAGGAGGATCTGCCTCGCATCAAGGGCCGCCTGGAGCAGCTCAACCCCGGACCCGTTGGGTCCCTGCCGATTCTCATCGGTGGGTCAGGTGAGAAGGTGACGCTTCGATTGGTAGCGGCGGAGGCCGACGCGTGGAACACGTTCGGCCCGCCCGAGCTCTATGCCGCCAAGAACGCAGTGCTGAACGAATGGTGCGACAAGCTCGGCCGTCCGCGGACCGAGGTCGAGCGCACCGTGTGTGTGGGCAAGGAAGACATCGGCCGATTCGACGAGTACCTCGACGCCGGCGCCACGCACCTGATCATGATGCACGGTGTGCAGATTCCCGGCGGCGAGCGCACCGGGTTCGATTTCGAAGCGGTGACTGCGCTGCTCGAGTGGGCGGAGGGCTGACCTCACCGACGAGGTGAAGCGGTCGAGCCGCCCGGACGAGTGAGGGCCTCAGAAACCGTTGGCGTTGGTGCCGTAGGTCTCGGCCCCGTCCCACATGCACGTCTCTTCGGATGATGAGCCGTACTTGTTGCCCTGGAAACCGGCGTTGTCGCCGTACGCGTAGATGTAGAAGCATCTGCCGGAGTCGCTCTTGGCTGCCAATCCGATCCACCCGTTTCCGTCACCACCGCCATCGCCATCACCACCGCCGCCGCCGGAGACGACCTTCGGCCCGGTCGACGGCTTGTCGATCGCGTAGTCGATCGAGCCCTCGATCTTCTTCAGCGCGGCGGCCGGGTCGTCGCCGAAGTCGAGATCTCCGGTCGACATCAGTTCATTCAGAACGGTCTGGAGGCCGAGCTTCACTGACGTCTTGGCGATCGCATCCTGGCCGCGCTCGCGGGCCCCGAGAAAAGTCGGGATGGCGATCGCCAACAGAATGCCGATGATGAGCACCACCACCATCAACTCGATGAGGGTGAACCCACTGTCGTTTCGGGTCGACCGCCAGCGCTGCTGTGGTCGGGCCTGGCTGGATCGTTGGGAGCTCGGTCGTGCACTGTTCATGTGATCTTCCTTGAGAGAGGGGGTCGATTTCGAAAGTGTCCGTAGCCGGACGGTCGAGCGACACCGTTGTTCACCCATCGGCGTCCCACGCAGTTGCCTGAGCATCCCGGGTCGAATTGCCACGTGGTCAAAATCCATCGGCGCTGGTAGCAAACTGCAGAGCGTCGGTGCCGATGCACGCCTCTTGATCGGCCGAGCCGAACTTGTGTCCTTGGTAGCCGGTGTGGTTTCCGTAGCCGTAGATGTAGAAACATCGACCGGATTCACTTCTCGCCGCGAACCCGAGCCATCCACCATCTCCACCATCTCCACCGTCTCCACCTTCGCCATCCTTTCCTCCACCTACAGAAATGACCTTCGGCGCGGTCGAAGACGATCCGTCGATCACGTAATCGAGCGACCCTTCGGACTCTTTCAACTGTGCGGCGATGTCCTCGTCGCCACCCACGTCGCCACCGGCGTCGACATGGGCGACAACGGACTCGAGCGCAAGCCGCAACGAGGTCTTGGCGATCGTGTCCTGACCACGTTCGCGGGCGCCGAGAAAGGTCGGGATGGCGATGGCCAACAGGATGCCGATGATGAGCACCACGACCATGAGTTCGATGAGGGTGAAGGCGTTGTCGTTCCGAGCAGCACGGGTGCGGTGAGGGAGGGCGGAGGGATGCATGCGGTTCGTCCTTCAAGAGGGGCGTCGCAGCGGAGGTGCTCAGGGGAGGCGAGCTGAGCGATGCCGTTGTCAATCCATCGGCGTCTCACGCGGCTGCATGAGCTTTTCCGACGTCCAATCGTTCGCCTTCCAGGACGCTCATCCGACGACCGCCACAACGACAAGAACCGCCAACGGCATCGAAAACGTCAACAGGCCCGGTCGGAACTCCAACCGGGCCTGTTGTCTACTGATCGTCGACGACGGTCAAGAGCGATTGGTCACCAGCCGGAGCCCGAGGCGCCGTCGGCGTTGTCGCCGCTGCAGTCGGAAGAGGTGGTCGTCGTGGCGTAGGTCACGGTGCCCGAGCTGTCGGTCCTGATCTGGAAGCAAATGCCGGAGTCAGACAGGGCCGATGCTGACCATGAAGCGTCTTGGCCGAGCACGGAGAGTTCCTTGGGGCCCGACGAGGTCTTGCCGCTGTCCATGTAGCTGAGGCCGGCTTCCGCCGTTGCCATGCCGGTCGCGTCGGCGCCCTTGAAGTTCTGATCGTCAGTGAAGAGGACGTTGGCTGCGGTCAACGCATTGCGGATGCTCGTCTTGGCGATCGAGTCCTGGCCACGCTGGCGGGCGCCGAGGAAGGTCGGGATGGCGATGGCCAACAGGATGCCGATGATGAGCACCACGACCATGAGTTCGATGAGCGTGAAGCCTCGCTCGTTTCTCCGTGCCTTGCGCAGTGTGTTGAGCATGATGTCTTTCCTTTGAGAGGGCCCAGAGCGGGTTTCGGTGGGTTGCCGCACTCCCGTGGGGAGTATCCGTGACCCTCCATGGCCTTTGGCGTCCGACTCAGAACCTGTCGGACTGTCCTGAGAGGTTCTTGAGAGAACGGAAGACATTTCCTCCGCAAACATTCCGAACGAACTCAGGGGCCTCATGCAGATGCGTGGCGATGGCCGGCAGCCGCAACTTGCTCCCTATCCCCAGTCACCCCTCGCTCTGCTACTTGACGAGCGAGATGGCTTTGAACATGGGCAGGTAGACCGACATCAGAATGCCGCCGACCGTGACGCCCATCGCCACGATGAGGAGCGGTTCCAAGAGCGATGTGAGCGCCTCGACTGTGCTGTTGACCTCGAGCTCGTACATCTCGGCGACCTTGTCGAGCATGCCGTCGAGATCGCCGCTCTCCTCGCCGACTCCGACCATTTGAACCACCATCTCGGTGAACACCGGCTGCTCGGCCATCGCGCCCGAGAGCGTTCCACCAGCGCTCACGACTCGGGCGATCTCAGCCACGTTCTGTGCCACGAAGTCGTTGCCAGCAGTTCCTTTGGCGATCTCGAGGGCGGACACCGCTGGCACGCCGGTCGACACCAACACCGACAGCGACTGGCTGAAACGAGCTAGAGCCGTGAGTCGCGCCAGTTTTCCGAAGACCGGTAGCCGCAGCTTGAAGGTGTCCCATGTCAGACGACCCGACTCGGACTTCTTCCACTTCCGGAAACGCCAGATCGCCAACCCGGTTCCAAGGAACACGAACGGGAAGTAGTTCGTGAGGAGCCCCGAGACGCCCATGACGATTCTGGTCGGCAACGGCAGCTCTCCGCCGAGGTCCTTGAAGATCCCAGCGAACGTGGGGATCAGGAACATCAGCATGGCGAGGACGCAACAGATGATGAGGAAGCCGACGGCGGTGGGATACGCCATGGCGCTCTTGACCTTTTTGCGCAGTCGGGCCTGGCTCTCGGTTGCGTGCGCCAAACGCTCGAGAACGAGTGGGAGCGATCCAGCGCTCTCTCCGGCACGCACCATCGAGATGTAGAAGTCGGAGAACCACTCGGTCTGGCGCACCATGGCGTCGGACAGTTGGTCGCCGTTCTCGATGTCGCCCCGGATCATCTTGATGGCGCCCTTGAAACCCTTGTGTTCCGTTTGCGCCTCCAAGACCTTGAGACAACGGACGATTGGTGTCCCGGCTGCGGTCATGGTGGCGAACTGTCGACTGAACAACGACAACGCCTCGATCTTCTTGCCGTTGAACCCGGGAATCGACAGTTCTTTCTGGGCGAACTGAGCCCGTTTCGGCGATACCGAGACAGGTCGCAGTCCCATTCGGCGGACCCGCTCCGCAACCGCCTCAGCTGATTCGCCCGGGAGGAATCCTGTCTGGAGTTCACCGCTTTGATCGATCGCCCGGTAGTCGAAGATGGTGCTCACTTACACGATGTCGGCGCGAAGTGACCTCGGCGTGAGAACTCGACGCGGAGCGCGTGAACGACGGTGGCGGTCGAGGACTCAACTTCGGCTGCGTTCGACCGATTCGATACGGGATGAGCGCACTGCCCACCTCTCCAGCGGCACCGCCCGCGCGTCGACGACTGGGAGAGGTTCTGATCGAGGCTGGTCACCTGACCGAGGGACAGCTCGAGCTCGCGTTGTCGACCCAGAAGGGGAGCGGCAAGCGGGTTGGCGAGGTCCTCCTCGAGATGGAGTTGATCACTCCACAACATCTGCTGGGAGCGCTGGCTGCGCAGTTCGGGCTGGAGTTCGTCAACCTCGAGCAGGTCGAGATCGATCGCGGTCTGGTTCAGAAGATCCCCGAGCCGTTGGCCCGCCGCCATCGCGCCGTGCCGATCATGAACGACGAGGGAACCATCGTCGTTGCCATGGCGAACCCCGCCGACGTCATCGCTCTCGACGACATCCGCGCGCTGCTCCGGATGCCGGTACGTGCCGCCATGGCCGATGCTGGCCAGATCAGCGACGTGATCAGTCGCTCATCCCAAGGCGACGAGCAGGTGCAGGCTGCCATTCGGCAAGCCGTTGCGGATGTCGGCGATGTGGAGATCGAGACCGATCTGCGAGTGGTCGGTGGCAGCGAAGGCGACGACGCACCAGTTGTCCGCTTCGTCGATCTCATGATCGGCAAGGCAGTTCAGGATCGCGCCTCGGACATCCACATTGAGTCGACCGCCACCGCGCTTCGAGTTCGTTACCGCATCGACGGTGTGTTGCACGAGGTGATGCATCCGCCGAAGGCGCTCCACGCTGGGATCATCAGCCGGATCAAGGTGATGGCCAGCATCGACATCGCGGAGAAGCGAATTCCCCAGGACGGTCGCGTGTCGATGGTGATCGCCGGACGGGCCATCGACCTTCGCGTTGCCACGGTGCCGACCGTCTACGGCGAGGCAGCCGTGATGCGTATCCTCCGGCGCGACGACGGTCTGGCGCGTTTGAGCGATCTCGGGATGCACCCCTCGCAATCCGAGCGCTTCCTGTCGTCGTTTCGTCGGACGTGGGGCATTGTGTTGGTGACGGGACCGACGGGCTCCGGCAAGACGACAACGCTCTACTCGGCGCTGCGCGAACTCAACGATCCCAGCCGCAACATCATGACCATCGAGGATCCCGTCGAGTACCGGATGGAAGGCCTCAAACAGGTGCAAGTCAACGTCCGCGCCGGGCTGACCTTCGCGACAGCCCTTCGATCCATGTTGCGTGCTGATCCCGATGTGGTGCTGGTCGGCGAGATTCGTGACAAGGAGACCGCCACGATCGCAGTCGAGGCGTCCCTCACGGGTCACTTGGTATTGGCATCAGTTCACACCAACGATGCGTCGTCGACACCCCTGCGACTCATCGAGATGGGCGTCGAGCCCTACTTGGTGGTGGCGGGTCTCCGAGGAGTTCTGGCTCAACGATTGGCTCGAAAGCTCTGCGACAAGTGCTCGGTTGCTGATCCGATGCCCGGCAAGGATGCGCTGCTGGCCGGCGTTCCCGAGCACCTCATCGGTGCTGATGGCATGTTTCCGATGAACAAAGCGGTCGGGTGTTCAGCCTGCGCGAAGACGGGCTACCGCGGGCGGTTTGCGGTGAACGAGTACCTCGAGGTGAGCGAACCGGTCGCTCAGCTCATCTTGGAGCGAGCGCCCACACGAGACATCGAGCGTCTCGGCATTGCTGAGGGAATGTTCACGTTGCGAGAAGCTGGACTCCGCTCGGTCACTCAAGGGATGACGACGCTCGAGGATCTCCTCCGCTGCATCGGTTGACCCAGCAGCGCGAGAAGCGTGAGTGGCAAGAGATCGACGCCTTCGAGATCAAAGGGCGAATCGGGGTGACTAGTTCCCGAGGCCGGTCGAGCTGGCGGCACCCGCTTTGGCGGTCGTCGTGGTCTTCGGAGCTTCCGCTGAATACACCTTGAGCCGAAGGCTCAACGAGACGAGGGAATCGCCTTCCTGCGCCAGCGCCAGGTTGGAGATCGACAGCGCCCGTGGCATCTCGTGGAGGTGGAGCAGGTAGTTGATCACCGGATCCTGAGGGCCCTGAACCTGGATGCTGATCGAGTTGGAGCCGAGCCCGCCGGGGGTCGATGAATCTCTCGACGTGCCGTTCCCCTCGGGACTGAGTGACGTCACCGTGACACCCCAACGGGTGGCCAACTCGTCGTGCGCCAGAATGAACTCGGCGATGGCGGCGTCGCCGGGCAGCAACACCCCGAGTTCCTGGAGGCGGGCTGTGCCCTTGTCGCCGGAATCCTTGAACGCCTGAGCGCTCCGCACCTGATTGCGGGCGACGCTGATCTGGTCTTGGGTGCTCTGGGTCGTCTCCTCGGCGGAGACGATGTCCTGGGTCATACCGCCCCACACGACTTGCCAGACCAGAACGACCACCAGGAGCCCCGGGAGGGACATGAGGAGGCGTCGTTTCATGGTGCTCATTTCGATCCTCCGTCACCCGTTGCTGCCGAGGCGCCGGACTGCAGGAAGGAGCCCGCAGTAATTCCTGCTGACTGCAACGCGTCGTCGTTCAGCTCGGCCGTGATGGTGAAGGTCGCTTCGACCCCTTCTTTGGCGGTGATCGACCCGAGCCACGGATTCGCTACCCCCGGAACCTCGGAGATGGCCGTCAGCCAGGCACTGATGTTGGCTTGCGAGGAAGAACGTCCAACGAGCTTCAGCGTGCCGGGCAGGACTTCCGTCTTGTCCTTGGTGGGTCCAGCGCCATCGATCGAGACAAGCGTCGTACCTGTTGGTGCACCCAGGCGGATGTCGACGATCAACCGACTCCAGTCGACCTGCATGGGGCCGATGGCCGTCAGTTTGTCCTCGAGGACCCGCACCTTGTCGCCCTCCTTGCGGAACTGCGAGAGCGGGATGAGTTGCCGCTGGAGTATCTCGAGTTGCGCTACAGCTGCGTCGCGTTCTGCTGTTGGAGTGTCGACGTCGGGCCCCACCAACTTGGTCGCAACGAACATTGCGCCGGCTGCGACGGCCATCACCATGGCGACACGAATTGCCAGTGCTTTCGGACCCGTTTTCCTTTCCCGGTCTGGGATCAGCTCCAGGCGGGCAGGGCCGCCCCCGGCGTTGTCCCCGAGGAGGCCGAGACCGAAGGCCGGAGCGAACATCGAACGGGTGTCGTCGGCGAAGTACGGCCCTGGTTGGAAGGGGCGATCCTTGTCCAGCGGGTCAACCAGGCCGACTCGAACCCCCAACAACGCAGCCAGCGCAACACCGACTTGCGTGGCCCGCTCTGACGAGCCGATCAAGGCGACCGAGTCGACCTTGGTCGCACCGGGCTGGATGCTGTAGTACTCCAACGTTCCGTGGATCGCCTCGATGAGCGGATCGGAACGCACTGCGACAACGTCGCCCCCCTCGGATCGTTGGCGGTAGTTCTCGATGAAGTTGAGCTCCTCCTCGAGCTCGCCCGACGCCGACGATGTCACGGCTTGGGTGAGCACAGATCGGCAGAATCGAACGAGACCGTCGGAATGTACGACAACGGTCAGCGCCTCGTCTCCGACACTGACGATGGCCTGGGTGCCCACGAGATCGTCAACGGCGGCAGCGCGGACCAGCGCCAGCGGCAAGTAGTCGATTCCCTTGACGCGAAGTTTCGCCACCTTGGCGGTCGCGACGTAGGTCCGCAGCATCGAGCGGAGCGCGGCGACGGCCAGCACCCGCTGTTGGGCGACGTTGCGTTCATTGATGGTTTCCTCGACGAACCGCATGTCGACCATCGCCGACGCGATCGGGAACGGCACCATGTCGCCGAGCTCGAATCGGAGTGCGGACTTGGTGTCCTTGGCGTCGAGCATCGGGAGGTCGACCTGGCGCGCTACGACGTCTTGGTTGTTCACGCCGAACACCACCGAATGTGTCGGGATCTTGGCGTCTTTCCACAACTCCTTCAAGACGGTGCCGACGGCGACGGGATCGAGGATCTCGCCCTGGCTGACGGCACCAGGCGGCAGCGGCGCTTCGCCGAAGCGCCCGGAACCCGGATGCACCACCCGAACCGTGTGCGAGGTGATCTCCACTCCGGCCGGGCTCCGTCCCACGTTGACCTGCTTGGACGCTTTCGGCGAACCCTTTGACATCGTCTTCGCTGACGGCTTCAACGGTGTGAACTCGATGGTCGCCATCGGACCGGTCGGGCTGCTGGGCGCAGAGGCAGCGGTATGGCCCAGCGATGCGATGAGGCTCGCGCCGAGCAACGGATCATGATCGATATGTGGGCCATCGGTCGGTTGGCCGAGGTCGGGGCGGCCGGGATCCTGCGAGTTCCGGATCACCCGTTTGGCCATGAGACGCATGGCAGTTCATCGGGACGCGCGACAACCTGCTTGAACATGTCGGCACCGTTGGTGTTGGCCCGACCCGCCCGAACTGACACGATGTGGGCGTACTCGGCTCACGCTTCGGTGTGCCCCTCGCACAGGAGAATGCAGATGCTCGGAATTCCGTCACTCGGTCGAAGCGAAGACGAATTGTTCGCAGAACTCGATGAGATTCGCTCGAACGATCTCGACACCAAGGGCGGTCGAACCTGGGCGTATGTCTACGACGCGGGTCGCGGTGCGGAACTGTTCCGACTTGCTGAACGCGCCTATCTCTCGTTCCTTCACGAAAATGCGCTTGATCCCACGGTGTTTCCCTCGTTGCTCAAGCTCGAGAACGATGTCGTCGCCATGGCAGCCAGCCATCTGCGTGCTGGCGACGGAGTCGTCGGCAACTTCACCACTGGGGGAACCGAGTCGATCATGATGGCCCTCAAGGCAGGTCGGGATTTCGCCGCTGAGACACGCGGGATCACTTCTCCACAGATCGTTTTGCCGGTGACAGCGCATGCTGCGTTCCACAAGGCGGCCCACTATTTCGGGATCGATGTGGTCACGACACCGGTCGACACCATGACGTGGAAAGCCGACGTCGACGCCATGGCCAGAGCGATCACCCCCGACACCATCATGTTGGTGGGCTCCGCGGTCAGCTACGCCCACGGTGTCGTCGACCCGATTCCGGAGATCGCCGCGCTCGCGCACGACAACAACCTGCTGTGCCACGTCGATGGGTGCATCGGCGGATTCATCCTTCCGTACTTCCGGCAATTGGGCGCACCTGTGACCGACTTCGATTTCGCCGTTCCCGGCGTGACCTCGATGAGCATGGATCTGCACAAGTACGCCTACACCCCCAAAGGGGCGTCGGTCGTGTTGTACCGCGACGCTGCTGTCCGCCGACATCAGCTCTTCGCATGTGCCGGGTGGACCGGGTACACGGTCATCAACACCACCTTCCAGAGCACGAAGTCGGGTGGCGCTCTGGCGGCCGCCTGGACCGTCATGAACCATCTCGGCCAGGACGGCTACACCGACATTGCCGAGCGAACCCTGGCGGCGACGAGGGCCATCATCTCGGGCATCGACGACATCGATGACCTGACGGTGATGGGCACACCCGAGGCGAACTTGATCGCCTTGAGCTCCGACACGGTGAACGTGTTCGAGGTGGTCGATGAGATGCGCGACCTGCAGTGGTACGTGCAACCGCAGCTGGGATTCAAGGGAAGTCGAGAGAACATCCACTTGTCCGTCAGCGGTGCGTCGCTGCCGCTCGTGCCCCATCTCTTGGAGGACTTCCGGTCCGCCATTGCGATCGCCAAGCCCAAGGGCCCCTCGGTGGCGGACCCCGCTCTCGTCGAGTTGTTGGAGAGCATCGACCCGGCGACTCTCGACGACGACAGCTTTGCCCAACTGCTCGCCGCGGGCGGGCTCGGCGGCGACGATGGCGAGATCGAGGTACCCGACAAGACCTCCGGCATCAGTGCGATCTTGAACTCGTGTCCGGCACCGCTCGCCGAACGACTGTTGGTCGAATTCTTCAACCGGTTGTACGTCCCGACCGATTGACGCTCGACAATTGGCGTAGGACCTCCGCCTCAGTGCCACAGGTCGGTCCCCCCAGGGATCAAGTACCCGTCGAGGATGCCGATCAACAGAGCAGTGCCCTGTCCCTCCTTTTCCGCGAGTCCTGACTCGATCGCGTCGCCCCCTCGACGTCGGTGGGTGGCTCGACGTGCCGGCATCGCTCGGTCTCGCCGCGGGGAACGGGGCATCAGCCTGGTCGAAGTCATGGTGTCGCTCGGTCTTCTGACCTCTGTGATCCTGGGAACGGTCACGACTTACGACGCCGTGTCGCAGGCATCTCGGACCACCGTCCAGCGTCAACAGGCAACTCAGATCGCCCAGTCCGACATCGAGCTGATTCGTAGCGTTGCCTACACGCGCATCGGGTTGTCGGCGAGTGATCCAGGGTTTGCGGCCCAGTTCGAGAACCATTCGACCGTGCGGATTGACGATCCCGTCGTCGTCTCGACCGAGCAACGCGATCTCGGCGGCGTCAGCTTCACCATCAACCGCTACATCACGTGGACCGACGTGACCGGTGGCGACGGCACCCAAACAATCGGCGCGTTCAAATCAATCACGGTCATCGTGACGTGGGAGGCGCGGGGCACCCAAACGGTGCGCCTCGACTCGGCGGCGTCGCCCTATACGCAACCCGATTTCTGCACCCAGCGATTCGTCGACAACGTCGGCGAGGCGAGCGGCGTCGTGAACCTCTACCTTCCGGGTGACGTTGATGCGCCACCTGGCGCGCACGTGCTCGTCGCCGGAGCGAGCCGTGGAGTCGGGACGATCCTCCCGGGTGACCTGCTGCTGGTTGTGCAGATGGGCGGAGGTGCCGCAGGTATCTACGAGTACGCCATCGCCACCTCGAGCGTCTCCGGAGATCGACTGTCGGTCACGGGCAACGGCGCTGACGGCGGCCTGCTCAACCGGTACATCGCCTCCGAGGGCTTCCAGATCATCCGAGTTCCGGCCTACGGATCGACGACACTCTTCGAGTTGAGTGCCGAGCCTTGGGACGGCCGAACAGGTGGCGTGCTGGCGGCCGACGTGGGCGGCGACGCCAACATGGGCGGGACCGCGAAACTGGACGGGCTGGGCTTCGAAGCGCCGTGGCCGAATCGCTTCGCGTTGTCGCCGGCACGGTTGTTGCCAGGTGCGGGTCAACCCGGCCAGCCGGGGGGAGCACTCGTGCTGTTGCGCGCCTCATCGTTCAGTGGTTCGGGGACCATCTCGACGAGCGGCGGGGGTGGCGCCGGTGGTCCGGTCGTGGCCATGTCCGAAACTGGAGGACTCGATGCCTTGACCATTCGCTCCAACGGGTCTGGCGGGTTCGACGGTGGGCGTGTGTTGGCGAGCGGGGCGCCGAACAGTACGGACCTGATGGCGCTCGACCCGCCCGGTCGTGACGGCATCCTTTCGACGGACCTGTCGATCAGGAACCTCACCGGCGTCGACTTGGGCGTGGGTTGCGAGCCAGCCATCGAAGTCCTCAAGGAAACGACGACGCCGCAGGTCTTCAATGCAACCAGCACGTTCGTGGGCTACCGAATCACCGTCGACAATCGAAAGGGTCGGGGCACCGCTGCCAGCGTGTCGGTCACCGATCCGTTGACGACGTTCTTCTCGTATGCGATGACCACTGACATCACGCTCGAGAACGGTGCCAGTCGTACGACGACGATCGACCCGAGTCCTGGCGACACGACACCCCGGTGGGGGTCGTTCGCGCTTCCACCCGGCAGTCGGGTCACCATCACGTTCGCCGCGCAGATGACCGCCGAGTTCGTCGAGCCCCTGGCGCAGAACGGGGCGTTTGCTGACTACTTGTCGGCCAAGGGTCAACGTCGCGCGACCTACGACAGCTCGTCGTCGGCGGCGGATGATGTGGCGGTCGCCCCGTACTCGTGCCCCGTCCCGTTCACCGATCTCCCCAACGGTGGCGTCGTCGACGGCGTGATCAATACGTACTTCTCGGGAACGAGGTCGACCCCGGCCGGATCGACTCGTCTTCCCATCGGTCCCGCGGTCGGCGCTTCCAACCAGATCAGGACGGGCGACATGTTGCTCGTGATCCAGATGCAGGATGCCGATATCGACCCGACCGACAACGAGAACTATGGTGACGGCCTTGGTGGCGTGACGGCTTCGGGGTCGACTCGTGACGATTCTGGCCGCTTCGAATATGTCGTCGCCACCGCCGATCAGACGGCAGACAGCGCAACGGTCGCAGCGTCCGGCGCTGGCGGCGGGCTGCTGAACTCCTATGCGGCTGACGCCGGGTCGGCGACAACGGGAGCTCGACGCTTCCAGGTGATTCGAGTGCCGAGCTACGCCAGCGTGAGCCTCGGAACGCCGGTAGCGCTCCCATGGGACGGGTCGGTCGGCGGCGTCGTTGCGCTCGACGTGACCGGGAACCTCGAACTGGGTGGCCAGAAGATCGTGGCCACCGGAGCCGGTTTCCGCGGCGGTGGGTACGCAACTCCCACATCGACCTCGAACTCGACGGCGAACGCTGACGGAACCGCTGGCGGTCCCAAGGCCGAGGGAACCGCCGGGACCCCTCGATACGTGTGGAATTCGGCTCTCGTGTCGCCGACGAACGAGGGTCTCCCTGGCGGTGCACTCGGCGCTGGTGCTCCCGCAACAGCTGGCGGCGGCGGCCCACTCGAGGGCGGTGGCGGTGGCGGCGCCAATGCCGGTGCTGGCGGGCGCGGCGAAAACAGCGCAACGACCATCGACGACCCAGAGGGCCGGACCGCTGGGCGCGGTGGAAGCCCGGTGGCGTCGTCGCTTTCCAAGTTGGTGCTCGGCGGCGGCGGTGGCGGATCTCAAGCCGATCCGGTCGCAACATCCGATGGCGGTGGTGGACGTGGCGGCGGCTTGGTCCTACTTCGAGCACGAACGGTGTCGGGTTCCGGCAGCATCGTTGCCGACGGAGACAACGGATCCGACGCCAGACCCTTCGAGGCCGGCGCTGGTGGGGGTGGAGCCGGAGGCACCGTCCTCGTGTCGATCGGCTCTGGCGGTGCGCCGGGATTGTCGGTCTCGGCGCGCGGTGCCGCGGGCGGATCCGGATCGACGAACCCGAACTCGCCCTCCAAGGGTGCCGGCGGTGGAGGGGGCGGCGGC
>Ga0105048_10012118_pt1 | contig 13551 bp, 9 predicted proteins | sample MAT05_FD_78382 | JGI IMG/M metagenome (GOLD analysis project Ga0105048, IMG submission 78382) | Freshwater microbial communities from Lake Fryxell liftoff mats and glacier meltwater in Antarctica - MAT-05 | ecosystem: Environmental > Aquatic > Freshwater > Ice > Liftoff microbial mat | place...
CGCTAATCGCTTTGGGCGTGCCACACGGTGGCCTGGCTTGGTAGTTTTCTGTATGCCGCTCGCCTAGAAGGAACCCAATGAGCGAAGGGCCTCGCTCGTCCAAGTAAACAAAATGCCATACTCCTTGCGACCATAAATCACGGCGGGGACCGACGTGCCACAATCATGCGAATGGCTGCCGGCAATGCTTCGCATTCCAGTTCGAAAACGCGACGCTGGAGCGATTCGGCTGTATCGGTTTCCAGCACCTTGCAAGTGCTCTGCAGGATGATGGGACCATGATCGTACTCATTATCAACGAAATGTACCGTGCAGCCTGAGACTCTCACTCCAAAATCGATCGCCGATTGATGCACCTTCAGGCCATACATGCCCTTGCCTGAAAAGGATGGGATCAAGGACGGATGAATATTAATCACCTTGTTCTCAAAGTCCGCTGGAATCAAGACGTGTTGGAGATACCCCCCCATTACCACCAGCTTGGCTCCAGCCTCACGAATAGGTCCAAAGACACTTTCGGAGTGTTCTTTCGCGGACTGAAGTCTCAGCTTAGGGACAACAACCGTTGGGATACATGCTTCCTTTGCATGGTTCAGCCCGCCAGCCTCTTTCTTGGAGCTGACGACCAATCGAAATTCCACCGGCAGCGTTCCGCGATCGCGCTGTTCGATTAGATTCTTGAGTGTCGTACCACTTCCGGAAATCAAAACGGCGGTAGGTAACAGTCCATGCACGAAAGGCATCACTTCTTGGTCTTCTTGGCTTCAGCTTGTTGCATCACTCCACTACTCCAAAAAACCGGTGACCTGCAATGGGCATTTCAACGGAATACAATCCCGTCCGGCAGGTCGCAACCAAAGTCTTCATTTCCGGGCCTCCGAAGGAACAGTTAGCGGGTTGCTCCGGAAAGGAAATAATTCCAAGTAGTTTTCCTTGCGATGAAACCACTTGTACACCCAGGTCTGTTGTCACGTACAGATTGCCCCGAACATCGATCGACAGACCATCACCGCCGGAATTTTCTTTTTGCGCTGGCTGTTTGATTTCATACAAGACTCGCTTGTTTTCGATCACGCCTGGCGATTTAACTGTGTATGCGTGCACTTGTTTTTGCATGCTCGGTACAACGTAGAGAGTTGATTCGTCCGGCGAAAGGATGATGCCATTGGGAGCATCTAGGTCGTCTCCAAGTCGCGTTACCTCCCCTTTGTTCGACCGATAGTAGAAGGCTTCTTTACCTTGGGGCCACGGTTCCGGTGCCATGTACCTTGGGTCTGTGAAATAGATGCCGCCCAACTTGTCGATGACCAAATCGTTGCACGCGTTGAATCGCGTGTTCTGATACTTAGAGGACAACGACTTAACCTGTTTGGTGGCGGTATCGATGGCGATGAGTTCGCCGTCCATTCGGCATCCGATCAACATGGCTTTGCCGTCAAACATCAAACCGTTGCAATGACCACAGGCTTCCATAAAGATCTCAAGGTTGCCTTTGAGATCGGTTCGCAGGATTCGATCGTTTGGAATGTCGGTGAAGTACAAATGCTTCCCGTCGTATGCAGGTCCCTCGGTGAATTTGAATCCTCCGTGAACCTTGGCGACTTTGCCAGCACCGGGGAAATCCTGCGACAAACCTGAACTGATCATCGCCGTGCAAAGAACGAACAGAGAGAGAATAGCCCAGTAGAGAGTTACAATCGTTCGCATAGTGTGAAGCTCCAACAACTTGAGTCGCGGGCGCTAGCCGCGTGAGAAATCGTTACGATCCAGAAACGCGGCTAGCGCCCGCGGCTTTTTAAGGCGAACGGCAGACTGAGTTCTACCCTCCCCTCGCTCGACCCTCCCAGAGGGAGGATGAGGTAATTCTCCCCTTGGGAGAGTCGGCCTGCAAGGCCGGAGAGGGTAGATGCATCTGGTAGTTTTCAATCTGCCGCTCGCCTAACTGGAATCCTTCGAGCAAGTGTCGAACGATGGATTATATGATCTTGCTTGCATTGCCTGCTTGACCGAACGAAATCATGCGGTCCATGCAGACTTGCTTCATGGCAGTTCGAGCTGGCTTGAGGTAGTCGCGAGGGTCGAATTTGTCAGGACTTTCGGCCAATACTTTTCGAATCGCGCCGGTGATCGCCATACGGCAGTCGGTATCGACATTGATTTTGCGTACACCGCTCTTGATGCCTCGTTGAATTTCTTCGACTGGCACCCCCCAAGTTTGCTTCATTTTGCCACCAAACTTGTTGATGATGTCTTGCAGTTCTTGCGGGACGCTGCTGCTGCCGTGCATCACCAAGTGGGTGTTCGGAAGCAGTTTGTGGATGGCTTCGATCCGGGACATTGCCAAAACTTCACCATCGGGCTTGCGAGTAAACTTGTAAGCTCCGTGGCTTGTCCCAATAGCAACGGCCAGTGCATCGACATTGGTTTCCTCCACGAATCGCTGGGCTTCGTCCGGGTCGGTCAGCAGTTGATCGTGGCTCAAGACCCCTTCGGCGCCATGTCCGTCTTCGGCTTCGCCTGACCCAGATTCGAGCGAGCCCAAACAACCGAGTTCGCCTTCGACGGACACATTGCGAGCGTGCGCCATTTGGACAACTTCTTTTGTGACCGCCACATTGTATTCGTACGGTGCGGGGGTTTTTCCGTCTTCTTTGAGCGAGCCATCCATCATGACGGAGGTGAACCCGTTTTCGATGGCAGACAGGCAAGTCGCAGGGGAATTGCCGTGGTCCTGGTGCATCACGATCGGAATATTGGGATAGAGTTCTACCGCAGCCAACATCAAATGGCGTAGGTACGCATCTTGAGAATAGGTTCGCGCGCCGCGGGAAGCTTGAATGATGACCGGGGAATTGGTTTCCTGAGCCGCTTCCATGATGGATTGGATCTGCTCCATATTGTTGACATTAAAGGCAGCCACTCCATACCCGTTTGCGGCTGCGTGATCGAGGACTTTGCGAAGCGGAACCAGGGCCATTTGAAAACTCTCCGAATTGAAATGAAAGTGGGTATGAGGCAATATAAGTTGAGATGCACTGTTTTCTCGAACAGGAACGCGTAGGATTATGGGGCTGTTTGCCACCACCGACAATCCGTAATCATCTGCCTTATCCAACGAAAATGACATGGAGCAAGACTTTACCAAACCCATTCGGAGCGTCGCCAAGCTGCAACCCCTGGACAATTATTTGAGCGGTAGTTGGGATGCACTTGGGGCCGGCGCACCTGTGCTAGTGGCTCTTTCGCAACTTTGCAGCAATGCTATGGTCGATTTAAACGCCGCAAGTCCCATCGACGTAGCGCAGCTCTCGCCAGAGGCTAAGGCAATTTTAGTGGCCTCCCGCAACCGGGGTGTGATCGAGGTCAAAGCCGTTAACGCGGCTTTCGAAGCTCCTTCGCGAATGCTAGCAGTTTATGTCGAATTGGACGAAACTCAGACAATCGCCTTCCGCGATCGGAATGAACCCGAAGTTACGGTTCGTTTTTTAGAGGGCTTTCGTGTGCTGTGCGAAAAAGGTCTGGTCATGCACCACATCCATCGCGACTTTTCTTTGACCAGCCGAGGCTTTGAAGTAGCCAGAACCATTTCCAAAGAAGAGGTACAGTCGTGGCTCGACAAGGGCACCGAGTTTGGGCTGCACGACTAGTTGGCTGCGGTACGCTTATCGTGGCTATAGCCAGCGTCTCCACGTATTTGATTTGGCAACGATTTGCCAACGAATCGACCATCGTGTCAGTAGAGCCCGTCGGATCCAACTCCAAAATATCTTCTGAAAATCAGAAGCAAGAGGCCCCGCACCCGCTCGATCCATTGCTGGATTTTGCGAGAACGGCCCTGCGTAACCATTTTCAAAAACACCGAGATTACACGGCCGTTTTGATCAAACGGGAGAGAGTGGATGGCAAACTGCTGCCAGAATCCAAGATGGCCTTAAAGTTAAAGTATGGCGTCCCGAGAGAATTAGAAACGGCCCAACGCCCTGTTTCGGTCTACCTACGGACTCTCGAACCCAAATCCCAAGCCGGACGCGAAGTTATCTGGGTTCAGGGACGCAATAACAACAAGTTAACGGCCCATGAAGGTGGGGTTTTAGGCTTTATCTCAGTGGATTTGTTGCCCGAAAGTCGCTTGGCGATGATGGGAAACCGGTATCCCATCACCGATATCGGCATCGAAAAGCTGCTCGGTAAGCTAATCGAGAGGGGGGAGAGGGATCGCCAACTTGGACCGGCAACCGTTCGAACCACGGAAAACGCCTCGATCGGCGGCAAAACATGTCGCCTGATGGAGGTCATTCATGAGTCTCCGACCGCCTTGGTCGATGGCAAAACTGTCGAGTTTGAGTTTTTTTTGGCGCAAATCTATATCGACGATGAGCGGTTGATTCCGCTCAAATACGCCAGTTTTTCCTGGCCAAAGACCCCGGATGCGGCGCCGGAGTTGCTCGAGGAGTACACGTATCTGGATGTAATGATCAACGTAGGACTTAACGAAACGGACTTTGACATCAGGAATCCAGCTTACGGTTTCTAGTGCATTCGGATTCAAAGCCTTTCCCTCGTCTGCGCCCGTATGCCTTGGGCAATTGCTCTAGCCAAAAAGCTCTAAGACGCTGACAATTCGGGACTTAGGCGAGCGGCAGAATGAGACATACCCTCCCCTCGTTTCGCTCGACCCTCCCGAAGGGAGGGTGAAGTCACTCTCCCTCTGGGAGAGTCGGCCTGAAAGGCCGGAGAGGGGTTGCATCACACTGGTAGTTTTCAGCCTGCCGCTCGCCTTAAAACATGTTTCCAAGTGTTCGAAATCACAACCTTGAATTTGCTCTGGGTTTTTGATTCGTGCTCCAAAGTAATTTTCAAACGAGCGACTAGTTAGTGGACAGAAAACTTTTTGCGTGGCTGCTGATCTGCATTTCGATGTTCTTGCTATTCAATAGCATGCAGCGACAACGCGACATTGCGCGCATCGAAAAAGAAAAGCAGGCGACAATCGCCGAAGCCAACAAAGAGAAAAAGAAGGCTCAATCGAAGGAAGCCGCCGAACGCTTAGCCAACGAAGATCCTGATTTCTCATTGCCACCGCAGCCCCCCCGTGAACGTTTTACGCTGGGCAGCATGGACCCCAAGGATGGCTACCAACTTCTCGTGACGTTGGATAACGAGGGGGCGGCAATCGAGCGCATTGAGTTGATGCCCCAAAAGTCGCCAGGCAAATTTGAATACCGATCGCTGGATGAGAAGGAACGCCAAGGCTACCTCGGCTATTTGGCATTGGTAGAATCCACCTCGTCGCTCGATATCAACTCAGTTCCAAAAGGCTCGCCCGCTGCCAACGCTCAATGCAAGGAGAATGCAAATCTCGTAGGTTTGTTGCCAGGGGACAAGATCATTGGCTGGGATGGTCTAACAGGCTTTCCCTCGATTTACAAATGGGATAACCGCCTCAGCAACCAACCGGCCGGACGACGCATCGAGCTCAAGATCTTTCGCGACACATCCGGAATCGTCGCACCGGTCAAAGCCGAAGTCGCGTCCGATAATGAAGTCAAAGGCGATGAGGCAGATTCAAAACAAAACGATGCGCCTGCCATGGGGGCGCCGGTAGGAACCGAGCTGACCTTTGAATGCGTGTTTTCTGAAAAGCCGGTTGACGTTTTGCGAGCGGAAGATGATTTCAAAGTAGAACAAGTCAAAGGCAACTATCCGCACGTCTCCTTTGCCACGACCTTGGCGTCGGTCGATCAGTCCTCGATCGAAGACGGGGAGCGAGCAATCCAGGGTCTAGAACCTACGCTCAAAGGACGATGGAATGCCAAGCCACTCGAAATGGCCGAGGGGATGGGCATCGAATTCACTATGCCACTGCGTTCCTATTTAAAGCTGGCTGGAATCAAAGCTAACTTGGAATTGGTGAAGCAATACAGGCTGTTTCCCGCAAAACCAACCCAGGGTCAAGACGACCCCAGCACGCGTCAGCAGCACGTGGAATTGACCACCATCGTACGCAATCTGGACGATGAAATGCACACCGTGGCCATACGCCAAGAAGGGCTAAACGGAATTTCGCTGGAAGGGTGGTGGTACCCGACCAAAATTTCCCCGTTCTTCTTCAGTGCAGCTGGTGCACGTGACGTCATCGTCAGCGATAGCGTTGAAAGCCATTCGCTTTTTACCACCCGACGCGTTGTTGCGAGAGCCACCAGTTTTCCTTCGGCCCCGGATGAGTTGTTGTTTGGCCCGGCGGATAGCGCAGCCAAACGCAACATCAATTACATAGGCTTGGACACCCAAACCTTTACAGCCGCCATGTTGCCCAGCCCGAGCGAGCAGTCCTCCATGCAGAACTTGAATCGCGGCGGCGCCACTGTCTACAATTCGGACTTTGCAGACCCGAACCTACTCCCCTCCTCAAAACAACAAGCGGCCAACATCGGTTTTTGGTTTGAATCCAATGCTGCCAAGATCGCACCCAAGGGGGAATGGAAACAAAGTTATCAAATCTTTGCTGGTCCGAAGGATCCAGAGCTGTTAGCAGCCTACAAGCTGGATGAAGCGATTGAATACGGTTGGGACATCTTCCGTTTCTTTGCCAAGCTACTTCGCTACATCCTGCACTTCTTCTTTTGGCTGACCAGCAATTTCGGAATCGCCATCATCATGCTTACGGTGCTTGTTCGGTCATGCATGTTTCCAGTTAGCCGCATGATGGCTCTGAATGCACAGAAGATGCAATCGGTTCAACCTCAGTTGGCAAAGTTGAAGGAAGCACTAAAGGACGACCCTCGCAAGATGATGGCCGGCCAACAGATGCTGATGAAGAAGGCTGGCATCAATCAATTTGCAGGCTGCTTGCCGGCACTGATTCAACTTCCAATCGTGATCGGGCTATATCGCTGCGTGTCCGTAGACGTTGGACTTCGCCAACAGGCGCTCGTCCCCGGATGGGATTGGTGTTCGAATTTGGCTGGCCCCGATATGTTCTTGGATTGGCATTCGTGGATGCCGGAACTGATTGCCGGTCGAGGCTCGGGATGGTTTGGACCTTACCTCAATATCTTGCCGATCGTCACGATCACGCTGTTTATTATTCAGCAAAAAGTATTGATGCCAAAGGCGACGGACGATCAGACTCGTGTTGCTCAGCAAATGATGATGGTGATGACCATCATGATGGGGGTGTTGTTTTTCAAGGTTCCGGCCGGGCTTTGCATTTACTTCATTACGTCTTCGACTTGGTCGTTGGTAGAACGATTTCTGATCAAGCGATTTACGCCGAAGTCGAGCATGGTCAATTTGCCCGAGAATGCAGTCAGCGACGTCATCGCAACCCTGGCAAAGTCAGCCACACCTCAACAACGCGTTGCGACCTCACCGTCCAACAGCGATAGGCCAAAGATGAAAGCCACCAAGCCACCCGAGACACTTGCGGACATTTTCCCAAAGTGGTTCGGCAAGAAAGCGGAGGTTGTCCCTGCGAATAACGACAAACCCAAACGCCCTGCAGCCGCCCCACCCGAACGTGGCAACAAGAAAAAGAAAAGGTAGTGTGGCACGGCGGTCCCCGCTTATTGTCGTCTTTCGCTCTGCGAAAGTGCGCCTTGTGAACGCACTTTTGCGGAGCAAAAGGCGACAATTGTGGACGAGCGAGGCCCTTCGCTCGATGGATCCAAAACCTGAGCGAGGGCCTCGCTCAGCCACAAAAATCAACCCTCTCGGTCGATCAACTTGTCGAATTGAAAGCAAGCGATCAATCAAGCCACACTTTTTTTAACCGGCTTCGCTGCGTAGGAATACACTCATTCCAAAAACCTCTTCGAACAAATCGCCGGATTGACGTACGGTCAATTGTTCGAGAGATACATCTTCGATGCCGTGCGTGGCGATCGTCAGGCGATCTCCATCGCGCCGACAACGAATATTGCTAATCCGCTGTGAGCGAGATTCGTCCAAGGCAATAGCAAGCCGCAGAATCGCTGCTAACTTGGCAACCGCCACCCGATCGTTGCGGTCCAGAGTTGCATAACCCTCGTGGTCCGGCTGTGGCGACGAGCGGCGATGGTACCTTACGATCAAAGCCACCAGCAATACGTCCCGAACCGAAAGACCAAACAACTCGCTGTTTCGGATGATGTACATGGCGTGCTTGTGATGGCTCCGTGCATTGATAAACGTCCCAATTTCATGCAGTAAGGCGGCCAAATACAAAATCAGTTCCATGCGTTGGTCGAGTTGGTGTTCTTCGACTAGGTCCGAAAACAGCTTTCTCGACAACGTCGCAACGTGCCGAGCGTGGGTCTCATCAAAGGCTAACTTGCGTCCCAAGTTGATGGCGGACCGGATAATTTGATTTCGAAATTCAGCGGTCCAAGCGTCGCGCACAGCCAGGTCGCTCAAAAGTCCATCTCGCAGATTGGTATCGGCAATGTGAATCTGTTGGCACTGAAACTCTTTCGCCAACAGGACGTAGCTCATGAGCGCGGGCCATACCGTATCCGCATCGGCGTAGGACAACCCAAAGCGAGCGACTAAGTCTTCTTCTTTTAGCACGCTGACTAACTTTGCAAACTCCAGCAAGCCATCGACTGGAACACTGCAAATCTGATTATTGAATTGAGCTCCTGGGACATTGGCCGCCGCCAAACGGACGTCACCCCCGATCGCAACCATCTGGATCTGCTTGTCGGAATCGACGTGCTCGTAGATTTGGTGCACCAGGCGATGGATTTGGCTTTCAATGATGGCTCGCTGCTTGGCGTGCGATGTTTTGAGCTTGTCGACTTGCTCTAAAAGTCGTAGTGAACCCAGTCGGTAGGTATTCGAGAACAAGACGTTCCCGCCGCGCACAACCAAAATCTCGGTGCTTCCGCTGCCAACCTCGACCACGATGGTTTTGACGGAGGCGAGGGCGGGGTTCGCTTGCAACAGCGGTTGGATTCCCATGTAGGTGATGCGATTGACCTCAGCTTCGTCGAGCGATTCCACTTCGAGACCGGTCGCAATGTACATGCGGTCGATAAACGCCAATCGATTGCTCGCCTCACGGACGGCACTGGTTGCCACTACGCGAACTTGATCGGGCCTGGAAATGCCGAATTCTTGCATGAGTCTTCGGTAGCTTTTGAGAACGACGGCGCATTCCTCGATGCTCTGACGGCGAATGCGCTGCATGGTAAAGGTGTCCTTTCCGAGCGAAACCGCTTGAGAAACCTCTTCGAGGATCCGAACATTGCCACGGGGGTCGATCTCGGCAATCGCCATCCGTACACTGGTCGCACCGATATCCACGACGGCTACGGGGCGTGCTGTGGCGGAAACGGCGGCAGGCGTGGTGCGATTCAAAGGAACAGATGACATAAGGATTGGTTTGCAGAGAAGCGGATTTAAAGCCGAATTATCAGTCGTTCGATGATAGCTGGTAATTCCTTTGGTTTGTAGGCTGTTATGGCATTCTGACGGCGATTCAATTTCGATCTTTAATCTTTTTTGGGAAATGGCTAAAGTTTGTGCTTGAAGCGGGAGCACATTGCTAAGCCCGACATAAACCCTTTGAGTCAATCGACTTCTCCGGAGATGCGAGCATGGACGCAGCGTCAAATATCAAATCCTTCATGGTTGCTATAGCAGCCGCTTTCGGTACGGCAGCCATGGTCCACAGCGACGATGCCGTTATTACCCCACCTTGCAAAAGCAAAGAATGCCAAACGACCGCCGGATTGACCATCCCTTGCATCGATGGTGTTTGTTGTGCTGGGCAAGTTTGCGAGGCAGGCAAGTGCCCGGCGGACAAGTGCACTACCGAAAAATGCCCAGGTGAAACCGCCGTCGCGTGTGAATCCCCTTTTTCGGAAACGTCGCAGAAACCCGACGGAATTGCAGCGTTCTTAAGTGAATTGCTGTCGAAGCGCCCCAAGTTTTCAGCCGAGATCGCCATTCATTTTGGAGCCGCGCCTCCTTCGACATCCAAGGATGTGGAATCACCAGTCGATGTCTTCTACAAACAAGGACAAACCGGTCGTTATTTTAACGTTGCTAGATCGGTCAATAGCGATTTGGAAGTGACCCGAGAATTTGTTCTTGAGGAACGCAACTTCGATCTACTGAATCGCTCTGACGATTCGATGAACGGTGTTTCCCGTGTTGTAGTCCCACAAATTGCCAAGCCCATGCGATTCACCGAGCGGATTCCCCGAATCCAATTCGGCGAACTGGGTGGAATGGTCGGCGATGTGATCATTTGCGGACATCGCATCTGCTCCGGGAACAAGTGCTACGACGTCAAAGACGAGCCCGTTGCAGGTACGGCTTGCGACAAAAATGGAGACGCAAACGTCAACGTCAACGCCAACGAAAATGGTGAAGAAGAACCAATCCTTGTTCTCCCTATGGCGCCACCGGCACCTCCTGGAGTGGATATTGCTCTCTATGGAAACGGAAATAATGAAAATGAATCCGAAGCGGCATCGATCTTGCGCAATAGCGGGCTCGGAAACGTAAACATTTCATTGCCCGTGACAACCGTCGTGGATTTGTTGGTCGCCAAAACCGAGCTTTCGACTCGATTGGAAATGACCAGTCAATTGATGGACGAACGTCAACAAGCGATGCAACAGATCCAATCGCTTGCAAATCGAAATGCAACGCTCTCTACCCAACTCGCAGTGGCAGAAGCCAGAAATCACATGTCCGAAGCGTTGACCGCAAGTGTCGTCGATCGGGCTGAACTGGCCATCAAGCTGGCGTCGGTGGAATCCAAATCGGCTAAGCTTCAGGGATCGAGTAATGTGGTGCAGACCATTCAAGAAGACCTATCCAACATTCGTCGTCAGATCGCTTTGCTTCGACGGTCACCTGTCCCGTTCGCGCAGAGTTACGTAGGCATGCAACCTTATGTTCCCACAGCCCAACTGCCAGCCTCGCAGTTGTCTAAGGATGCTGAGACCACTTGTGCTGTGGACGAGCCTGCCAGTCCAGCCGCAACGACCGTTAAGTAGTAAGGCAAGGGCAGTTGGAAATCTACCCATAAACTGGGTGGCACGCTCTGAGGTACGAAGGGCGTGGTGAATCGCTAAAGTTATTTGCCCCACTTCCCACGCCCATCGCTAATCGCTTTGGGCGTGCCACACGGTGGCCTGGCTTGGTAGACGTATGTCTGCGGCTCGCCTAAAGTTATTTTCCTTTGTGGAACTGTTGGCCATTGTAGAATTGTAGAATTGTAGAATTGTAGAATTGTAGAACAGTTGTCCTCAACTGTTCTTGCCCTGCGTCGTGCAAGCGAACGGCAGATTGAAACCTACCGTAGCAATAGTCGCCAGACCATGGTCAAATACAGGTAGTTTTCAGATCGCCGGTCGCCTAAATCTGTTCCCGTATGCCCAACGAATCACCCTTGCTCCCGCAATTGGATCTCATCTTAGCCAAGATGGATCAGCTCAAACATTGCTTGCAAGTCTTGGGGAACGAGTTGATTCCGGCCACGCAAAGTTCTGGTCGAGTTACAGCCCAAAACATCAGGGCCTTTCAAGACAGCCCCTCGACCGATGTTTCTGCCATGGATGGTTACGCGGTTCGATGGTCTGATATCGATCTACCAACGCTACCCGTAATTGGCACTACGACGGCTGGTTCGACTCCTCTCCAGCTCGCCTCCAAGTCGGCGATTCGAGTCTTTACCGGCGGACCAATCCCAACCGATGCGGAATGTGTCGTTCGACGCGAAGATTGCCAAGAATCGACTGCTCAAGTGACGATCCTTGTGCCCAAGGAATCGATTGCGCTGGGGCAAAACATTCGGCGGCGAGGAGAGAATGCAAAAGCGGGAGACATGGTCATCCAACGCGGCGAACTCTTGTCAGCCTGTCGATTTGCTGGAGCCATGACCTTTCATTCCGATCCTAGTATCGAGGTCTTCCAAAAAGTTCGAATCGGCATCATCAACACCGGCGATGAACTGATGGAGTTTGGCCAGCCCATGGAAACATGGCAAATTAGAGATTCCAATGGTCCATACCTTGAGTCCGCACTTGCAAACCAGCCCTGGATCCAAACTCGCCGATCTAAGGTATCCGATCATCGAGACAAAACCGAACATGCGATTCGCGAAGCGCTTGGACAGTGCGACGTTCTTCTGCTGACGGGGGGCGTGTCGATGGGTGACACCGACTTCGTACCCGATTCGGTTCGATCAACGGGCGGTCAAGTTGTATTTCATCGAATTCCGATCCGACCCGGTCGGCCGATACTCGGTGCTTATGGTCCAGAGGGACAATTGATCCTTGGGCTCCCAGGAAATCCACAAAGTGTTGCCATAACTTTTCGAAGATATGCCATGGAATTGATTCGGCATGTTGCTGGCTTCGCGAGATCCGAGCATGTGCCATGGATTCAACTCGAGACCAGCGACACCAAGACCCTCGACCTTACATGGTTTCGACTCGTATCCTTTCAAGACGATGGCCGATTGTCGCTCGTACGGAGTCAAGGATCGGGCGACATTGCATCGCTCATTCAATCGGACGGATTCGTGGAGATCCCACCCAATTGCCAAGCGGCAGGAATGAGAAAATTCTTTGCGTGGTAACGAAGGTTCTTTGCATGGCAAAGGAGAACTAACAACAACTTGAATGATATCAACGACGCTTGGAACCTTTGTTTTCTGTCGGTTTAACTTGACTGTTCTAAGGCCTTGGAGCAACCTGTCGGGATTCAGAACTTGAACGCGGATCTCTCATCAGTTCATAACACAACTGTGGACTAGTATCTTCGGTACCAGTCAAAAGGAAAATAACTTTACCTGCATCGGATGGATCGATCGCATAGAAGTTTTCCTTGCCCGAGACAGGCTTTATACTCATACACAATCGATCGAAAAGCCAATTCCAACTTCCTTCTTTGTAGTACGGGTGATTCCGCTCGGGAGCCGTTCGTAACCAATCGTACTCGCTCCATTTTCGATTAAGGCACGGGTTCTGATTCGTAATAGTGACGATCTTCAATCCATCGTTCATCTCTGACGAGCGTTGCTTGATTTCGTCTAATGTCCAACCAGCATGAATATCCCAACCGCCATAGGGTGCATCAGCATGCTTATTGTTCCATGCATCCTTGGTTGAGATAACGGTAACGTGACCTTTGGGCTTAGTCTCAGCCCTGGCTAGTGCTTCGCCAATTACCTGAACCGGTCCGGCAACAACGATGAAAAGGGGATTATCTTGATTAGATTCGTTGATTTCCGTTTTGAGTGTCTCGTAAGCGACCTCTGCATTATCGACCGCGCAAAGGAAGCGTGTACTGGTAAAGCCAAACATTCGCCCGCCATCTACGGCGCTCCTTCTCATCTGGTCATACGGAGTGACTCCATCCACACCCGGATGCTCTTGATTGCTACCCCAAATGTGATCAGAGTAAATGTAGAGTGGGACTCGATCTTGGAGATTCTGTGATGCGATGATCGCAAGCGATAACGGTGTTCCTGCCCAATCATCATGATCGTGCTCGTTACCATCGGCGCTGACGATGATTCGGCCATTTCCTTGCCAGAGAGGTGCTTGCGCC
>Ga0105048_10012119_pt1 | contig 13550 bp, 12 predicted proteins | sample MAT05_FD_78382 | JGI IMG/M metagenome (GOLD analysis project Ga0105048, IMG submission 78382) | Freshwater microbial communities from Lake Fryxell liftoff mats and glacier meltwater in Antarctica - MAT-05 | ecosystem: Environmental > Aquatic > Freshwater > Ice > Liftoff microbial mat | place...
CGTTCGGGCGGTATTGGCGGATTTTCCAAAGGTGTGCCAGATGAAGAATATGGGCTGGAGTCACGATCGCAGATTCTCGACACAATTACAATGACACTCGGTGGCCGTGCTGCCGAAGAAGTTGTCTTTGGTGATGCCGAAATTACAACAGGCGCTTCAGGTGATTTTCAACAAGTCGCTAAGTTAACCCGTTTGATGGTGACTCAGTTTGGGATGTCAGATTTGGGATTGGGCGCTTTAGAATCCGAAAGTGGCGAAGTCTTTTTGGGACGCAATTTCATGCCTCAAACTGATTATTCTGTCAAACTAGGCGATCGCATAGATCGTCAAATTCGGGAGATTGCCCAAAGTTGCTATGAAACTGCTAAGAAGCTGGTTGAAGATAATCGCGACCTTTGCGATCGCTTAGTCGATATCCTCTTAGATGTCGAAACCCTAGATGGCGAAGAGTTTCGTAAAATCGTTGCCGAATATACTCAACTACCTGAGAAAAAGCCCGTCTCAGTCAAGTTTTAGATAGCAAAAACAACTGATTAGCTATAAAAATATAGAGGACGTACAATGTGCGTCCTCTATATTTTTGGGTTTATTAATGACAACGATCGCTTATCTTGGTCCTGCTGCTACATATTCAGAAATGGCAGTCTTGCGATATTTACAGCTTTGTAAGCTTGAGGATAATCCTGCACAGATGTGTCCCTATCCCACCATTCTGCAAGCAATTAATGCAGCTGAACATGGCAATGTCGATGTTGCAATTGTACCTGTGGAAAACTCGATCCAAGGCGGCGTAACTATGACCCTCGATAGCCTATGGCAATCTGAGTCTTTGCAAATTCAACAGGCGCTCATCTTGCCGATCGCCCATGCCTTGATTACTCGCGCTGAAACTCTCGAAGACATTAAAGTTGTCTATTCCCATCCTCAAGGCTTAGCACAATGCCAGCAATGGCTTGATCACCATTTACCAACTGTCCAACAAATCGCCACCGACTCTACTACTGATGGCTTACATATTGTTGCTGAAGATTTCACAGTAGCCGCGATCGCTTCACAACGAGCCGCCGAACTTTACAACTTACCAATCCTAAAATATCCGATCAACGATCAACCTGATAATTGCACCCGTTTCTTAGTCTTAGGTCGCACAGCACCGACAACAAAAGGCACGCATTCATCGCTTGCCTTTAGCCTTAAACGCAATATGCCAGGAGCTTTAGTCAAGCCTTTATTAGTATTCGCTGATCGCCAAATCAACCTGAGCCGCATCGAGTCACGTCCTACCAAGCGATCGCTCGGCGAATATATTTTCTTTATAGATATCGAAGCCCCCATCGAAGATCCTCAACTCAGTGAAGCATTGTCAGAATTGCAAGGAGTTACCGAAAACCTCAAAATTCTTGGTAGTTATGCGATCGCTTCATAAAACAAAAAGGGGCAACTCTGTGCCCCTTTTGCTATCTTTTAGACTGTACAGCAAGTCTCTTATTTCGCATCAACACGTTTGCGCCCTCATTAGTTTGTTCAATTACTAATAACGGTGTTGGTTTAGCCGTTTGATCCCAACTAATCACCGCTAGCCTTCCTTGAATTGTGGGTTGCCAATTACGATTTTCATCTGAGGCAACTACAAAATTTTCTAGCCCGATCGCCAAATCTTTAAGAATACTTTGCGAACCATGATTAGGAATTTTTGCTAGTTTGACATGAATGCGAAAAAGGACACGAATTTGCGTATTGTCATGATGCTCAGGCTTATAGGCAACATCAAAAACTACATCAACTTTTCGGACATTACCACTATCATCATCGCTTGGCATCAAAGCAGGTGTAACTTTTTGACGAAGATTGACCTTCATTTGCGCCAAGATAACTTCGCAGAATTGAGGCTCCTCCATTCTCATGCTTAGATAATCTAGATTAAATTCACGGGAATGAATCAAATCGGGATTACACTCATTTTCATCAATGGTAGCTAGAGCTAATTTTAGCTTCTTAGAAAGTTCTTGATTTTTTATGCGTTCTATCTTGAGATGATGTCGATTTTTCCGTAATTGCAAGTAATTATATGCAGTTGCCCCGATCGCCCCCCATAACAAGATAAAAAGTAAACTCACACCGCCAGCATTTTGCAAGGGCAGGGTTGCATTTTCAATCACTCCTAACGAACTATCGCGATCGCTAGGTTTTACAACGCTCACAACTTTTGATGCGTACAACATAACAATGCCCCATTATTTAAATAGAAATTAAATTTTAGAAACCCCTCTCATCTATGACGCTCAAAGCACGACACAAGTGACAATTATCAACATGACTTTAAGTTAATACCCCTAAATACTATTCCCATAATGTGGCAATAAATTAATAGGACTTCAATTAAAACAGTAAGTGGCTCTTCGCCTCTTATTCTTGGGTGTTAGGTCGTAACTTATGTTGTCAACAACCATACTCATTTAATTGACTTTAGTTAAATTCGCGATTTTCCACTTGCCATCTTCAAAACGTAAAGTGCAAATATATTTATCTCTGGATGGCTGCGACTGAGTGCGGTCTATTTTACCATTGACATAAAGCGTCGGACTTTCAGAAATTTCCACAGTCACATTTGCTTGCGTATCTTGAATACCAAACGCTCCCGCCCGACTAACCGTAAATTCGCCATAGCGATAAAAAGCATTATTGTTTTGCAACCAGTTAATTGAGCCACTACGCTTTTCATAAGCCTCACTCGTAGTTAGTTCTGCTAACAACTTACGGTCAAAGGGCGGCGCAAACATTTGATTTTTATTCGCCACAAAATTATTCACTATCGCTACAGCATCAGCCTCAGACAAAGGAAGGATTGCTACATTCTCTGGTGGACTGGTTGAATCAATCTTAGGGAGGGCGCTAGCCGAAGGCGCAACATCAACAGGCTCAGAATCAGGACTAGTTATCGCAGGTTCAGAATCAGGACTAGGCACAACTACAGGTTCTGAGTCAGGACTAGGGACAGACTTATTGCTTTGGTTAGTCGCTGTATTTAAATTATTAAAATTATTGGGATTACTGCGAGTCGCCATGACTATCCCAATCATGATCGCCATTACAAAAGCTGCCACCCATCCAGCAATCCGCAAACCTTTACCACTGTGATTACGATTATTTTGGTTTGGCACATAGCTCTGCACAGTTTGCGGAGATGGACTTACTAGAGTCGGGGGTAGAGAAATTGGCGCTGGCGGCTGTGCGATCGCTGGAGTATAACCATGTGTGGGTGGCTCTTTAGGTTGTATAGAAGGCATTACTGTGGGCAAGTTTTCAGTACTTAACGTGTTACTACTGTTACTAATACTGACAATTGTTGACTCAAAGCCATTTGTAGACTGACTTACCTGTTGAATTGGCAAATTCAGATCGCTTAAAGCCGCTAAAACTTTACGGACTTCTACTGCACTTTCATAGCGATCTTTATAGTGATAGCGCGTCATCTTAGCGAGTACATCGACTAATCCAGATCTGGTATGGACAAGATGCTGCCAAATCAATTCCCCTGTTTGATAATCTTCTTGTAATTCGCGCGGCTGCAAGCCCGTCAAAGCCTGAATACCAATTACGCCGATCGCATACAAATCACTATTCGGACGCGGCTTACCTTGAGCTTGCTCACTTGGCATATACCCCAAAGTCCCGATCGCTACCGTCGCGTTAGTCAGTCCCTCTTGATTGATCTGAGTTTGCATTTGCTTGATCGCGCCAAAATCAATTAGCACCAACTTGTCATCAGACTTCCGGCGAATAATATTATCTGGTTTGATATCGCGATGAATTACGCCATGACTATGCGTATATTCCAAAATGCATAACAAATTATCTAATATCTGAATTACTTGAATTTCGCTAAACCGATAACCGCGTATTAATTCGCTTTCAAGCGATCGCCCTTCAATAAACTCTTCCACCAAATAAAATTCGCCCGCTTGTTCAAAATAGGCAAGCAGGCGCGGGATTCGATCATGGCTGCCCAACTGAGCAAGGGTTTGCGCCTCACTTGTAAATAATCGATTAGCAACCTTGAGATATTCGCGATCGCTATTGGCAGGCTTAAGATGTTTGACCACACAAAGCGGCTCATTGGGTATGCGCGTATCATGTGCCAAATAAGTATGACCAAAACCGCCCTCACCCAATTTGCTAGCAATGCGGTAACGTCCGTCAAGTAATTTACCAATCATCCTTAACCACTCCATCTCTGCAATAAATATAACTAGTTTCTAATAAATTGCCTAAAACTATGTGATAGGTAAAGCTCTTTACATCAGCTTTAGATTTTATTTTAAAAGTCTTAGGATTTAGGAACAAGTAACTTAAGCGCCTTGTCTAACCTTGTAATAATCACATCTATTATGATTTAGGAATAATTTAAGATTTTAAGGCACGATCATTCATGCTTTAGAATTTAATGACACCTTGGTTTATGATGGTTAGGCTGTAATGCTTATAACTAAGTTAAAGTGCTAACGTCAAAAAAAGACATAGCCTAGAATAGATATATAGCTTTTAGAGACGGTTTGTAGAAAAGGACTAGTAAACTGCTAGCCGAACCAGTTGTTTTGAAGATTTATGGCTAGATACACTCAACATTTCTTAGTTGAAATCCCTCCCGAAGACCTGCATTCAGCGATTATAAAGACGTTGGAAGCTTGTGGCTTAGTAATTACCTACGAAACCGATGACTATGTGATTGCTCAAGAGATAGAGACTAATGCTGCATTTGCCAAAATGGTGACAGTAGAAGTTTTAATCCATCGCTCTGAGATTGAAGGCAATCAAGCAAAATTGACTAGCGTCACCAAAAATTCTGAACTGCCTCTTCGCATTAACAATCATTGTCAAGAACTGTCTGATCGCGTTTCTAAAGCATTCAGCGAAAGCTCAGCATGGAAGTTATTAGAAATTATCGCAGGATATTAGATTAGTAATTAATGGCAAATTATTACCGCGTACTTGCTGAAAATAGGCAGGCAAGATTTAATTATGAAATTCTCGAAACCCATGAAGCTGGAATTGAGTTACTTGGTACTGAAGTAAAAGCAGTTAAAGGCGGACAGGCAAATCTGCGAGATGCTTATGGCATTGTGCGGAAGGGACAGATCATGTTGCTAAATATGTACATTCCTCCCCATCGAACTACTAGTGTCTACTTCAACCATGAGCCAACGCGTACCCGCCGCTTATTACTACACAAAGATGAAATTCGGAAGCTAATAGCTGAAGTTCAGCAAAAGGGTTTGACTCTAGTACCACTCAAGATTTATCAAAAGGATGGTTGGATCAAGGTCGATATCGCTGTTGTTCGCAACAAAAAGCTACATGATAAGCGCGAAGATATGAAAAAGCGCGATGACAAACGCGAAATCGAACGTGTCATGAAAAACAATTAAAAAAGCCAGATTTACCAAAATTTAAATATTTTCCACTTATTTGCAAATCAAGTTTTGCTCACAAAACTTATGGTAGTTTAAACAAATGCTACATGATCTTGTTGACTCCAGTTAAAGTGATACATTGCAGCCCTAGATACTAAAAAACTATTATGTCTGTGCAATCTCAATTTGATCTCAATCTTGATGAAGAGTTTCCAAATCTAACGAACTCACCCATCTTAGAAGTTGTGATTCATTGGGAGGCTCATGCAAGCAAGACATTAGAGCAAAACTTTTTAAAGGAAAATTTAAGCAAGCACTTGCCTGATTACTCCTTGATCCAGCCTCAGTACGGTATAGAAGTTAAAATAGGGACACCTGATGAGATAGCTCAATTCTCACAGAATACGCAATGGAAAGGTTTTAGGCTTGAGAATACCTCTACAAATTATGTAGCTCAATTCACCAACATTGGAATTGCTTTTAGTAGAGTTAATTCCTATGAAAATTGGAAAAGTTTTACGACTGAAGCATTACGAATTTGGGATATCTTTGTAGAATTAGCAGAACCCAAAACAATTCACAGATTAGGAGTCCGTTTCATTAATAGAATTTTTTTAAAACAAGACGAGTCAATCTCAACCTATCTTACAAGTGAGCCGTATATACTTTCTGGACTAGAAATCTCCCCAAAATCGTTTTTTTATCAAGATACTTACCAAGTTAGTGGTTATCCCTATCAAATTAACTTAGTTCGTACTATTCAATCAAACCAAACTGGAGCAGGAAGTGATCAAGCGTTGATTGTAGATATTGATGTCTTTACAAATGAAGTTTCTAGTATTCGGGAGAATTTAAACCAACAACTAGCTGAAATGCGGTGGCTTAAGAATAAGATATTTTTTAGTAACATAACTGATACCGCCTTAAATAATTTTGGAGTTAAGTCATGATCACAGCTACAAGAGGAAATACAGCAACTGCTGGTTATATTGACACGACTACCCAAAATCAAAAAGGTTACTTTGATCAGTCTGTGACCTTGGGTAAGCAAACAGCTTATAATGAGCTGTTTGCATTTTGGCAAGAGTGCAAATTCCCAAATTGGGATGGTTATAATGCTTTTGCTGTTCAAGAAGAAACTGTAATTAAGACCTACTGGTTTATTGAGGCACTACCACTAGGTTACCCTTTGCCCTCAGTTGGGGCTGAACCAGATGGACATTTAACTCTAGAGTGGTATAGTAATGCCCGCTGGATATTATCAGTCAGCATTAGCCCTGAAGGTATGTTGTATTACGCTGCCCTCTTTGGAGCAATATCTGAGCGGGGATCAGATTATTTTTGGGGAGAAATACCCAAATCTATCTTGGAATTGATCAAGGAAGTTAAAGGAATAACGGCTTAAAGAGCATGATCGATGCTAATCATGTATCTGATGTGAGTGATGATTAAATCTTAGCTCGATATGCAATGCAAAGTAACCACTTTCGACCCAGCGATCAAACAGCTAAGCCTGAACTGTTTATGCCACATCCCTATCAGGAATTATCGTTAACCAGATACCTTGATGCAACCATTGAAGAAGTGTTGGCATTAGGTGAGCAGCTAAAGAACTAAATAAAACTCTTTACGGCAGGGCTGACATTCAGGCAATTAAATGTAAAGTTGGTTCGTTACAGGTAGTTAAAGACCCAACCCCAAAAAACCCCAATCATGCCAATATTAAAGGGTTTTCTCTTGAGAAGCCAGAGCAGAAGGCGATCGCATTGGAACTAGCTGCTGCTGCTAAATTTTATCCAATGTAACTTTAACGAGTAGCCATCATTTCCAATTCATAAAGGCTAGCGTAAAGCCCTTGTTTAGCGATTAATTGATCATGAGAGCCAGACTCAAATACTTCGCCTTGCTTAAGTACGAGAATACGATCAACGTTGCGAATCGTAGAGAGGCGGTGCGCGATAATAATCGTGGTGCGATTGATTAGTAAGCGATCTAAAGCTTGTTGAATTAAGAACTCAGTACTTACATCAAGACTAGCTGTTGCTTCATCCAAAATTAAAATTCTTGGATCACGAATGGCAGCTCGGGCAAAGGCGAGTAACTGCTTTTGTCCACCAGATAGATTTGTACCACGCTCACGGACTTGAGTGTCATAGGACTGGGGTAGATCTTGGATGAAGCGATCAACATTCATTAATTCAGCAGCTTCGATCACTTGCTCGATCGCATAATTCTCACCGAGCGTAATGTTTTCTTTAATATCGCCAGAAAACAAGAATGCATCTTGCAAAATCACGCCGACATATCGTCTTAGTTCAGCTTGAGTAATCTCACGAATATCGATACCATCGATCAAGATTCTGCCTTTGGTCGGTTCATATAGACGCGATAACAAGCGAATTATTGAACTTTTTCCCGCACCTGTTGGCCCAACAAGGGCAATTTTTTCACCAGCGCTTAGGGTAAATGTGACATCTTTAAGGACATATTCATTTGGCTTATAGCCAAACCAAACATGGTCAAAACAAATCTCACCTGTACCTTCAAGGGGTAAAGATTTAGGATGTTCGGGATCGCGAATTTCAATCGGTTCTTGCAAAATCGCATTGATGCGCTCAACTGCCGTAAATCCAGCTTGAATCGTGGTGAATTTTTCAGCTAATTGACGAATTGGATCAAAAAGACGCTGCGAGAACAGTACAAAGGCAGACAGTTCACCAAAAGTTAGACTTTTTTGGACAATTTGTCCACCACCTAACCAAAGCACACCTGCGATCGCTACCAGTGCAATCCATTCGAGTGTTGCTGATACCGCAGAGTCGTGGAAGACAGTGCGATTAACTTCATCTACATATTGCTGATTAACTTTGAGATGTTGGGCAGAGTTAAACTTTTCACGACGAAATAACTGGACAATATTGGCGCCAATAATATTTTCTTGGAGAATTGAGTTGAGTTCAGATAGGCGATCGCGAGCTTTGAAATTGGCTTTACGAAATTCATACTGAAAATAAACAATTAAGGCCGTAATCGGCACCAACATCGCCACTAGCATCAGAGCTAAATCCCATCGCAGCCAAAACATAAATACAGCGATTGTCCCGATCGCTGCAAAATCGCTAAATACGCCAACTGCACCAGTCGCAAACACATCCCCTAAAGCCTCGACATCACTAGTAAGGCGCGTAATTAATCTGCCAACAGGAGTGCGATCAAAGAAGCTTGTTGATAAAGATGTGACATGACGAAATAAATCTTGACGGATATCTGCCGTAATCTTTTGCCCGACCTCTTGCACCAAGTAGCCCTGCCAAGCCTGAAATGTAAGACGTACTGCAATTGTAAGCAATAGTATCAAACAAATCCAGCGCAACCCAAGTAAATCGCCGCTCTTAATCGGTCCATCAATTGCCTGCTGCACAAGAATGGGCTGTACAGCACTAGCGATCGATAAAGGGCCCAGTAAAAGCAGCGATATTAGAAGTTTCTTAGAATTTTTCTTTGCATAGGGAAACAAACTCAATAACAATCGCCAATCGTTACTCTTGGCGCGAGCAGTTGATTGAGAGGTCGCAGAGCTAGTTTTAGAGGAGGTGATCACTATTCGAGATCCCTATTACCAGGGTTGCGTGATGGGTCGCTATTGAGGAAACCAAATACAAATAAACTGATGAAAAATAGGACAGTGATATAAACCACTATTTTTAAAGTGAGCATAAATAAATAATCTCCGTATAAATATCTAATAATTTATCTTATGTTCAATCTTATAGGAAAAGATGGAAATTCCCGATACTTCCTCAAGCTTACCCCTGAACACAGCTTCTGGTAGCGAACCCATCTTTAAAGTTTAAGCACGTTATGATTAAAAAACTTGTCCTAAAAGTTGCGATCGCTCGATATACAGAGAGACTTGACTAGCTACTGCACGCAATAATTTTTCGTCTAGCTCTGAATAAGCAAATGTGACTTCTTGCACATTTTCCACTGTAATCGAAATATCTTTAACTTTACGATTTATTAATTGAAAAACGCCGATCGTCCTTTTTTGTGAGTCAAACATGGGAACCGCTAAAACAGAACGGGTATGGTACTCGATATCGTAATCAAAGGTCTTGTGATGACGATATCTAGCATCATCAGGTAAATTATGAGCATCAGATAAATTAAGCGTTTCGCCAGTCAGGGCAACATAGCCAACAATACTATCTTGATTTAGTGGCACTGCAAAATTTACTAGGGAGCGATCGGGCTGTGAGTCATTTTGAGATACTTCAAAGCAAACTGTATGCACTGGTGTAGAGCGATCAATTAGATAAATACTACCCGCATCACTCATCGTCATACTTCGAGTAGTCACTAGTGTCGACTCTAAGAAAGCTCGTAAGTCATTACTACTGGATAAATCTATTGATAGAACAAGCAAATGATCAAGCAAGCATTTGTAGTAATGCAATTGCTCTAATAGCTGAAGATTTGAATGAGATGGATCTTTAGATGTTTCTGTTTGCCAACCTAAATCAGGAGTCATGAGTGTAGCCAATATCTTTATAACGTCCTGCTCAGTCCAATTTAGTGATTAGTTTTAGCAGCACAATCTATGGGAATAATACTAGCAAAATCATACAAAAAAATATTAAACCTAGAAAATAGAAAGAACGCTAAGCACCTTCTCTATTTTCTAAGTCTTATTCGTCTACATCTTCATCAAATTGCAGATCATCGATTGGGTAGACATCTGGCCAAACTGACGCGCCATGTTCGTAAACATCAATGCCGATACGATCAGCTTCAGCATTGACTCGTAAAAGTCCTACAGCTTTGAGTGAGCCAAACATTAGAAATGAGAAGATAACGACAAAAATGACAATCGCCGCTTCGCCCCCAAGTTGCACTCCCAGCAAGTCAAACCCACCACCCAAAAACAATCCAGCTTTTTTATTAATAGTTAGTGCTGGATGTCCAAACAAGCCAACGGCAATTACTCCCAGTATACCGCAAGCGCCATGCACAGCAAATGCGCCAACAGGATCATCGATTTCAAACCACTCAATGATGTCTACTACTATCAATACAAGTACACCTGCCACTGCTCCGATTAAAGCGGCTGCCCAAGGCATGACATAAGCACAACCTGCTGTAATCGCAACTAACCCTGCGAGAGAACCGTTGAGACCACAAAATAAGTGCCATTGACGAAAGCGGAAGTAAATGTAAAGCAATGCGGCAACTGCTCCAGTCGAAGCCGCTATAGTCGTATTTACAACTACCAATCCCACTAGTCCGGGATTGCTCAGAGTCAGGGTTGAGCCAGCATTAAAACCATACCAACCAAACCACAAAATCATTGTGCCAATCGTGGCATAGCCGAGGTTGTGTGCTGGTGGGATTTGCCCCCATACCCGATCAGGACGTGGACCTAGCAAGTATGCCCCAATTAAAGCTGTGCAGCCGCCCACAGTGTGTACAACTGCACTTCCTGCAAAATCATGAAAGCTAAGTTTGTTTAGCCAGCCACCATTGTTCCACACCCAATGCACGACGATTGGATACATGACTGCACCCATAATTGTGGCATAGATCAAGTCTCCTTTAAAATCTGTACGCTCAGCCATAGCTCCTGTGGTAATCGTGCTAGCTGTCGCAGAAAATGCAAACTGGAAGAAGAACAGGGTAAATGTACTAACTGTGGCGGTGGAGCCTCCTGAACCCATCGCATATTCGATCGCACCATTATTAAAAGTAAAAGCATTATTTAAAAAGAATCCATCTGTTCCCCAAAATCCATTGCTAGTTGTGCCAAAGGCGATCGCAAAACCAGTTACCCACCATGCTAAAAGAGTAATTGCTGCATCAATGAAGTTTTCGGTAAGTGTATTCACAACCCCCGTCTGTCTAACTAGTCCCGCTTCTAGCATGGCGAATCCACATTGCATGAAAAATACTAAAAACCCCGTGATTAGCACCCAGCTCGTATCAACTGATAACTGTAGATTAGTTGTAGTTTTGGTCAAAGATTCGAGCGTACCTGTCTCGACTGCATGAGCAATCGTTGGCGTAAGTGCGGCAAATATCGCTGCCCCGATCGCGATCGCCAAAAAACGCGCAAAATGATTCTTTTTTTTAGTGGCTTTTGCCATAGTTATGTCCATATACCGCTTCAAACTTTAGATTGCTAGAGAAATAGAAATAAAATAAAATTAAGACTCAATAGTAAATTTGACATAAACGCAGCCCTAATTTCTTATACGTTTAAGGTCAACCTGCAAAAGTGTCGATTAGTACAGCAAGTGTTGTAGTTTTCAAGTTTTTCACGGTAAATTGAAAATAGAAAAACTTATAGTTACGATGAGTTAGTAGTTTTCAATAAGTAATGTGATCGATGTCACAGTATAAGTGCTTAACGATCGCAGTATTAGAGTGAGTTTAGTCACCGCTCAAACAGAAAAAAAGAAAGATACTTTGGTTACTAGCGACGTATCTACATAAATTTCACCCGCAAGAATGCCTCCTGCGGGTTTTTTTTGTGAAAACTGAGATATTAGAGGCAAAAATCTGCGCCGATTCTACGCTCTTAATTTTATGTTGCAATTCATTACAATGTATATATAGAAAGTAATTAATTCACAGAATTATGTATTTAACTTGGCTAGACAGTAATTCATGGCTAATTGAGATTGCCGATCAGCGGATATTGCTCGATCCTTGGTTAGTTGGTTCGCTGATGTTTGGTAAGGCTGCATGGTTTTTTAAATCTGAACGGCTTATTTCAAGAGAGATTCCTCAAAATATTGATTTGATTTTGCTATCTCAGGGATTGGCAGATCACGCGCATCCACCAACACTCAAGCAACTTGATCACAAAATTCCTGTAGTTGGCTCGCCCAGCGCAGCTAAATTAGTTAAAGAACTTGGTTACACCAAAGTTACTTCTCTCGCTCACGGCAAGGTATTTAGTATTCCCAATCTATTAGAGATTAGAGCTGTCCTAGGTTCACCTACTGGGCCGACGACTATTGAGAATGGCTATATATTAAAAGATTTAATAAAAGGAACTTCTATCTATTACGAACCTCATGGCTATCATGCAGCAGCAATTCAAGAATTTGCACCTGTTGATATAGTGATTACACCAACTATCGATTTGAAACTACCTCTTGTTGGCAAAGTAATTAATGGTCAGCAGGGCGCTTTACAATTAGTCCAGTGGCTAAAGCCTCAAGTGATCTTACCAACGGCAGCGGGCGGAGACTTGACTTATAGTGGTCTTTTACAAAATATTCTTAAGACAGAAGGAACTATTGATTCGTTGCGATCGCTATTTACAGCAAATAATATCTCAACTCAAATAATTGAACCTAAACCTTGGGAACGCTTTGAAGTCAATCTTCAGAAACTCGCGATTAGCAACTAGCTTTATGAGAATCACAAAATATTTTCTCTAGTTTATAAAGCTTTAACCGCAGCTAAATCTGTTAGTTCTAATATTACCGATGAGTTTGTATTTAACTTATTATCAAGCAACATATAAGTATCCATTTCACCTCTTCCTTTGATAAATACTTTGCCGCGATGCCAAAAAGTGTATTTATCATTGAGTAATTCATAGGTTGCCTTGGTGACTTGAATGCCTCCAGCTAAGCCATGAGATTCCATCCGACTGGCAATGTTGACTGCATCGCCCCAGAGATCGTAGATAAACTTACGGATACCAATTACTCCTGCCACCACTGCACCTGTATTAATTCCAATTCGCAAACGAAAAGTAGTATCATCGCCGCGTTTGAATTGAGCAATTTCTCTTTGCATTGCTAACGCCATTTCAGCGATCGCTTCAGCATGATCCTCTCGATATATCGGTAATCCTCCAACTACCATATAAGAATCACCAATTGTTTTGATTTTCTCTAATCCCAATTGATCGGCAAGCACATCAAAAGAAGAAAAGATTTCGTTGAGAATATTGACCAGTTCGCTGGGAGAAACACTAGTTGAGAGAGATGTAAAGTCCACAATATCAGCAAACAAAATTGTAACATTATCTGATCTGGAGGCGATCGCGTTATTTCCCAGTTTTAATTGATGCACAATCGCTTTAGGCAAGATATTTAGGAGTAGATTTTCAGATTTTTCTTGCTC